>Ga0075426_10000508_pt1 | contig 26583 bp, 27 predicted proteins | sample SoiMethybrSBSTD5_FD_75304 | JGI IMG/M metagenome (GOLD analysis project Ga0075426, IMG submission 75304) | Bulk soil microbial communities from a Populus tree surrounding site in Tennessee, USA - Soil MetaG P. TD hybrid SBSTD5 | ecosystem: Environmental > Terrestrial > Soil > Tree plantation...
TTCCTCATCGGCCAGGGCTACGAGTACACGCGCCTCGGCTTCCTGCCCGACAACGGGACCTTCGCCGGTGTCTTCTTCACCCTCACCGGATTCCACGGCGCGCACGTCACCGGTGGCGTGCTCATGAACACCTACGTCTTCATCCGCACGCTGAAGGGTCAGTTCACGGCGAACCGGCACATCGCCGTGGAGGCCGCGTCGATCTACTGGCACTTCGTGGATGTGGTCTGGATCGGCCTGTTCGCGACGATCTACATCATCGGCTAGGCCTCGTTCGTTATAGGGGTGTGCGCCGCCTCCTGATCGTCCTCGCCCTCGTCGCGTGCACCCCCGCGGCTACCGCGCCGACACCGACGTCGAGCGCCGCGCTCGGTCTTCCGACCACTGGGGTCGTGACTGTGTCGCCCAGCCCGGCGCCGACGTCCACACCATCGCCGAAACCGACGCCGAGTCCCAGCCCGCAAGCGTCGGCGTCGCTGAACGATGTCCACAACGAGGGCCAGAAGATCTTCGTGAGTCTCGACACCCCGCTCGCGTGGTTCTTCGGTGAGGGCAGCTCGTCACCGGGCACGAACACCGCGAACTACCGCCTGAACGGTGCGTCGCTCGCCGGCTCGGCACTCCACTGCACAAAGATCGTCTCGACGACGAACAGCGGCTGCGCGGCACTCGTGATCGTCCCGTCGATCCGCCTGGTGAACGGCACGACCTACGAGCTCGCGTTGCTCGGCGACCCGATCGGCGCTTTCAGGGTCGACGGACTCGTCGAGGCGACGCCGCACGTCGTGTCCGCGTCGGCGACGCAGTACGACCTCACCGTCACCTTCGACCGACCGATGCTGCACGCCGGCGACTGCGGCGCGACGACCTGGTCGATGAGCGCGCCGGGCACGATCGAATTCGTGCACGGCACCGGCGGTTTCCCGGCGCCGCCAGGCGCGTACACGTCGACGAGCGACGGATATCGCGATTACCTCACGAGCTTCGTATCCGAGGCGGTCGTCTCCGCCGATTGCCGCACGGTCACGTTCGGCAGCGGTTGGGGCTCGGTCACGGGCACCATCGAGCTCATCGTCGCGGCCGTCGAGGACGTCGATGGCAATCGCGTCGAGCCCGCGACGATCTCGCTCACGATCACCGACACCGTCGCGCCCAAGCTCATGTTCGCCGACGTCGAGCTGCAGACCGCACAGAAGAAGGTCATTCGCGTCGCGTTCAGCGAGGCGATGCGCGATTCGGACGTGCGCGACGCAGCGCACTACCGTCTCAACAACAACGCGCTGCCCGCGAGCACCGTCCTCGAATGCGAGATCGCGAGCTGCACCTGGGTACGCCTCACGTTCGCGCCGAGTGCCTTCACCTACGGCGCGATGAACACGCTCAGGGTCTCGGACGTCCGCGATCTGTCGGGAAAGACGCTCGACCCGTCACCCGCGACGTCGGCGGCGTTCCCGGTGTACTAGCGCTCCGCGAGCAACGCGCGTAGGTCGCTCACCAGATCCTTGAGCGCGACGTCCGAATGCACGATCTCGCGCTCGCGACCGCTCGCATCGAGCACGTAGATCGCGTCGTTGTGGTCCACCGACATCCCCGTCGGCGCGTTGAACGCGCCCACGCCGTACTGCGACCACACGGTCTGCAGCTGTGGTCGCGGTCCGATGAGGTAGTGCCAGTTCGTCGAGAGGTCGTGCGCCGCCGAGAAGGACCTCACGTCGCTCGGCGTGTCGCCTTCCGGATCCACCGACACCGCGACGAAGCGCACGCGCGACGCGTCGCTACCGAGCTGCTTCTGCGCCGCGCGGAACTGTCCCGCCGTGAGCGGGCATACGTCGGGGCAGTGTGTATAGAGGAAGGCCATGGCGACCACGTTCCCGCGTAACGACGAGAGCGTCACCGGCTGCGCGGTAAGTCCGTCGGTGAGCGTGAAATCCGGCGCCTGGCCGCCGTCGAGCTCGGTCCCCGAGAGGTGTGACGCAGGTCGCGCGCACGAGATGAGAAGTGTCGCGACCGCAACGATGACCGTCAGCCTCACCGTTCGAGGATATGGCCGAAGATAGCGAGCGCATGACGTTCGCGGTCGTCTGGCGCTACCTCCTGCTCGTGCTCCTCTGGGGCTCGACCTGGGCTGCCATCAAGGTCGGCGTCACCGCGGTCGCGCCGTGGGTCTTCGCGTTCGAGCGCGCGGTCGTCGTCTCGGTATTACTCACGATCCTCTGCGTCGTGCTCGGTCTGCGCTTCCCGCGTGACCGCCGCACGCTCGTGGCCGCGGTCTTCGCGGGCGTGGTCAACACCGGCTCGAGCTGGGCGATCATCTTCTGGTCCGAGCAGTACGTGCCGAGCGGGCTCGTCGCGGTATTCGGCGCGGCCGGTCCGATCTGGACCGCGATCTTCGCGCACTACATGGTCCGCGGTGACCGCCTTTCGCCGCTCAAGATCACCGGTCTCGTCCTCGGCATCGCCGGCATCGGCGTCCTCGTCGGCGCTCCCGACGCGGGCACGCATCCCGAGGCGCTTCTTGCCACCGTCCTTCTCGCGGTGATGCCGATCAGCTGGGGGCTCGCGACGATCGTGCAGGTGCGCGTGCTGCGCGAGGGCTCACCGCTTCCGCTCGTCGCGGTCGGCACGTGGGGCGGTTCGCTCGTGCTCCTGCCGTTCGCGCTCACGCAGCTCTCATTGCCCCAGGCATGGACCTTCGATGTCGTCCTGGCGTTCAGCTATCTCGTCGTCTTCGGCTCCTGTGTGGGCCTGGTGCTGCAGCTCTGGCTCACGCGTCGCCTGCGCCCCACGACGATGACGCTCTCGCAGCTGCTCATCTCGGCGCAGGCGCTCATCGTCGGCGCGGTCGCGCTCGGGGAGTCGATCACGTGGCGCATGCTCGCCGGGGCCGGGCTCGTTGCCCTCGCGCTCATCCTCAACGCGGTCTCCGGCAGCCGCGCGCGCGATGCCGCACCGGCTGCGTCACCGGCGGATTAGGTTGTCAGCGCCTGCTTGGTGCCCCGCTGTCGAAACGTCAACTACGCGGGCGTAGTATTCGTGCGGGGACCTACTACACGCTGGTAGCAACTGCCCAGTTCAGAGGGGGCGGACGTGGCCATCGAGTTCGATCTCAATCTCTTCACGAGCGATCCGCGGCTCCTCGTGCGCGGCGAGGACGCCGAGTACGAGCAGGCCGCCCAAGCGCTGCAACACCTCGCCGATCCCGATCGGCTGCGACTCCTTCATGCACTCGCCCTCGGCGAGGACACGCCGCAGCGGGCGGCCGTGTGGAGCGGGCTGCCGCAGCCCACGGCGGAGCGCGAGCTCGCCGCCATGGCGCTGGCGGGTCTGCTGGAGCGCCGCGAGACGCCGAACGGCATCTCGTACGTTCCACGCGACGGTCATCACATCGTCCAGCTGTACATCGCGCTGGCGCACGGACATGAGGGCATCGGCGAGCGGCACCCGCGCATGTTGACGCGCCGCCGCTTCGGTCGAACGCGCAAAGTGGGATGATCGAAGCGTGACGACCCCGCTGCGGCGCATCCGGCGGGCTGCCGCTGGCGACGCGCTCGGGCCACTTGAGAGCGCGGTCATGGACCGCATCTGGAAGCGGGGGCCGGCCACGGTGCGCGACGTCGTCGACGATCTCGTCCGCTCGCGTGACCTCGCCTACACGACGGTGATGACGGTGATGGTCCGACTGCATGCCAAGGGTCTGCTCGCGCGTGAGCGCACCGGGAAGAACTATGTGTACCGCGCGGCGTTCACGCGTGAGGAGCATCGGACGCGCCTGACGCGCGATCTCGCGCACGATCTCGTATCGCAGTTCGGCGACGCCGCGCTCGCGGCGTTCTCCGCGGAGCTCGACGGGGTGGACGCGCAGCACCGCGCCGCCCTGCGCCGCGTCGCGAAGGGTCCGAATGCGCGCTGATCGCGCGTTCGCGCTGGTCCTCGGGCTCGGACTGCTCTCGAGCGCGATCCTCGGCGCGCTCCTCGCCGCGATCGTCCCGCACGCGATGCATGTCCTGCGCGTCGGTCCGGACGATCTGGTGGACGCGGTCACGTTGCTCGTACTGACACTGGCGACCTGCGGCATCGCGCTCGGGCTCGGGTCGCTCTTCCGGCAGCTGTTCATGACGCTCGCGCTCATCCGCTCGCTCGTCGCGCGCCGTATCTCGACACCCGATCGCGTCGCGACCATCGCGCGCGAGCTCGGCATCCACGGACGCATCGACGTCGTCGCCGACGCACACGCGTTCTCGTTCTGCTACTGGTTCCGCAACCCGCGCATCTGTGTCTCCACCGCGCTCGTCGATCGCCTGACGGACGACGAGCTGCGCGCGGTGCTCGCGCACGAGCGCTATCACCTGCGTCACCGCGATCCGCTGCGCGTCGTGATCGCCCGCTACTTCGCTGCGGATCTGTATGTCGTGCCCGCGGTCGACGAGCTCGCGTCCTTCTACGCGCTGCAGAAGGAGATCGCGGCCGACGACGACGCGGTGCGGACCGTCGGCGTCGCGCCACTCGCGCGCGCGCTCTACGCGCTGCTCCCGGAGGCGGGCGATCGCGACTTCGGTCTGCTCATGCCGGTCACGGCGTTGTCGGTGACCGAGGCACGCATCGACCGCTTGGTCGCAGGGATCGACACCCCCCTACGTTTGTCGGGTGGTGCGGTCGCGCTGTCGCTCGGTGCGCTCGCGGGCGCGGCGGTCCTCGTCGCGATCCGCGCGGGGACGAGCGTCGCTTTCGAGAATCTCCCGCCGCTTCTCGCTGTCCCCGCGCTCCTCGTCGGTCCCGCGTCGCTTCTCTTCGCCGCGGCGGTGAACGGCGGCGCGCATCAGGTGCGTTTGGTGGCTGGTCTCGTCGCACGAAACTAGGAAAGTCGGCCTTTACTTTCGTAGCGCGCTAATGGATAGTCCGCCTCGACGGGCCCAGCGACACAAATCGCCGGTGGGGTCGGGAGGACTCACCGAATGTCGATCCGTCGTGTTTTCCAGGTCATCACTCTCGCCGTCGCGCTTGCTTTCACCTTCACCGCGACGAGCGCCAGCACCGCGTATGCGTGCGATCCGGCCTCAGGCGGCGGCCTCTGCTAGCGGACGCGACACAGGCTGACGCTCAGGCGTCGGCCGACCGAGAAATGGGCCCCCGCTGGGCCCGAGGACCCCGACCGGCATAGCCCCGGTCTCGGTCCCGAATCTTGAGGTTCAAGCCAAATTGACCGTCGACTTGCAAGCCCGTAAAGTGCCATCCCGGTGGCCACGCAGATCCGCTCCGCCATGGTTTCGGATGTCGGCGCGCGCATCCGCTCCCTCCGCACCGCAAAGGGGCTGACGCAGGCGCAACTCGCCGATCCCCTCTACACGAAGGCGTACATCTCGATGCTCGAGTCCGGCCGGACGCGCGCGTCGATGAAGGCGCTCGAGCACATCGCCGGTGTCCTCGGAGTGAAGCCCTCGGATCTGCTCGGTGGCGGCTCCGGGCCATCCACACCGCAGTTCCAATTCGTCGAAGCGCGCCGTCTGCTCGAACAGGGCCAGGGCCAGGAAGCCCTCGCCATCCTCGAGTCGCTCGAGGAAGGCCTTACGGCGAAAGACCAGCTCGTCCGTCTGCGCTACCTAGCGGTGGGCTATAACACCACCGGACAGCCGAAGCGCGCCATCCCGGTCATCGAGCGGGCCCAGCGCATGGCCGATCTGCTGAGTGACGAAGAGGAGCAGGTCCGCATCAAGGCCGTGCTCGCCGCGACGCACACCCGAACGTACGCATACGACGATGCGATCCGTCTTCTGCGCGAATGCATCACCGCGTGCGAGAACGGTGTGGTCAGGGACCCGGCGTTCCACTTCCGCCGGCTCGTGGATCTCGCGCTTGCCCTCACGAATCACCGCGACAGCCGTCAAGCGCTGACGGTGTATGAGCGCGCCATCGAGCTCTCCGCGAAGTTCGAAGACCAGCATTCGCTCGGCGCCCTCTACGCCGGCATGGCCAAGAACTACCAGAACGAGGGCGACCTCGAAGCCGCGATCCAGTACAACCTGCGTAGCCTGCAGGTCTACGAAGAGCTCGGCGTGCTCGAGCAGGTCGCGTGCACGCTCGACAACGCGGCCCTGCTCTATGCGGAGTACGGCAACCGCGAGCGCGCCAAGGAGTGCCTTACGCGCGCGGCCTCGCTCGCCCAGCAGACGAAGCACGACGGCACGCTCGCCTCGATCCGCGCATCCGAGGCCGAGGTGCTCGCGAAGACCGATCCGGTCGCCGGACTCGAGGCGGCGCAGGAAGCGCTCAAGTTCGCCCGCAAGATCGACCAGCCCGACGCGCAGGTGCGTGCGCTGATCCTCATCGGCGAGTTGAAGATGGCCTCCTCAGCGCCGGCCGCGAAGCGCTCCTTCCAGGAGGCGAGCCAGCTCGCCGAGCAGCGCGTCCCGCACCTCCTCCGCTCGATCTTCGACCGCTGGTCGCGCGCCGCCGAGGCGCGTGGCGACAGCGACGAGGCGCTCCGCCTCGCTCGTCGCGCTCTGGAGACGGTCCGCACATAACCCGCGCGGCCCGTCGCTAGCCTCCGAATGTGACCCTCACCGCGGACTCAGTGCGTGCCCGTGTGCGCGGGACGATCCTCGAGCGCATCGGCGACACGCCGCTCATCCCACTGCGGCGCATCGGCCACGGCCTGCGCGGCGAGCTGTGGGCGAAGCTCGAGTCCGCGAATCCCGGTGGGAGCGTGAAGGACCGCGCGGGTCTGTGGATGGTCATCGACGCGGAGGAGTCGGGACGGCTCCGCGCTGGCGCCACGCTCCTCGATGCGACGAGCGGCAACACCGGCGTCGCGCTCGCCATGGTGTGCGCGGTGCGCGGCCATCACGTGACGCTCGCGATGCCGGACCGCGTGTCGCTCGAGCGCAAGCGCATCGTGACGGCATTCGGCGCGGAGCTCGTGCTCACCGATCCCCTAGAGGGCACCGACGGCGCGATACGTGAAGCGCGACGTCTGGCCACGGACCCGAAGTACGTGTACGTCGATCAGTACTCCAATCCGAACAACCCGCTCGCGCACGAGCTCACGACCGGACCGGAGATCTGGCGCCAGACCGACGGCCGTGTCACGCATTTCGTCGCGGGCGTCGGCACATCGGGCACGATCGTCGGCACGTCGCGCGCGCTGCGCCCGAAGGGCGTGCGCATCGTCGCGGTGCAGCCGGACGATGCGCTGCATGGCATCGAAGGCTGGAAGCACATGGCGACGGCGCTGCGTCCCGCGATCTGGGATGAGGCAGTGGCCGATGTGCACATGACCCAGGCGACCGACGAAGCCATCGCGATGACGCGCCGACTTGCGAAAGATGAGGGGATCTTCAGCGGACCGTCGGGTGGCGCGGCGGTCGCCGCCGCGATGCGCATCGCGCGGGAAGAAAGCGGCCGTATCGTCGTGTTGATCGCTGATGGGGGAGAGCGGTACCTCAGCACCCCCCTTTGGGAGTAGACGATGGCAGTGACGGTGCGCCTACCGGGCGCCCTGCGCGATTCGATCGGCGGGCAGTCGAAGGTGAACGCGAGCGGGCGCACGCTCGCGGACGTGATCGCCGATGTTGACCGCCGTCATCCCGGTTTTCGCGGGCGCGTGCTCGACGAGGGCGGGAAACTGCGGACTTACGTGAACGTGTACATCGGAGAGGACGACGCGCGCGCCAACGGTGGCACGAGCGCGGACGTGCCGGACGGCGCCGAGGTCATGGTCATCCCGGCGATGGCGGGCGGCGCATAGGCGAGACGTTCCATCTGCCAAGCGCGATCCGCGACGAGATCGTCGCGCACGCGCGCGAGGCCGCGCCGCAGGAGGCCTGCGGCCTGATCGCATCTCTTCATGGCACGCCATCGCGCACGATCCGCTGCACGAACACGCATGAGACCCCGGTGACGCGATACCGCATGGATCCGCGCGAGCAGCTCCACGCGTTCCGCGACATGGACGATCGCGGCGAGGATCTCGCCGCGATCTACCACTCGCATCCGGTGACCGAGCCGAGGCCGTCAGCCACCGATCAAGCCGAGGCGCATTACCCCGACGCGGTGTACATCCTTGTCTCCTTGCGCACCGGTGAGCCCGAGGTGCGCGCGTGGCGCATCCGCGACGCGGGGATCGAGGCGGTCGAGCTGGCTTAGCGGCCCGCGGCGGTGATGTGCCAGGTCGCGGCGATGGATGCGGCCTCGTCGAGCGCGGCCTGCCGATCGGCCGGCTCGACCACGCGGTACTGCAGCGCGAGTCCCTGTGCGCCGGGCACCGCGGTGAACTGCCGCCACACCACGGTGCGGCCCTCGTAGTTCCCGCCGTAGCTGTCATCGACGACGACCATGCCGTTGATGAGCACGACGTCGCGCTGTTCCCAGACGTCCTTCACGCCGACGCGCTGGTCGGCGGCGACGACGTTCGCGTAGGTGTCCGCCGTGTCGAGCGCCGCGGCCCGCGCGCGCAGCACCACGAGCGTCGCGGTGGATGATTCGTACCGCGCGGCCTCGCCGGGGATGCCGCCGCTCGACTGCGTCCAGCCCGCGGGGAACGTGAGGTCGAAGCCAAGTCCTTCGAAGGTCTTGCCGGTGGCCGGCTGCACGTCGAACGGCCGCACGATCTGCGGCGCGATGGTGTACGCGAGGAAGCGCATGCGCGAGACCTGATCGTTCAAGACGAGCCCGCCCAGCAGGAGCACGACGATGAACGACACGAGCGCGACCTGCGGCGGGAGGATCTCGCGGATGTTGAGCGCGAGGCCGATGAGCACGCGCACGACGAGCACGAGCACGATGGCCGCCGCGAACGTGAGCATCGCGGAAGACGTGGCCGCGGTCGCGAGGAGCGCCGGGACCGGGATGAGGATCAGCGGCGCGAGCGCGAAGGTCAGCGCGGTGAAGAGCTGGTCGAGGGAGCCACCGCGGCGCCGCATGAGCTGCACCGCGCCGCTGGCGATCCACGCCACCACCGCCGCGCTCACCGCGAGGCGCACACCGAGCAGGAGCGAGTCGAGGACAAAGCGCGTCAGGAAGTTGCCCGGCGGCACACCCTTCGACGCGAGCACCAGCAGGTCGATGCCCACCGACAGTCCGATGCCCGAGACGAGCGCCACCAGGACGCCCGCGAGGCCGTAGTGCTCGCGCGCGAGGTCGCGCGCGAATTCACGAGGACGGGTGAGCGAACGCCAGATCTCGCCGCGGAACCATGCGAGCTCGCCGGTGCTCTCCAACACGCCGACAGTACAAAAGCGGCCCCCGCGTCCGGGGGCCGCTTTGTGTTCGCTTTCTTACAGTCCATCGAGGCGCGTCGCTTCAGGCCTCACATCCGGCCTCGCTGTGGCGATCACCGCAGGACGGTGATCGTCGATCCACAAGAACGATCCGCGGCGTGCCTCCCACGGTCGTTGCCCCCTTCCGCCGGGGGCGTCGTCAATCGACCTCGAAGACCTCGAACACCTTATGCAGCCGGAGCATGACACCTCCTGTGACGTCGGTGATCGCTCGTTCTGCCGTTCCGCGGAACCTCCTTGTTCTACTCCGCTCGCGACCCTCGTCAAGGGCTCAAATCCACAACAACGTCATAGGAAAAAAGTGGTAGCGAGCGAGCGACTAGCCCCGACGCAGGCGCGTGCGGATCTCCGCGGGAACGACCTTCACATCCGGCCACCACGACTCGTCGACGTCGCCTCCCGCCGCAAGCGCTCCCTCGATGAGCAGCGCGACGGCGCCTCGCAGGTCAGACAGGCGGACGATCTCCGGGACGAAACGGGTCGATTCCTCGCTCTGGTTGTGATAGTTCACGTTGGGTAGGGCGATCGCTGACGTCGTGAACCCGAGCCGCACGAAGGCCGACGACTCACAGGTCCCACCGGTGAGCAGCGCGCGCTGCGTCGGGATGTTCGCCTCGGAGAGCCGCTCGCGCGCGACGCGCAGGAACCTCTCGCCGTCGTTGCTGAACGTGTTGTAGACGTCGCCCGGCCGCACGACCACGCCCGCGCCGGCGCGTGCGTGCGGCAGCGCGCGGCTCGCTTCGAGCGAGACCACGATCGCGTCGCGCGGCAGGAGGCCGTCCTCGGCGACGAGCCGCGCGCCGTACAGGCCGGTCTCCTCGGCGCGCGTGAATACGGCACGCACGTCGAACGGCGCGCGCTCGTCGCGCAGGCCGTCGAGCGTGAGCGCGATCACCGCGCAGAGCGCGAGGTCATCGGCGGCGCGAAGGTGCAGCTCGTCACCGCGCGCGGCGAACCCGGGAAGATCGAGCACCGCCCACTGCCCCGCGTGCAACTCTGCCTCGGCGCGGATGCGGCAATGCCCGAGCGAGTTGTTCGCCTCATCGAGCACGGTGACGTAGTCGTCGAGCGTGGCGCGGAACGGCGCAGTGTCCTCGTCGTCGCACACCAGCACGGGCACGTCCTGCCCGAAGAAGCGCGCGTAGAAGCCGCCGAGGATCTTCGCACGGCCCTCGCGGCCGCTTGCGCTCGTGATCTCGAACGCGGGATGGTCGGTATGAGCGACGAGCGCGAGCGTTCGTTTCGCATCGCCCTTGTGCACGCGCGCGTGCAGCTGTCCGTATGCGTCAGTGGTCGTCTCGATCCCGGAGTCTCCGAGCACCGCGGCGATCGCGCGCAGCGCGCGAGCCTCGTGGTACGGCGCGGTGGGCGCCGTGGCGATGCGCTCGACGGCGCGCAGCGTCACATCGACCGCGGGAAGACGCGCCATCTCGCGCGAGGATATCGTCACGCGCGGTGCTCACCCTGTACGACACGCGCCGCCGCGCGGTCGTCCCCTTCCGCCCGAGATCGCGCACCGTCACGGTGTACGTCTGCGGCGTGACGCCGTACGACACCACCCATCTCGGTCATGCCCGCACGTTCCTCATCTTCGATGTCCTCGTGCGACTCCTCGAAGCGCGCGGCACACGCGTCCGCTACGCGCAGAACGTGACCGACATCGACGAGTCGATCCTGCAGCGCGCCGACCGCGACGGCCTCGACTGGCGCGCGCTGGGCAAACGAGAGGAGCGAAAGTTCCTCGAGGACATGCGCGCGCTCCGCTGGCGCAAGCCCGATGTCATGCCGCACGCGACGCGCGAGCTCGCGACGATGCGGCAGCTCGCGACGCTGCTCGAGCGCCGTGGACACGCGTACCGGCCGGAAGGCGGTGGCCTCTACTTCGATGTCGCGACGTTCCCGCGCTTCGGTGAGGTGAGTCACCTCTCGCCGGCGCGCATGCGGAAGATCAACGCCGCTCAGGATGACGCCGCGCTGGACCGGCCGAAGCGGCGCGCGCCGCTCGACTTCGCGCTCTGGCGCACCGTCCCCGACGGCCCGACGTGGCCGAGCCCGTTCGGACGCGGGCGTCCCGGTTGGCACCTGGAGTGTTCGGCGATGTCGGAGCAGTACCTCGGTCTGCCGATCGACATCCACGGCGGCGGCAGCGACCTCGCCTATCCGCATCACGAGTGCGAGACCGCGCAGAGCGAGGCCGCGCACGGCGTGAAGTTCGTGCGGCATTGGATGCACGCCGCGCCGGTACGCCTGAGTGGCGTGAAGATGTCGAAGTCGCTCGGCAACATGGTCTTCGTGCGGGATGCGCTCCGATCGACGAGTCCCGAGGCGCTGCGCCTGTATCTGCTCGATGGGCACTATCGCCGCGCGTTCGAGCACGACGAAACGCGCCTCGCGCGTGCGCGCGAGCGCGCGGATCGGCTGGCCTCCGCGCTCGGCCGCGGCCCTGTGGGACCGCTGCGTCGTGATGACGTCTCGCGCTCCGTGCTCGCGGCGCTCGACGACGATCTGGACACGCAACGCGCGCTTCGCACGCTCGAGCGTCATGCCGCACCGGACGCCTCGCTGCGGCTGATCGCGCGCGACATCCTGGGGGTGTACTGATGAACATCGGACCGATCGCCCTACCGTCGAAGGGCTCACGCGCGACCGGCTCGTTCACCTTCGCCGGCGACCCGGGCCTCGAGAAATATCAGTGGCCGTACATCGCCATCGCCGGCGCATCGTCCGGTCCGACGGTCGTCATCACCGCGGGCATCCACGCCGCCGAGGTCACCGGGGTCGAGGCGGCCATGCGTCTCGGCCGGACGCTCGATCCGGCGCGCGTCGCCGGCACGCTCGTCATCATCCCGCTGCTCAACCGCCCGGGCTTCTACGAGCGATCGATCTACGTGAACCCCGAGGACAACGACAACCTCAATCGCCTGTTCCCCGGCGACCCGAAGGGGACGTGGGGACAGCGCTTCGCGCATCGTCTCCTGACGGAGATCGTGGCGAAGGCCGAGAACGCGATCGACCTGCACGCCGGTGACCTGATCGAGGACCTCGTCCCGTTCGTCATCTATCGCGAGAGCGGCGAGCGCGCGCTCGACCAACGCATCAAGACGATGGTCGACGCGTACGGCGCGAAATACGCGGTGAAGAGCGCGCCCACCGGCGAGCGCCCCGGGTCGCTCTACGCGGTCGCGACGCTGAACGGCGTCGCAGCGATGCTGGCCGAGTCAGGTGGACGCGGTCTGCTCATCGAGGAGGACGTGGTGCGCCACGTCAAAGGCGTCACGAACATCCTGCGTGCGATCGGCGCGTACGAGGGCGAGCCGGAGCGTGTCACGCCGCCGCAGGTGATGAAGAGCTTCGACTGGCTGCGCTCGCCCGCGGAGGGCATGTTCCACTGCGCGGTGCGCGTGGATCAGCGCGTGACGAAGGGCGACGTGGTCGGCGAGCTCACCGATCTCGTGGGCGAGCCGCTCGCGACGATCCGCGCTCAGGAGACCGGCGTGGTCCTCTTCATTGTGACGAGTCCTGCGATCAAGAAGGACGGGCTGCTGCTGGCGATCGGAGGGTCGTAGCCGAGCGCACCAGCACGACCGCCGTGGCGGCCATGAGGGTCGCCGCGAGGAGGTACGGCGCGCCCGGCAGGCCGACCCCTGCGAGCGGACCGACGAAGAGCGCGAACGTGCCGGTATAGAGGGCAGGCGTCACGAGCGTGACCATCGAGCGCAGCGCGGCGAGCGCGCCCTGCAGCTGGCCCTGTTCGGTCGGGGCGACCTCGCGCGACGCGATCGACTGCATCGGTGCCCCGGAGAGGCCGGCGAGCGCGTAGATCGGCAGCGTGCCGAGCAAGAGCCACGCGGTCGGAGCGAACGCGAACAACAGCTCGGCCACGATGCCGAACGCGAGCCCAGCGAGCAGCGTGTTGAAGTCGCCCAGTCGCTTCACCACGCGACCGACGACGAAGCCGTTTACGACAAGGCTCGCCGCGCCGACGATGGCCAGCGAGACGCCGATGGCGCGCTCGTCGAAGGCAAAGCGGTACGTCGTGTAGAGGACCCAGGTGTTGGGGATGGCGTCATGCGCGAGGAACGCGAAGAGCATCGCCACGACGAGCGTCGCAAGTACCGGTCGTGAGCCCAGGAAGCGCATCGACCCGATGGGATTCGCGGCGCGCAGCCGGAACGGCGACCGCCGCTCCTTCGGCAGCGACTCCGGCAGGATGAGCGCGCCGTAGATGAAGTTCGCGAACGACAGCGTCGCCGCGGCCCAGAACGGTGCGCGCAGGTCGATCGCGCCGAGGATCCCGCCGATCGCCGGTCCGATGATGAAGCCCGCGCCGAAGGCCGCGCCGAGCATGCCGAAGCGCGCCGCGCGTTTTTCCGGCTCGGTCACGTCGGCAACGTACGCGCCCGAGATGCTGAAGGACGCGGACGTCGCGCCGGAGATGAGCCGCCCGATGAAGAGCAGCGGGATGGTCTGCGCGAGCGCCATCACGATGTAGTCGAGACCGAGGCCGAGGTTCGACAGCAGGATCACGGGGCGACGGCCGAAGCGGTCCGCGAGTGCGCCCTGCACCGGCGAGAAGAAGAACTGCATCACCGCGAACGCGGTGCCGAAGATGCCGAACGTCGCCGCTGCGCCGGCCATGTCGCCGCCCTGGATGCGCAGGATCAGCTGCGGAAAGACCGGGATGATGATGCCGAACGAGATCATGTCGAGCACGACGGTGATGAAGATGAAGATGAATGCGGCGCGCTGGCGGCTGATCACTCGCGGAATTATCAGGTCGGTGAGCGCGTCGCTCTATTTCATTCGTGACAGACTTGATGCAAGGCCCGGTCGCCTAGCGGTCTAGGGCGCTTCCCTTTCAAGGAAGAGGTCAGGGGTTCGAATCCCCTCCGGGCTACTGAGAATGAAGAAGATCGGGTTTCTGTCATTCGGGCACTGGGCGCCATCCGCACAGTCACAAACGCGATCGGCTTCTGACGCGCTGCTGCAGTCGATCGAGCTCGCTGTTGTCGCAGAAAGGCTCGGCGCGGACGGAGCATATTTCCGTGTGCATCACTTCGCGCGGCAGCTGGCCTCTCCGTTCCCATTGCTTGCTGCGGTCGGCGCCAGGACCCAGCGGATCGAGATCGGGACCGCAGTCATCGACATGCGTTACGAGAACCCGCTGTACATGGCGGAGGACGCAGGAGCGGCCGACCTCATTGCGGGCGGCCGTCTTCAACTAGGCATCAGCCGTGGCTCCCCGGAGCAGGTGATCGATGGCTGGCGGCATTTCGGCTTTGAGCTTGACGACGGAGAGACCGACGCGGAGTTGGGACGCAGGCACGCACAGTCGTTCCTCGATGTGCTGCGTGGCGAGGGCTTCGCCAAGCCGAATCCTCGCCCGATGTTCCCGAACCCTCCGGGGTTGTTGCGCCTTGAGCCGCACTCCGAGGGTCTTCGTGATCGAATTTGGTGGGGCTCCGCTTCGACCGCTACCGCGGTGTGGGCCGCACAACTCGGCATGAACCTGCAGAGCTCGACGTTGAAGTTCGATGAAACGGGCGAGGCGCTCCACATCCAGCAGGCCGCACAGATCCGCGCGTATCGCGCGGCGTGGAAGGAAGCGGGACATACGCGTGAGCCACGCGTGTCGGTGAGTCGCAGCATCTTTCCGCTGGTCGACGATCGTGATCGGATGTACTTCGGCAGCAGCGGCGAACGAGGAGATCAGATCGGCTTCATCGATGCGAACACGCGCGCCGTCTTTGGCCGTACGTATGCTGCCGAGCCCACCCTGTTGATCGAGCAACTGCGACAAGACGAAGCCATCGCAGCGGCTGATACGTTGCTGCTTACTATTCCAAACCAGCTCGGCGTTGAGTACAACGCGCATGTGATCGAGTCGATCCTGACGCGCGTCGCGCCAAGCTTAGGTTGGCGCTGAAGTTTGTCGAAACGCGTCTAGGTCGCTTCTCTGCGGGTATTCCCTTTCAACGAAGAGCGTCATGGGTTCGAATCCCATCCGGGCTACACGCCTGAAGAATCTGTGTCTCGGACGCTTCCCATTCAAGGAAAAGGTCATGGGGTTCGAATTCCATCCGGGCTACTTTGAGCGATGACCGCGGCACCCAAGAGGAGGCGCGACATGACGACGAACGTGACTCTGATCAAGGGGCACGAGGTGGCGGCGGAGCACCCGTTGCCGCTTGGCGCGAAAGCGCCGACCTTCAAATTGCTCGAGCCCGCGACGGGTAAGACGCGCACATCCGAGGAGCTCCTCACCAAAGACGTGTTCGCCGTCTACTTCATCTGCAATCACTGCCCGCATTCAATGGCGTGGGAGGGTCGACTGCTCGACCTGACGCGCGAATTCGGCGACCGCGTGAGCACGGTGTTCATCAGCTCGAGCGCCCCCGAGCTCTACCCGGAGGATGGGCCGGACGAGATCAAGGCCCACGCCACCGCGACGTCGTTTCCCGCGCCCTATCTGATCGATCTGGAGCAAACAGCAGCCGACGCGTACGCGGCCGTTCGCACGCCGCACGCGTTCGTCTTTCATCGCACCCGCGGGCTCGTCTACAACGGGACGGTCGACGACGACCAGGAAGATCCAGCGGCGGTCACGAAGCGCTATCTGCGCGACGCGCTCGAGGCCGCGGTCTCGGATCGCGATGTGGCGACTCCGATCACACCGCTGCAGGGGTGCGGGATCAAACGCCGCGCAGACGCTGACGTGATCGCGAAAAAGCGCGCGCAGCAGAGCGTCTAGCGCCGGCGGGCTACCCGAGTCTCGACTGGACCGCGCCGCCTCGGACGCGCGCGAGCAGCCGCTGCAGATCGGCGATGTCGATGGGTTTCGTGATGTGGGCGTCGAAGCCCGATGCGAGCGCGCGTCTGCGATGCTCCGGCTGTCCGTAGCCGGTCAGGGCGACGAGCGCGATCGAGTCGCCCAAGGCGGCGCGGATGCGCCCTGCGAGGTCGTAGCCACTGAGGCTCGGCAGACCGATGTCGAGGAGCGCGACCTCGGGCCGCAGCTCGATCGCGCGCCGAAGGCCTTCGACGCCGTCCGCGGCGACGTGGACAACGTGCCCCTGTAGCTCGAGCAGCTCGCGCAGCGACTCGCGGTTGTCGCGGTTGTCCTCGACGAGGAGGATCGTTCGCATTGGCGTCGGCTCGGGATCGGCCGCCACCGCCGCCGTCGTCGCGTGACGCTCGACCGCGGGCAGCCGCAGCGTGAAGACGCTGCCGCGCCCTGGCCCATCGCTTCGCGCATCGAGCGAGCCGCCGTGAAGGTTGGCGAGGCTCCGCGCGAGGGTCAGGCCGATGCCGAGACCACCGCGCGAGCGCTCGAGCGACTCGTCGGCCTGCGCGAAGAGCTCGAAGATGCGCGGGAGGTCGGCGGGCGATATCCCGACGCCGTTGTCCATCACCTCGACCACGGCGCTCCCGTCGGTCCGCGCGACGCGCAGCACGACTCGCCCGCCCGCGGGCGTGTACTTCGCGGCGTTCATGAGAAGGTTCGTGAGGATCTGCTCGAGGCGCGCGCGATCGGCATCCACCGTCACGCGGGGTCCGGTCTGCTCGAACCGGAGCTCGAGCTGCGCCGCGGCGAACGTTGGCGCATGCGTCTCGACGACCTGACGCGCGATCGCGTCGAGATCGACGTGCTCGCGCTGCAGCGCGATCTTGCCGGACGTGATCCGCGAGACCTCGAGCAGGTCATCGACAAGCCGGATGAGCAGCCGCGACTGCCGCTCGACGATCGCTATCCCGCGCTCGCGCGAGCTCGCGTCATGCGGCGCGAGGTTCGCGAGCTGCACCGCGTTCCGGATCGCGTTCACCGGATTGCGCAGCTCGTGCCCGAGCATGGCGAGGAAATGCTCGCGCTGCCGAATGGTCTCCTCCAGCTGCGCGAGGAGATCACGTGCCTCGTACTGGCGACGACGCGCCCGAAGCGCGGCGTGCGCCGCGCCGGTCATCCCGAGCGCATGCACAGGCCGCTCGAGCGTGGTGACGTTGCCGAGGCGCGCGAGCACTGCGAGCCTGCGCCGATTGCTCTCGGCTGACTCGGCGTGCGGAGTGAGGACGATGAGCGGGAAGTCCGACCAGGCGGGTTGACGGTCGAGCACAGCGCGGATGTCGTCGATCGTTCCCGGTCCTAACGCTTCGGATGCGACGATCGCGGCGCCGGCGCCCGCCTCGATGGCCTCGCACAGCTCAGCGGCGGTGGCGCACACGTGCGATATGAGGCCAGCGACCGCCAGTGCGCCCGTTGCGAGCGTCGCGTCACGACCGGATGGCGTGAGGACGAGGAGACGCTCCTCGTCCCGTGACGCATCGGTCATCGCGTGCGCGCGGCGTTCCCGTTCCCGACCGATGTCGGTGTGCCCGTCAGCACACCGTGCAGCTCCTCGAGCGTCGGGCCGACGGCCATGCCCGTCGATGCGAGGATCAGCTCGCGGATCGTGTTGTCGTGGCGGCCGCTCCGCTTCTTCACCACGGACATGGCCTTGCGGAGACGTCCGGCCGCTTCGAAGTTGCGGAGGAGGATCACCGTGTCCGAGATATAGCTCACATCGACCGGTGCGCTCTGCCCGAACACGCCTTGCTGGGCGACGACCAGGAACGTCGCCACGCCCTGCTGCGCGAGGTACGAAAGGAGCTCGTGCATCTGGAGCGTGAGGAAGGACTCTTCGGGCATTGCGCTGAAGTAGCCGTTCAGGCTGTCGATCACGATGACGCGCGCGCCGTTCTCGACCTCGCGGCGGACGGTGGCCGCGAACTCGCCTGGTGGGAGCTCGGCCGGGTTCACGGACTGCAGGACGACGCTGCCCTTCTTGATGAGACCGCTGAGGTCCATCCCGAGCGCATCGCTGCGGCCGACGAGGGTCGCGATGTTCTCGTCGAAGAGGAAGAACGCCGCACGCTCGCCGCGACGTGCGCTCGCGACCGCGAACTGCGTGGAGACGATCGATTTGCCCGTGCCCGGTGGGCCCATCACGAGCGTGCTTGTTCCGCGGTCGACGCCGCCGCCCAGCAGCTCGTCGAGCGCCGGGACTCCGCTCGAGATGCGCTCGGCCTTGAACGGCGCAGCGTGCTCCGCAGCGACCAGGCGTGGGAAGACGTCGAGACCGCCCGTCCGGATCTTGTAGTCGTGATAGCCGCCGCGGAATTTGACCCCGCGCATCTTCACTACGCGGAGACGACGACGTTCGGCACCGTAGAGCGGCGCGAGCTGCTCGAGGGTGAGGACTCCGTGGGCGATCGTCTGGAGGTGGATGTCGGTGTCCAGCGATGCGCGGTCGTCCAGCAGCAGTACCGTGCAGCCCTCGGATGTGAACATCTGCTTCATCCTGAGGATCAGCCGCCGGTAGCGATGAGTGTTCTGTGCGAGGAGCCGGAGCTCGGCGAGCGAGTCGAACACCGCGCGCCGCGGGCGGATCTTCGCGAAGAGCGCGGCGAGCTCCTGCGTGGTCTCCTGCAGCTCGACCTCCGCCGGATGGAAGAGCGTGTTCTCGTCTTCGCTGAGCAGATCGGTCGGGCGAACCTCGTGGATCTCGATCCCCGTGAGATCCCAGCCGTGTGACCGCGCGACGGCGTGGAGCTCGTCGGGCGACTCCGACAGGGTGACGTACAGGCCGCGCTCACCGGCATCGCGTCCTGCCATGAGGAAGCTCAGAGCGAGCGCGGTCTTCCCGACCCCCGGATCGCCTTGGATGAGGAAGAGACAGTCGCGCGGGATGCCGCCCGCGAGGATGTGATCGAGGCTCGGGATCCCGGTGCTCGCGAACGCCTCTGAGACGTCAGGGGTCTGCGTCAAACCCATCCCTCGAAATCACGGACTGCCAATGGGCATTCACTCGTTCGGTCCCTCGGCAGGCGGCAAGTGACGTGCCACGCCGCTGCCGACCCGAGTGGCCGCGGGCGCGATCGCGATCAGCGGGGCTGCGGAACGATGCGGATGTACGGCTTCGGTGACTTCCACCCTTGCGGGTACGTCTTCTTCGCGTCCTCGTCCGAGACGGAGCCCGCGATGATGACGTCGTCGCCCTGCTTCCAGTTCACCGGCGTGGCGACCTTGTGTTTCGCGGTGAGCTGCATCGAGTCGACCACCCGGAGCACCTCATCGAAGTTGCGGCCGGTCGTCATCGGATAGGCGATCTGCAGCTTGATCTTCTTGTCTGGGCCGATGACGTAGACGACGCGCACGGTCTGGTTGTCGGCCGGTGTGCGCGTCGCGCCCGGCGTGGCCTCGGCCGGCAGCATGTCGTACGCCTTCGAGATCGATAGGTCGGCATCGCCGATGATCGGGTAGTTCGGCGCAGCGCCCTGCGTCTCCTCGATGTCCTTCGCCCAGCCGGCGTGCCGGTCGATCGAGTCGGCCGAGAGGCCGATGATCTTCACGTTGCGCTTGTCGAATTCCGGCTTCAGCTTGGCCATGTAGCCGAGCTCGGTCGTACAGACCGGGGTGAAGTCCTTGGGGTGGGAGAACAGGATCCCCCACGAGTCGCCCAGCCATTCGTGGAAGCGGATCTTGCCCTGGGTGGTCTCCGCGGTGAAATCCGGTGCGGTCTCGCCAATTCGAAGTCCCATGTGCTCCTCCGTCTCGCTTCTGCGACGAAGATGCCGTACTCACACGCAGTGTTCTGTAAAAAGTGTGGCGTTGGCACACTAGCGTTGGCCACATGACCACCGACACCGCGGTCGCCGCGAGCGAGGTGTTGCGGGCGGTCCGTCGTGTCGACCTCTGGAGGATGGGCATTGGATCTAGGTCTGTCAGGGACGCGCGCGCTGGTGACCGCTGCGAGCAAGGGGATCGGTCGTGCCTGTGCGGCCTCGCTCGCGCAAGAGGGCGCGCGCGTGGTGATCACCTCACGCGATGCCGCGCTCGGCGCGCGGGTCGCTCAGGAGATCGGAGCCGAGCGGCACATCGCCGCCGACCTCGCGCGGACGGACGATCGCGCGCGCATCGTGACAGAGGCGGTCGGCCTGCTGGGCGGCCTCGACATCCTTGTCGTGAACTTCCCTCAGCCGCAGATCGGGACATTCGAGTCGCTGCGCCCAGAGGCGTGGACGGGCGGCTATGAAGCGATCCTCCACTGTCAGATCGATCTGGTCACCGCCGCGCTGCCACTCCTCCGTCAGTCGGGCCGCGGGCGGATCGTGCACATCACCGGCGGCGCCGCGCGTGAGCCATCGCCGGGCTTCGTCGTGTCCGCCGCGTTCCGCTCAGCGGCGACGGCCGTCGCGAAGACCCTCTCGATCGATCTCGCGCGTGACGGCGTGACCGTCAACAACATCGCTCCCGGCTCTATCGAGACCGAGCAGCTGCGCGTGCGCATGGATCAACGGGGCAAAGCGGAGGAGATGGCGTGGCTCGCGACCCTGCCGTCGCGCCGTCTCGGGCTTCCCGAGGAGGTCGGAGCCGTCTGCGCGTTCCTTTGCTCGCGTCCCGCCGCCTACCTCACCGGACAGACCATCGCGGTGGACGGAGGCGCGCAGAAGAGCGTCTAGCGCCGGCGCGGCCAGGTCGGCTGCGACGTGATCGCAGACAGCAGACGCACGAGGATCCACGCCGTCACCCGCGCCGACGAACCGCTCGGGACGTCGCCGCACAGCTCGCAGATGTCGAACCCCACGATCTCGCAGCGCGACGCGAGCGCCCACAGCGATTGCTCCAGCAGCCGGAAGGTGATCCCGTCGGGCTCGGCGTAGCTCGTGTCAGGCAGGATGCCGACATCCAGGATGTCGACGTCGATCGAGAGGTAGACCTTCTTCCCAGGTCGCATGACTTCTGCGATGCCGCGCTCGGCGCCGATCTCCGTGAGCCGGCGCGACGTGACGATCTTGACGCCGTGCTCGCGCGCATCGAGGTAGTCCTGCTTCGTGACCACCCGCAGGCCGACCATCGAGCACTGCTCCACCCACGGGAGCTCCGATTGGCGTCGGAGGTTGCTCGCGTGCGACAGCTTCGAGCCGTTGAGCTCGTCGGCGAAGTCGGCGTGCGCATCGAAGAGCACGACATCGATGGGGCCATGACGCTCCATGCCGCGACAGATGGGGTAGCTGATCGAGTGGTCGCCGCCGATCGCCGCAACGAGGGCGCCGCTCGCGTCGATCTGCCTCGCCACCTCGGTCATGCGGTCGAAGTTCTCGCGCACGTCCGCCCCGGGGATGATGTTCACGTCGCCGCAGTCCGCCATCGTGACGCCCTTCAGGTACTCGGCGTCGTCCTGAACGTCGTACCGTCCGCCGGCTGCCGCGCCGGTGAGCAGATCGACGTACCGGTAGACGATCGCGTTGCGCACCGCCTGCGGGCCGCGGCTCTGCCGACCGATGCCCTGGCGATTGCCGGGCGTGAGCATGCCGTAGTCGTAGGGAACGCCGAGCATGCCGACCTGGGCATCGAGCTTCGCCAGATCCTCCACGAGCGGCGCGCCGAGGAAGGTGGCTGGGCGCGGATTACGGATCAATCGTGCCGGCATCTCACATCTCCTTCGTACTGTCGTCCGCGAGGACGATGCGGACATCGACGGGGAAGATCACGTCGGCGCTCGCGATCACCGGATTCAGGTCAAGCTCGCGCAGCCGGGGCATGGACGCGACGAAGTCCCCGATCCGCACGAGGAACGCGGCGAGTCGATCACGGTCGATCTTCGGCAGACCGCGGTATCCGTCGAGGAGCTTCGACGCCGCGGTCTCGTCGATCATTTCCATCGCCTCGAGGCGCGTGAACGGCGCGGCGCGGAATGTCACGTCACGCATGGCTTCTACGAGCACGCCGCCTGATCCGAACGCGATCACCGGACCGAAGATCGGGTCAGCGGTCGCCCCAACGAGCAGCTCGATGCCCGGCCCGGCCATGGGCGAGACCACGACGCCCGTGATATCAGCCCCGGGAACTGCGGCACGGACCCGCGCGACGATCGCCGTGAACGCCTCGGCTCCGTCGGTGACGTTGAGCCGAACGCCCCCGGCCTCGCTCTTGTGCACGATCTGCGGCGAGACGACCTTCACCGCGCAGGGCACACCGAACCGCGCGACGGCGGCCGCCGCTTCAGCGGCCGTTGCCGCGAAGACCCACTCGCCGGCGTCGATGCCGGCGGACTCGATGAGCTCGCGCGCAGCCGGTTCGGCGAGCACGCGCGCAGCGCCGGAACCGGCGCGTGCAACGGAGACCGCGAACGTCGAACGTTCGGTCGCGCTCGCGAGGTATTCGCCGCGGTGGTGCAGCGCGGCGACCGCGCGAACGGCATGGTCGATCGACGCGACGACCGGGATCCCCTTGGCGCGCAGGATGTCGTGACTGCTGCACGGTCCGGCGGCGTACAGGCTGTGCACCACGAGCGGCTTGCCGTATTCGCGACTCAGCTCGACGAGGCGGTCGGAGGTCGCGTCCTCTATCGCCTGCAGACGCGGGTCAAAGCGGAGGTGGTACGCGCCGTACATACCGACGATGAGCACGAGCCCCACCGCCGGATCTGCGAGGAGCAGGCGGGCCGCGTCGACGAAGACCTCGGGGTGGGTGTCGGTGGCGCCGCCCACGTCGATCGGATTCGCGACCGCCGCCGTCGGACCGAGCAGCGTCGCGAGCCCCGCCGTCGTGTGCCCGGCGAGTGCTGCGAGCGGCACATCCCGCGCAGCGAACGCATCGGCCGTGAGCGCCGCATGGCCACCACCGTCCGACAGCACCGCGACGCCGAGTCCAGCGGCGATCGGTGCAGCCGTCGCGAGCGCACCGGCGACGATCGCGAGCTCGTCGGACCGTTCGACGAGTTCGATGCCCGCCTGCGCGAGAACGGATCGCGCCACGCCATCGGGTGCCGCGAGCGAACCCGAGTGCGAGAGCGCGGCACGCGCGCCGGCCGCGGAGCGCCCACCGCGCAGCAGGACCACGGGTCGGACGCGGCTGGCCTGCGCGGCGGCCGCGAGGAAGGACCGCCCGTCCTTGAGTCCCTCGACATGGAGCGCGATCGCGCCGACGTCCGGGCGCGCGGCCAGCTCGCGCACGCAGTCGGCGTAACCGACGTCGATCTGGTTGCCGAGCCCGATGTAGCTCTGCAGCCCGGGCAGCCGATGCATGCGCAGGTCTGCGAGGAAGGTCAGCAGCATGTTGCCGCTCTGCGCGACCAGCGCGACCGGACCCAGCGGGATATCGGGCACGCCGACGAGGTTCGCGCCCGAGGCGACGCCGATCATGCCCGACGTGTTCGGTCCCACGACCCGGACACCGCTCTCGGCGATCGCGTCCTTGAGTTCGGCATTGAGTGCCGCGCCTGCGGCGCCGGCATCGGCGAATCCGTTGGCCAGCACGACCGCGCCGGCGATGCCGCGACCGGCGAGCTGCCGGACGACACCGGCGACCGCATCGCGCGGTACGGCGACGAGCGCGACATCGAGCCCGTACGGCAGCTCGGCGATGTCGCGCGTCACGGGCAAGCCGAGCACTGCGCCGCCGCGAGGGTTCACCGGCACGATCTGTCCCGTGAAGTCAGACCGGAGCAGCGCGCTGATCACGTGGTAGCTGCGCTTTGCCGGATCGGCCGAGGCGCCGATCACCGCGATCGAGCGCGGGTCCAAGAGCCGCGTCAAAGGAGTGCGGACGCCCTGTTCGACACGCGTCATCGCCTGCGTCACTCGCCTTTGAACGACGGCGTGCGGCGATCGCGGAACGCTCTGACGCCTTCAGCCCAGTCGGCGGTGCGCATGATCGCGAGAAGATCGGCGGCTTCCGTGCGCAGCACTTCATCGAACGGCGCTTCGCTCTGCAGCGCGGCTTTGAGACGGGCCAACGAGAGCGGCGCTTTTGCGGCGAGCCGCTGCGCGAGATCGCTCACGGCCGCGTCGAGCTTGTCGGCAGGCACCGCGAGATGCGCGAGGCCCCACGCGACCGCGTCCGTTCCGGTGAACCGCTCGCCGAGCATGAGCAGCTCGGTCGCGCGGCGCAGTCCCACGAGGCGCGGGAGACGCCGTGTGACACCACCACCGACATACGTCCCGATGGAGATCTCCGGGAAGCCCATCTGCGCGTCTTCGGCCATCACCAGGAAGTCGGCGCTGGTCGCCATCTCGGCCCCGGCGCCGAGCGCGTAACCGTGCACCGCGGCGATCACCGGTTTGCTCGAGCGTTGGATCGTCTCGCACACGCGCCAGCCCAGTTCGACGTACTCGGCCTGCTGCGCGCTGGTGCGACCCTCGGCATGGGCCTTCAGGTCCGCCCCGACGCAGAACGCGCGTCCTTCGCCGGCGAGCACGATCACTCGCACATCCGATCCGGCATCGGCGCGACTGAGCTCTTCGAGGAGCCGTCGATAGAGCTCCTCGCTCACCGCGTTGAGCCGCTCGGGCCGAGCGAGGACGAGCCGCACGACGCTGTCGGCCCGCTCGACGCGCACGCACTCGGTCATGACGGCTCGAAGTATCGCGGGATGCCTCGTGCCCGCCAGCAATATCTTCAATGCAAACGAGAGGTCTTGGGTCGAATCCCATGCCGGGCTAGAGGAGAGCAGTGACGAAATCGAGTAAGGATGTCGATCTGATCATCGCGAAGGCCCGCGATTGGCGAGGCGCGACCCTCGCGAAAGTGCGCAAGATCGTTCTTGCGACCGACCCGGAGCTCGCCGAAGCGGCGAAGTGGAAGCGGCCGGCGAACCCACTGGGTGTCGCGCTGTGGGAGCGAGAGGGGATCGTCCTCGCGGCACCCATCCTCAAAGAACGTGTGCGGCTGAGCTTCTTCAATGGCGCGAGCCTGGCCGACCCGAAGAAGCTGTTCAACGCGAGGCTCGACGGCACGAAGGAGCGAGCGATCGACATCGCTGAGGGCGACAAGATCAACGAGACCGCGCTCAAGGCGCTCGTCAAGGCCGGCGTCGCACACAACGTCGCGAAGGCCAAGGCGCGCAAGAAGTAGTCCGAGCAGTGGGCGAGAGCAGGATCGAGGTGCGTGCCACGGACGGGAAGGGACGCGGTCTGTTCGCCGTCAGCTCGTTCGCGTCAGGTGACGAGATCGTTCGCTGTCCAGCGCTGGTCATTCCACAAGGGCACTTTCGCGCGATCGAGCCGACTGTCGTGGGTGATTACTGCTTCCGCTGGGGATCCGGCGCTGCGCTCGCGCTCGGTCTCGGGTCGATGTGCAACCACGACCACGATCCGAACGCCGAAGTCGTCGCCGACGAAGCGCACGTCGAGCTTGTGTTTCGGGCCGTTCGCGGGATCGCGGTGGGCGAAGAGATCACGATCGGCTATCGCGATGCGGGTGACGGTCGTGCCCTTTGGTTCGAGCCGCGACCGTCCTGACACCAACGCACTCTCCGGTCGGATATCTCGTTGTTAGGGTGACGCTGATGGGTGCACGCCGGTTGGCCTTCGCGCTGACGCTCGTCCTCGCATGCGCATGCTCGAGTCCCGCGGTGCTGAACTCGACGGCCACGCCGACCGCGTCACCCACGAGCTCGACCGCCGCCGTCGTGACCGAGTCGCCGACAGTCTCACCGTCACCTTCGCCATCACCATCACCGAGCCCGTCGCCGAGTCCTACTCCGGCACCGACGCTCGCACCGACGCTGCCACCAACGCCCGCGCCGACGGTCGACGCGACGATCCCACAGGCGCGTCTGGTGCGCGCGATGGGCAACCTCGCGTTCAACTCGATGACCGGTCTGTTCCAGGGCCCGGACGGCCGCTGGTACGTGCTCGAGCAGCCCGGCCGCATCCTCACGTTCCGCGAGGGCGACGCAAGCGCGACGGTATTCCTCGACATCCGCGATCACGTGGACTTCGGCGGCGAGAAGGGGCTCCTGGGCTTCGCGTTCGCGCCGAACTTCGCGCAGACCGGCATCTTCTTCCTCGACTACACGCGCGGCGGTCCGCTGCGCACCGAGATCGCGAGCTTCACCTCGAACGGTGTCGTCGCGGACAAGGCGAGCGAGATCGTCGTCCTCGAGATCGCGCAGCCGTTCGACAACCACAACGGCGGTCAGCTCGCGTTCGGACCCGACGGCTACCTCTACATCGGCATGGGCGACGGCGGCTCGGGTGGCGACCCGATGCGCAACGGGCAGAACAAGAACGTGCTGCTCGCGAAGCTGCTCCGCATCAATGTGAGTGACCGCACGCGCTACACGGTCCCGTCGGACAACCCCTTCGCGGCGGGCGGCGGCCGCGGCGAGATCTACGCGTACGGGCTACGCAATCCGTGGCGCTTCTCGTTCGACACGGCGACGGGGATCCTCTGGCTCGCCGACGTCGGTCAGGACACGTACGAGGAGATCGACCTCGTCTCGAAGGGCGCGAACTTCGGCTGGAACATCATGGAGGGCGCGCACTGCTA
>Ga0075426_10000510_pt1 | contig 26548 bp, 28 predicted proteins | sample SoiMethybrSBSTD5_FD_75304 | JGI IMG/M metagenome (GOLD analysis project Ga0075426, IMG submission 75304) | Bulk soil microbial communities from a Populus tree surrounding site in Tennessee, USA - Soil MetaG P. TD hybrid SBSTD5 | ecosystem: Environmental > Terrestrial > Soil > Tree plantation...
GAGAGGGTCGCAAGTGGGTGCCGCTTCGCCTTGCATTCCCCGGCAAACCCCCTATAAACCCGGCTTCCGCTTGGTCCCGGCCGGGAGCTGAACGGACGGCCTCCCGCCCCTGGCGTGAGGCAGGGCCAATCGGTCCGGCGTCCCGTGTTCCCGCCTTCTGAAGCTTTCGTCGCCTTTCCGAACAGGGCACGAAGGGCTCCGCGCCGAACCGAGCCGCAACCGGAAGGGCATTACATGCCATTGTATGAACACGTCTATTTGGCGCGGCAGGATCTGTCCGCGCAGCAGGTCGAGGAGCTCACCACCCAGTACAAGGGGGTGATCGAGCAGATGGGCGGCAAGGTCGCCAAGACCGAATATTGGGGAGTGAAGTCGCTCACCTACCGCATGCGCAAAAACCGCAAGGCGCATTTCACCCTGATGAACATCGACGCGGCGCCCGCGGCGATGAGCGAAGTGGAGCGCCAGCAGCGCATCAACGAGGACGTGCTGCGGCAGCTCACTGTCCGGGTCGACGAGCATGAGGCCGAGCCGTCGGCCATGATGCGCAAGGTCGATCGCGATCGTGATCGCGATGACCGCCGCGGCGGGTTCGACCGCGGCGACCGCGGCTTCGATCGGGATCGTGGCGAGCGCGGCGGCTTCGACCGGGATCGCGGCGGTCGGCGTGAGCGCCCTGCTCCGCGGGAAGAGGCTGAGTCCACCGCCGGCGGCGCAGAGGAGTAAGGACGATGAATGGATCCGGAGGCGGCCCGCGCCGCCCGTTCTTCCGCCGCCGCAAGACGTGTCCGTTCTCCGGCGCCAATGCGCCGAAGATCGACTACAAGGACGTCAAGCTGCTGCAGCGCTACATTTCCGAGCGCGGCAAGATCGTGCCGAGCCGCATCACGGCGGTCTCGGCGAAGAAGCAGCGCGAGCTCGCAACCGCGATCAAGCGGGCGCGCTTCCTCGGGCTGCTGCCCTACGTGATCCGCTGATTGCGGACCGGCGTTCCGGCGCGACGCGCCGGGCCGCCACGACATGAGAGAGCGCGGGAGGTCCCGCGCTCGATGGTTGGGACGGACGGATCCGTCTCTAACCGCTCCTCGATACCGAGCGGGACAGCTGTGTGATGGCGAAAGTCTGGCTGCAGATCGGATTGGTCGCGCTCGGCGCGGGGGCGAGCTCCGCGCTCCTGTTCGCGTCCATGCTGTCGGGCTCGGTCGCGGCGGTCGCGCTCTTTTATCTTTCGCCCCTGCCGATCCTGATCGCCGCCATGGGCTGGAGCCATTGGGCCGGCCTCACGGCCGCGCTGATCGCGGCGGCCGGCCTGCTGACCTTGGGCATCTATCCCGCTATCGCCTTCCTGGTCAGTGCCGGCCTTCCCGCGTGGTGGCTCGGCTATCTCGCCCTGCTCGCGCGCCCGGCCGGACCGGCCGGCGAGCTCGAATGGTATCCGGTCGGCCGTCTCGTGCTGTGGGCCGCCGCGCTCGCCGCCCTGATGGTCCTGATCGCGCTTGCGCAATTCGGCAGCGACCTCGCCAGCATGCAGGACACGCTGCACCGCGCCTTCGAACGCATGTTGCGGGCTCGCATGCGCATCCCGGCCGGCGAGACGCTCACCGTACCGGGCGTGTCCGATCCCGAGTGGCTGGTCGAGACAATGGTCGCGGTGTTGCCCCCGGCGGCGACCGTGGTGGCCGCGGTGACGCAAATCTTCAATCTGTGGCTCGCCGCGCGCATCGTTCAGACCTCCGGCCGACTCACGCGCCCTTGGCCCGATCTCGCTGCGATGCGATTTCCGCCGGTGACCGCCGTCGCGCTCGCGGCGGCGGTCGGGGCCTCCTTCCTGCCCGGCGTTGTCGGGTTCGCGGCGGCGCTCCCGGCCGCGAGCCTCCTGCTCGCGTATGCGGTGCTCGGCTTCGCGGTCATGCACGGCCTCACCCGCCATCTGCCGAGCCGGCCCATCGTGCTCGGCGGGGTCTACGCGGCGGTCGCGATCCTCGGCTGGCCGGTCCTCTTGATGACGCTGCTCGGTCTCATCGATAGCGCCTTCGACCTGCGCGCGCGCGTCGCCGCGATGCGCGGTCCGCCCGCCCCGCTCGCCTGAACGGACAAATTCATCGCAACGGATCGAACCATCAAAGGAGACCAACCATGGAAGTGATCCTGCTCGAACGCATCGGACGCCTCGGCCACATGGGCGACATCGTCCGCGTCAAGGACGGCTTCGCTCGCAACTTCCTGCTGCCCAAGGGCAAGGCGCTGCGGGCGACGAAGGAGAACAAGGCGAAATACGAAGGCATGAAGACTGAGCTTGAGGCACGTAATGTCGCGATGCGCGGCGACGCGCAGAAGATCGGCACCGGGCTCGACGGCAAGAGCTTCGTGGTCCTGCGCCAGGCCTCGGAAGCCGGCCAGCTTTACGGCTCGGTGTCGGGGCGCGATGTCGCCGCGCTGCTCAACGAGGCGGGCTTCACGGCCGTGACGCGCGGCCAGATCGCGCTCAATGCGCCGATCAAGACGATCGGTCTGCATCGCGTGCCGGTGGCGCTTCATCCCGAGGTCGAGATCACGGTCACGATCAACGTGGCGCGCAGCGCCGACGAAGCCGAGCGCATCGCGCGCGGCGAGGACGTGATCGCGCGGCGCGAGGAGCCCGAGGAAGCCGAGGCCGCGGAGGCCGGAGCATTCTTCGAAAATCCGCCCGAGGCGGCCGAGGGCGGCGAAGCGACGCCCGAACCGGCGGCAGAGGAGAGCAAGGCCCGCAAGACCGCGCGCGCCGCGAAGGCCGAGAACAGCGACGAGGCTGCGGACGCCAAGCCCGCCCGCAAGGCACGCAAGCCGCGCGGCGAGGAGGACTGACCGACTTCGCTGTTCGCTAGTGCCCCGATTCCGAAGTTCGCAGATCGTTGCAGAACTTCGGGTTCGCGGCACTAGTTGTTGCCGGAGTGCTGCTCCGTCCCGGCGGCCGCCGGCCGCCGCGGCGGCGATGGGTGCGAACCCGGGGCGGCGGGCGCCGGAGACGTGCTCGGCGTGGGCGCCGCGGATGGCGTCGCCGACGAGGAATTCTTTTTCTTCTTCTCCGCGGGCTTCGGCTTGGCGCCCTCGGTGGGGACGATAGCCCCGGCCGGCGAGCCGGAATTGGCGTAGGAGTCGAGCGTCTTCATCGCTTCGGGCTTCGTATCCTTCGCCTCGCCGCCTGCGGCCGCATAGGACTCGAGCTTGCGCACGGTCGCCTCGTCGGTCTTGGCGCCCTGCGGCGGCTTGATGCCTTCGTGCGGAGGCGAAGCTGGGCGTGCGGCGCGGGCGCGGCCCTCGTTTTCCTCCGTGGGCTGTGTCGGCTTCGGCTCGCCTTCGCCGGTGCGCGCCACCGGCCGTGGCGGCTTCGGACCCGCGCCGGGCTCTGCGGCCGGAGCCTGCCCTTTCGGTTTGGCCTCTCCGGCGGCGCCGGCGCCGCTCACCAGGTAGGCCGCGAGGGCAGCCGCCGATTCCGTCTTTGTGGTATAGTGTTCCCGCAAAAATCCCGTGAGCCCGCGCGCGTCCATTCCCTTGGCCAGGCCCGCCGACGTCTTGTGGCACGCAGTGCAATCCGATTGAAACAGCTGCGCGGCGCTCTTGCCGGCCGAATAATCCTGCGCGGCAGCCGGAATGACGGGCAGCGCCGCCGCAGCGGCGAACAGCCCCAGGAAGAATGTACAGAAGCGGTCAGCCAAAAGACGATCCCCTCGTGCGATGCACCCCGCGCCGGACACCACTGCGGCATCGTCTGCGTTATAGGTGCAGACGATGCGGGCCGGACGAAGCTAGGGCTTAGCGTATTTATGGAAAGTGACCAATATTCGGAGACGGTTTTGCCGGACTTGTCCCGAATTGCCGCTTCGGCCATAGTTTGGCCCGGAAAGAGGCGGGAAAACCGTCGAGCCGCGTATTGTCGGACCGGCTCGACACAGCCGTCGATCCCGGTGGCCGCGGGCCTCGCCCGCCGCACCTCATCCGGTGATCGACGGTCCCGGCGTTGCGGATTCACGCCATGGATTGGTTGCTCCGAGTCCTTATCACACGGCTGATACGGCGCGGGACCCTGCGCGTCACCACGGCGCGCGGGACGGTGCTGGAATTCGGCGATGGCACGGGCGCGCCGCTGGCGGCCCGGTTCACCACCCTGGGGGCCGAGCTCGGCGTCCTGATCGAGCCCGACCTCAAGCTCGGCGAAGCCTACATGAACGGCACCTTCGTCATGGAGCAGGGGTCGATCGCCGACCTGCTCGCCCTCGCGATGGACGGCGGCCATGGCCACGCGCTGCGCTGGAGCCATCCGCTCGAGGCGGTGCGACTCGCCTGGCGCTGGCTCAAGCAGTTCAATGTACGCGGCCGCGCCCAGCGCAACGTCGCGCATCACTACGATCTCGACGAGCGGCTCTATTCGCTGTTTCTCGATTCCGACCGGCAATACAGCTGCGGCTATTTCGAGACGCCCGCCACCTCGCTCGACGACGCGCAGCTCGCCAAGAAGCGCCACCTCGCCGCCAAGCTGAGGCTGCAGCCAGGCGCGCGCGTGCTCGACATCGGCTGCGGCTGGGGGGGCCTCGCGCTCTATCTGGCCGAGCATGCCGGTGCGCAGGTGACGGGAATCACCCTGTCGAAGGAGCAACTCGCGCTCGCGCGGGTGCGGGCGGGAGAAAAGGATCTCACCCGGCAGATCGAGTTTCGACTGCAGGACTATCGCGACGTGGCGGAAACATACGACCGCGTCGTCTCGGTCGGCATGTTCGAGCACGTCGGGGTCGCGTTCTACGACCGCTTCTTCCGCGCCTGCGCCCATGCGCTCGCCGAGGACGGCGTCATGGTCCTGCATGCGATCGGGCGCTCGGAAGGCCCCGGCGTCACCAACCCGTGGATCGCAAAATACATCTTCCCGGGCGGTTATATCCCGGCGCTCTCCGAGGTGCTGCCCGCGGTCGAGCGTGCCGGCCTTCTGGTGACCGACATCGAGATCCTGCGGCTGCATTATGCCGCCACGCTGCAGGCCTGGCGCGAGCGCTTCCTCGCGCACCGCGAGACGGTCGAGAAGCTCTACGACGCCCGCTTCGTGCGCATGTGGGAGTTCTACCTCGCGGCGTCCGAGATGGCCTTCCGCAAGCAGAACATGATGGTGTTCCAGATTCAGATCACCAAGCGGCAGGGCACGGTTCCGATCACCCGCGACTACATCGCGGCCGAGGAGGCCCGGCTGCGCACGATCGAAGCGCAGCGGCAAGCGCCGTTGCGCCTGGCCGGTGAATAAGGTGCATAAGACGCCGCGCCGAGCGCCGGCATCTTCATGAAATCATTGCGAAGTGTTACCCAAATGCCGTCCGTCAAGTTTTTTGCGCCGACACACCAAGAACAAATTCGTACCCGGTGATAACGGGGAAATTGCTCGCGCCTGATTCCCATTCTGAAGCGGCATGGTGTTAGTTGCCGCTCCCCCGGTGCACAGTGGCGTCCGCGAGTCTCAGTGCGTGTGCCGTGTCTCACAACAATTTAGCTACAACACTGGACCGTCATGGCCGTCGAATCCGTTGCTCGCAAGCAGCCGGCAGAAGCCACACCGCTGTTTCGTTCTGCTCCGCACAACATCGAGGTCGAGCAGGCGCTGCTCGGCGCGATCCTGGTCAATAACGAGGCGTTCTATCGCGTCTCCGATTTCCTCGAGCCCGAGCATTTCTTCGAGCCGCTGCACCAGAAGATCTACAAGGACATCGGCTCGTTGGTGCGTTCCGGAAAGACGGCGACGCCGATCACCCTGAAGACCTTCCTGCCGGCCGACCTCGACGTCGCCGGGCTCAACGCGAACCAGTATCTCGCCCGGCTCGCCACCGAGGCGACGACAGTGATCAACGCCGGGGATTACGGCCGCACGATCTACGATCTCGCGCTGCGCCGGTCGCTGATCGGGATCGGCGAGGTGATGGTCAACACCGCCTATGACGCGCCGGTCGATCTCGGGCCGCAGCAGCAGATCGAGGAGGCCGAGCGGCGGCTCTACGAGCTCGCCGAGTCCGGCCGCTACGACGGCGGCTTCCAGCGTTTCGCACAGGCGCTCACGACCGCGGTCGAGATGGCGGCGCATGCCTATGAGCGCGACGGCAAGCTCTCCGGCATCGCCACCGGACTGCGCGACCTCGACCGCATGATGGGCGGGCTGCAGCCGTCCGATCTCATCATCCTCGCCGGTCGTCCCGGCATGGGAAAGACCGCGCTGGCCACCAATCTCGCCTACAATATCGCCAAGACGTGGCGCGGCGAGGTCCAGCCCGACGGCCGGATGGAGACGGTGAACGGCGGCATCGTCGGCTTCTTCTCGCTCGAAATGTCGGCGGAGCAGCTCGCCACCCGCATCATCTCCGAGCAGACGCGGCTTCCCTCGTATCGCATCCGCCGCGGCGAGATCGAGCCGTCCGATTTCGATCGCATCGCCGAGGCGGCGCGCGAGATGGAGGCCATGCCGCTCTACATCGACGAGACCGGCGGCCTTTCGATCGCCCAGCTCGCGGCGCGCGCGCGTCGTCTCAAGCGGCAGAAAGGTCTCGACCTCCTCGTCGTCGACTACATCCAGCTCCTGTCGGGATCGAGCAAGCGCGCCAGCGAAGGCCGCGTGCAGGAAGTGACCGAGATCACCACAAATCTCAAGGCGCTGGCCAAGGAGCTCGTCGTCCCGATCATTGCGCTCTCGCAGCTCTCGCGCCAGGTCGAGAACCGCGACGACAAGCGCCCGCAGCTCTCGGACCTGCGCGAATCCGGCTCGATCGAGCAGGACGCCGATGTCGTAATGTTCGTGTTCCGCGAGGAATACTACCTGCGCAATCGCGAGCCGCGCGCCGGCAGCGAGGAGCATTTCAAGTGGCAGACCGAGATGGAGTTGGCGCACGGCAAGGCCGAGTGCATCATCGGCAAGCAGCGACACGGTCCGACCGGAACCGTCGCGCTGCATTTCGAAGCCGACGTCACGCGCTTCTCCGACCTCGCTACCGACGATCATCTGCCGGCCCGGACGCACGGCGACTAGCGATACCGAATTGCGCCAGAGACGCCGACATTCCGTCGCGCTCTCTCGGATTCGCGCGGGGGTGCGGGTGGGCTAAACTGGCCCGATGTCCGATCGTCTCAAACAGTGGGCGCGGGTGATCAAGCGCGACGTGCATGCGCTCTACCTCGCGAGCCGCGATCCGCGCGTGCCCTGGCACGCGAAGGCGATGGCGGCCGTCGTCGCCGGCTACGCTCTCTCTCCCATTGACCTGATCCCGGATTTCATCCCGGTCGTGGGTTATCTGGACGATCTCATCCTCGTGCCGCTCGGCATCCTGCTCGTCATCCGGCTGATCCCGCCTGAGCTCATGGCCGAGCACCGCGCCGCGGCCGCGGCGGCCCAGGAGCCGCCACTGAGTTGGCGTGCTGCCACGATGATCGCCGGCCTGTGGATCGCCGCCTCGGTGCTCGCCGGCTGGCTCGCCTGGCGGATCTGGTTTGGCTGAGGACCCGCCGAATCACCACGCCTCACGGCCTTGACGATGGGCGACAGATAGGATACCCCCCTACCCTATGAGCCACACGATCCGCGAGAAGCAAAAGCTGTTGGCCCGCGTGCGCCGCATCCGCGGCCAGGTCGAGGCGCTCGAGCGCACCCTCGCCGCGGAGGCGGGTTGCGACCGGGTGATGCACCAGATCGTCGGCATTCGCGGCGCCGTCTCGGCGCTGATGGCTGAAGTGGTCGAGGACCACGTGCGCAACCATCTGGTCGTCGCGCAGGAGAATGCTGTGAGGCTCGATGCCCAGGCGGCCGAGCAGCTGATCGACGTGGTGCACAGCTATCTCAAGTGATGCGCCTGTCTGCCGCCGGACGGCGGCCGACGTTCACGCATGCCGCTCGGAAAAGAGGTCCCATGACGGCGCCTGACCGTGCCCCGGAATCTTTGGAACACAGCCATGTCTTCCTCGGCGCGGGGCACGCGCGCAACGAGCGCCGTACATGGGGCGTCATTGCGCTGTGCACCGGCATGATGGCGGCGGAGATCGTGGGCGGGCTCCTGTTCGGCTCGATTGCGCTGGTTGCCGACGGCCTGCACATGTCGACCCATGCTGGCGCCCTGCTGCTCGCCGCCCTCGCCTACAGCTATGCGCGCCGGCACGCCCATGACCCGCGCTTCAGCTTCGGCACCGGCAAGCTCGGCGACCTCGCGGGCTTCGCCAGCGCCGTAGTGCTGGCGATGATCGCCCTGCTGATCGGATACGAGGCCGTCATGCGCCTCCTCGCCCCGGTCCCGATCCAGTACGGCGAAGCGATCGCAGTCGCGACGCTCGGACTTTTCGTCAACGTCGCCAGCGTTCTCATGCTCGGCGGCGGCGCGCATGATCACGGTCATGATCAGGGTCCGGGCCATCGTCACGACGACGATGGTCGCGGTCGCGATCGCGCCTGTGGCGACGCGGGCCATCATCACGATCACCGCCACCACATGCACCGCGACAACAACCTGCGCGCCGCGGTCGTGCATGTCATGGCGGACGCGGCGGTCTCGATCCTGGTGATCATCGGACTGCTGCTCGGCCGCTTTCTGGGTTGGGCCTGGATGGACCCGGTGGTGGGGCTCGTCGGCGCGATCGTGATCGCGGCCTGGTCCTATGCGCTCATCCGCGACACGGGCGCCGTCCTGCTCGACATGACGCCCGATGCCGACATGGCGGAGAACATCCGCATGGCCGTCGAGCGCGACGGCGATCGCCTGTGCGATCTGCATCTGTGGCGCCTCGGGCCAGGCCATGTCGGCGCCATCGTGTCGGTCAGCACCACGGCGCCGCGCGCGCCGGCCTTCTACCGCGAGCGGCTGACCGCCTTCCGCGCGCTGTCGCACGTTACCATCGAGGTGCATCCGCGCGAGTTCCTTAGCTCCGCAGGCGCGCCGTGACACGCTCGATCAAGCACGCGCGTGTGAGGCCGCCGACGGTTGCGCTTGCCCGTGACGGCGCGGCGGCCGATATTGCAGTGGAGTCGTCCCGCGCAGGGGCCTGCGTTCACGTCAGAGGCTAGAGGCTGGAACCATCATGGCGCTGGTCGAGAACATGGAGTCCGCGCCCACACGAACGCCGGAGCCGCAGACCGCGGCCGTCGGACCGCCTGCCATCGAGACCGGCGGTTCTCTCACCATCGATCTCAGCGCGATCCAGAGCAATTTCCGCACGCTGCGCGCCCGCGTCTCGCCTGCCGAATGCGCCGCCGTGGTAAAGGCCGATGCCTATGGGTGCGGCCTTGAGCCGGTGGTGCGCGCGCTTGCGGCGGCGGGCTGCAAGACTTTTTTCGTCGCCCACCTCGCCGAAGCCCGGCAGGTGCGTGCGCTTGCTCCGGACGCGACCGTCTATGCGCTCAGCGGATTGCCGCCGGGAGCGGCCGCGGGCTTTGCCGACGCGCGCGTGCGGCCCGTGCTCGGCTCACTGCACGAGGTCGCCGAATGGGACGTGTTCTGCCTCTCCAATGGATGGCGCGGTGGCGCGGCGCTGCATTTCGACACCGGCATGAACCGTCTTGGCATCTCGGTGGACGAGGCCGCCGGGCTCGCCCAGCGCCTCAAGAGCCCGGACCATGGCATCGCTCTGGTGATGAGCCATTTCGCCTGCGCCGAGACCCCGAAACATGCGCTCAACAACCGGCAGATCCAGCTGTTTCGCGAGATCCGCGGGCTGTTTCGCGGCATCCCGGCCTCGCTCGCCAATTCGTCGGGCATCTTTCTCGGTGCGTCCGCCCACTACGACATTGTGCGGCCGGGCTATGCGCTGTTCGGCGGCAATCCGACGCTGGGCAGCCCCAATCCGATGGCGCCGGTCATCGGAGTGCAGGCGCGCATCGTCCAGGTGCGCACGGTGCCGCGCGGCGAGACTGTCGGGTACGGCGCCACCTGGACGGCGCATCGTCCCTCGCGCATCGCCACTGTCTCGGTCGGCTATGCCGACGGGTATCCGCGCGCTGCAAGCGGGCCGGAGGCAAGGGCCGGCGCCGAGATGATCATCGCCGGGACGCGCTGCCGGGTGGTCGGCCGCGTGTCGATGGACCTGCTCGCTGTGGACGTGACGGCGCTCCCCGACAACGCCGCCCGGCGTGGCGACTGGGCAACGCTGATCAGCGGCGATCTCGATATCGACAGGCTCGCTGCCCATTGCGGCACCATCGGCTACGAGCTGATGTGCAACCTCGGCCGCCGCTACGCCCGCCTGTACAAGGGCTGAGCGGATCGGAACGCGATCACCCGGGCCACCTGCTCCAACGTCAGCACCCTATGTCGCGCGGTGAGCGCGGCTCTTGCCTTGCAGTTCCGTTCTCTATATGTTCTCATCAATGAATGGAGAGCGAGACCCTACTGAACTACCCCTACGTCGTTGTGCGCCTCGCCTGCCGTTACTGCGCGCGTGTCGGCGCCTACCGGCTGGTGCGGCTGGCGGTGAAGTTCGGCTGCGAGGCGCGCCTGTCCGACGTCGTGGTCCGACTTGCGGCCGATTGCCCCCACTGGAAGCCCAATCGGCGCTGGCCGGGGGGTTGCGGCGTCTACCTTCCGGACCTCGAGGCTCCGCGGGCGCTGCCGGACGATCCGCGCGCGCGGGTGATGCGGGTGATCGACGGTGGAAAGACGCCGGGAGGCGGCCGTGAGCGCGATGGCGCGTGATACGCTTTTGCGCGCTGCGCGATTCCCGCGCGCGTTTGCCAGCACGTGAGCCCCATGGCCCGACGCGGTCCTACCTTCGTGTGCCAGAACTGCGGCGCCACGTCTGGCCGCTGGCAGGGCAAGTGCGACGCCTGCGGCGAGTGGAACACGATCGTCGAGGAAAGCGCCGCCGGCGATGCCCGGGCGTCCGGCCCCGGCCGGCCGGCGCGCAAGGGCCGCCCCTTCGCGCTCGAGCCGCTCGCCGGCGAAACCCATGACGCCCCGCGCCTCCCGAGCGGTATCGCCGAGCTCGATCGTGTCACTGGCGGCGGCTTCGTCCGCGGCTCGGTGCTGCTGGTCGGCGGCGATCCCGGCATCGGAAAGTCGACGCTGCTGATCCAGACCAGCGCCGCGCTCGCCCGCGCCGGCCATCGCGCGGTCTACATCTCGGGCGAGGAAGCGGTCGCCCAGGTGCGGCTGCGCGCCGAGCGGCTCGGCCTCGCCACGGCGCCGGTCGAGCTCGCCGCCGAGACATCGGTCGAGGACATCCTGGCGACCCTCGCGCAGGGCAAGACGCCCCGTCTTGTCATCATCGATTCGATCCAGACCATGTGGACCGACGCGGTCGAATCCGCGCCCGGCACCGTCACCCAGGTGCGCGGCAGCGCCCAGGCGCTGATCCATTTCGCCAAACGCTCGGGCGCAGCCGTGATCCTGGTCGGCCACGTCACCAAGGACGGCCAGATCGCCGGCCCGCGCGTCGTCGAGCACATGGTCGACGCGGTGCTCTCCTTCGAGGGCGAAGGCACGCACCTGTTCCGCATCCTGCGCGCCGTGAAGAACCGTTTTGGCCCGACGGACGAGATCGGCGTTTTTGAGATGACCGGCAGCGGCCTGCGCGAGGTCGCCAACCCGTCGGAGCTCTTTCTCTCCGAGCGCGATCTCGGCAGCCCCGGCACGGCGGTGTTTGCCGGCATCGAAGGCACCCGACCGCTCCTGGTCGAGATACAGGCGCTGGTCGCGCCGACCACGCTCGGCACGCCGCGGCGGGCGGTGGTCGGCTGGGATCAGAGCCGCCTCTCCATGGTGCTCGCGGTGCTCGAGGCCCACTGCGGCGTCAAGCTCTCGGGTTATGATGTCTACCTCAATGTGGCCGGCGGCCTGCGCATCCAGGAGCCCGCCGCCGATCTCGCCGCCGCGGCCGCGCTCGTCTCCTCGCTCGGCAACGCGCCGCTGCCGTCGGACGCCGTGTTCTTCGGCGAGGTGTCGCTGTCGGGCGCGGTGCGCCCGGTCGCCCAAAGCGCCGCCCGTCTCAAGGAGGCGCACAAGCTCGGTTTCGCCCGCGCGTTTCTCCCCGAGCCTGCGCGCGGCGATGCCGGCGCCGATCTTGGCGTTGCGCTCACCGGCGTCGGCGGGCTTGCGGATCTGGTCGCCGACATCGCGCAGCGCGGCCGGCGGCGCGGCGTGCCGGAGATCAGGGCCGCGGTCGGGGAGCGCTGACCCGGCGGCCCGGAACACAGGGTCGTGCAGTGACGCCAAACGGGGGCGAATTTACCGAAAGTTGGGCCGAATCGGCGAATGTGGCGTGACATGTGCCCGGCGCGACGGCGATCCCCAGCCGGGCGACAATACGGGTGACGCGGAAGCCTCCTCCCGCTATACACGGGGCGCAAAATCGCCCCCGTGCCCGAGTCGGGACCGGCTTGGCCGGCTGCGCCGCCCAACAGGGTTAACGTGGCCGACATGGAGCCGTCCTCTAGCTATTGGCGGATCGATGTATCTCGATATCTTCCTGATCGTCGTCATGCTGATTTCGGGCCTGCTCGCCATGGTCCGCGGCTTCATGCGTGAAGTCATGTCGATCGCGGCCTGGGGCGCTGCCGCCCTCGCTGCGGTCTATTCGTTTCCCCGTCTGCTCCCTGTCGCGACACAATATTTCGCGAGCTGGAATGAATGGGTGGTGAAGGCGATTGTCCTCGGCGGCGTGTTCCTGGTGACGCTGGTGGTCGTCTCGGTCATCACGGTGCGGATCTCGGACAAGATCCTCGACAGCCGCATCGGCGCGCTCGATCGCACGCTAGGTTTCTTGTTCGGCCTCGCGCGCGGGCTGATCATCGTGGTCGTGGCCTTCATCTTCTTCGACTGGTTGGTGCCGCAGAAATCGCAGCCCGACGCGGTCAAGAGCGCGAAGTCGCGCGTCGTGCTGCAAAGCACCGGACAATGGCTGATGTCGCTCTTGCCGGAAGACCCTGAAAGCTCCATCTTGAAGAGGTTCAAGAAACGGCCAGTTGACGAAGAAAACGCGGACACGCCGGCCGATCAGCGTACCGAGAGCGGCGGCGGCCCGGCGGCGCGATAGCAGTTTGGCGGCGTGAAATGCCGTCCTCGACGAGGAGATGTTCCGGCGTGGGTCAACAACCAGCACGTGAGGACCATCCGTCCGGTCGGGCGGCATAACCGGAGCGACGATGGAACAGCGGAACGACGGCGGCCTCCAACCTGACGCGGATCCTCGGCCGGATCCGGAGACGGACATCGACCTCGATGGCGACCGGCTGCGCGAGGAGTGCGGCGTCTTCGGAATCTACGGCCATCCCGACGCCGCGGCGATCACTGCGCTCGGCCTGCACGCGCTCCAGCACCGCGGCCAGGAGGCGGCGGGCATCGTCAGCTACGATGGCCAGCGGTTCCATTCCGAGCGCCGGCTCGGGCTCGTCGGCGACACCTTCTCGCGTCGCGACGTGATCGATCGTCTGCCCGGTTCGATGGCGGTCGGGCATGTGCGATATTCGACCACCGGGGCCACCATCCTGCGCAATGTCCAGCCCCTGTTCGCCGAGCTGAATTCCGGCGGCTTCGCGGTCGGCCACAATGGCAATCTCACCAACGGCCTCACCCTGCGCCGCCAGCTCGTGAGCGAAGGCGCGATGATGCAGTCCACCACCGATACCGAGGTGATCTTGCATATGGTGGCGCGCTCCCGGCGCGGTCGCTTCATCGACAAGTTCACCGACGCGTTGCGCCAGCTCGAGGGCTCCTATTCCCTCGCCGCGCTGACCAACAAGAAGCTGATCGGCGCACGCGACCCGCTCGGCATCCGCCCGCTCGTCCTCGGCGAGTTCGAGGGCTGCCCGGTGGTGACCTCGGAGACCTGCGCGCTCGACATCATCGGCGCGCGCTACGTGCGCGACGTCGAGAACGGCGAGATCGTCGTGTTCTCCGACGAGGGGACGCAGTCGCTCAAACCGTTCCCGCCGATGCCGCCGCGGCCGTGCATCTTCGAATACATCTATTTCGCCCGCCCCGACTCCGTTGTCGGCGGCCGCAGCGTCTACATGATCCGCAAGAATCTCGGCCACGAGCTCGCGCGCGAGGCGCGCGCCGACGCCGATGTGGTGGTGCCGGTGCCGGACTCCGGCGTGCCGGCCGCACTCGGCTATGCCCAGGCGTCCGGCATTCCGTTCGAGCTCGGCATCATCCGCAATCACTATGTGGGCCGCACCTTCATCCAGCCGACCCAGGCGATCCGCGAATCCGGCGTCAAGCTCAAGCACAATGCGAACCGCGCCGTCGTCGCCGGCAAGCGCATCGTGCTGATCGACGACAGCCTGGTGCGCGGCACGACCTCGGTGAAGATCGTGCGCATGATGCGCGAGGCCGGCGCCAAGGAGGTGCATTTCCGCATCGCCTCCCCGCCGATCACCCATCCCGACTATTACGGCATCGACACCCCCGAGCGCGACAACCTGCTCGCGTCCAATCACTCGGTGGAGGAGATGCGCAAGATCATCGACGCGGATTCCCTCGCCTTCCTGTCGGTCGATGGCATCTATCGCGCCATGGGGGAGAAGGCGCGCGACGCGGCGCGGCCGCAGTTCACGGACCACTGCTTCACCGGCGACTATCCGACCGGCCTCACCGACCAGAACGCGCGCGAAGCATCGCCGCGGCAGCTCTCGCTGCTCGCCGAGGCGAGCTGACAAACGCAATTTGAAATTCTGCTTTCACGTCATGGCCGGGCTTGTCCCGGCCATCCACGTCTTTAAAACGTCACCGTCCATAAGACCTGGATGCCCGGGACAAGGCCGGGCATGACGAACGAGTATTTCCCATGCCCCCTCCCCTCGCCGACCGCATCGCGCTGGTGACCGGCGCCTCGCGCGGCATCGGCTATGCCACCGCGATCGCGCTCGCGCGCGCGGGCGCGCATGTGGTCGCGGTCGCCCGCACGGTCGGCGGCCTCGAGGAGCTCGACGACGAGATCCGCAAGCTCGGCGGTAGCGCGACCCTGGTGCCGCTCGACGTGCGGGACGCGCCGGGCATTGCGCGGCTCGCCGCCGCGCTCGCCGAGCGCTATCACCGGCTCGACGTGCTGATCGGCAATGCCGGGATCGGCGGGCCCTCCTCGCCGCTCACCCATGTCGAGCCGCAGGCCTGGGACGACGTGATGGCGATCAACGTCACTGCCAATTGGCAGCTCATCCGTCATTTCGAGCCGCTGCTGCGCGCCTCGGACGCCGGGCGCGCCGTGTTCATCTCCTCGGGCGCCGCCCACAATGCACGCGCCTATCGGGGTCCCTACGGCATATCCAAGGCGGCGCTCGAGGCGCTCGCCCGCACGTTTGCGGCGGAGACCCAATCGACCAATATCCGCGTCAACGTCTTCAATCCGGGCCCAACGCGCACCGGGCTGCGCGCCGCTGTGATGCCGGGAGAGGATCCGATGACCCTGCCCTCCGTCGAGGAGGTGGCGGACAAGATCGTGCCGCTCACGCTGCCCAGCATGAGGGAGACCGGCAAGCTCTACGACTTCCGCCTCGGCAAGCTGTTTTCCTACCGGCTGCCGACGGAATAGATGACCTCCGTCATTCCGGGGCGCGCGCGAAGCGCGCGAACCCGGAATCCAATCCACTTCAGCTGCTGGATTCCGGATAGCCGCGCATCCAAGTCGGCTTTAGCCGACTTGGACATCGATGATTGCCGCTCTCGGGTAAACCCGAGATCGGTGCGCGGCTTCCGGAATGACACCCAATGCCGGAGGCACTCACCGCTTCTTCGCGCGGCCGGCGAACGGGTTCTCCTTCTCGCGCAGGGCGATGCGGATCGGCACGCCCGGCAGATCGAAGGTCTCACGCAGTCCGTTGACGAGATAGCGCAGATAGGCGTCCGGCACCGCATCGGCCCGGGTGCAGAAGAGCACGAAGCTCGGCGGCCGCGTTTTTGGCTGGGTCATGTAATTGAGCTTGAGCCGGCGGCCGGACACGGCCGGCGGCGGATGCGCGGCGATCGCCTCCTCGAGCCAGCGGTTGAGCGGGTTGGTCGGCACCCGCCGGTTCCAGACGCTGTGGACATCGACCACCGCCTGCATCAGCCGGTCGACGCCCTCACCGGTCAGGCCGGAGAGCGCGACGAGCGGCACGCCCTTGACCTGCGGCAGCCGCCGCTCGGCTTCCGCGCGCAGCTTTCCGATCGCGCCCGGGGCGCGGTCGTTGCGGTCCCATTTGTTGAGGCCGATCACGAGCGCACGGCCCTCGCGTTCGACCAGATCGGCGATGCGCAGATCCTGCTCCTCGAAAGCGGCGTCCGCGTCCATCAGGACGATGACGACCTCGGCGAAGCGGATCGCTTCCAGCGCGTCGGATACCGACAGCTTCTCGAGCTTATCCTCGACACGCGAGCGCCGGCGCAGCCCAGCGGTGTCGTGGACCAGAAAGTGGCGCCCGCGCCAGGCAAGGTCGACCGCGATCGAGTCGCGCGTGATTCCGGCCTCCGGACCGGTGAGCAGGCGCTCTTCGCCGATCAGGCGGTTGACCAATGTCGACTTGCCGGCGTTCGGACGTCCGACCACCGCGACGCGGATCGGCCGGGTGCTCTCTGCTTCCGTCGTCTCGGATTCTTCGTCGGGCGCCTCCTCGGCGCGCTCGGTCTGCTCGGGCAGCGCCGCGCGCAGTGCATCATAGAGGTCGGCCAGTCCTTCGCCGTGCTCGGCCGAGAGCGCGACCGGCTCGCCCAGGCCCAGCGCATAGGCTTCGTAGAAGCCGGCGTCCCCGGCACGGCCTTCGCTCTTGTTGGCGACAAGGATCGCCGGCTTGCCGGATTTGCGGACGAGCTGCGCGATGGCGCGGTCGCTCGGCGTCACGCCGATCCGCGCGTCGAGGAGGAACATCACGGCATCGGCGGAGGCGATGGCGGCCTGGGTCTGCGCGCGCATGCGCCCGGTCAGGCTGTCGGGAGACGCGTCCTCGATGCCGGCGGTGTCGATCGCCGTGAAGGCGAGATCGCCGAGCTTCGCCTCGCCCTCGCGGCGATCGCGGGTGACGCCGGGCTGGTCATCGACCAGCGCCAGCCGCTTGCCGATCAGGCGATTGAACAGCGTGCTCTTGCCGACATTGGCGCGGCCGACGATGGCGACGGAAAAGTTCATGCGCCGGCTCTATTCCCACCGGCCGCGCAGGCCTCAGCGCTGCGACGGCCAGGGCGCGGTTTGCTGTTGCGCTTGCGGCTGGGTGCCCGGCCAGGGCGCCTGCTGCGGCGGGGGCGCCTGCTGGAAGGAGGGCGCCGGTTGCGGCTGCGCCGCTTCGGGCTGGACGGCCGGCGCGCGCGGTTGCGCGACCTTCTTGGGCTTCGGTTTCGCCTTCGCTTTCGACTCCGGCTTGGTCTCCTTCTCGGCAGTCTCCTGCGCCGCGGTGGCCGCGGGATCAACCGCCTGCTGCTGCTCCTGATAACCCTTCATGAGCTCGGGCGGGATGCCCTGGGTCACACCCGGCACGCCCTCCGGAAAGACGTCCTTGCGCGCGCCCGGCAGCTTCTTCTTGGTGTCCCAGAACTGAAAGTTCTCGATGGTGTCGCAGCCGGCGAGCACGCCGGCCGATCCGAGCAACACGAGCGAGAGCAACAGGCCGCGAACGATGCGCATCGGGCTCTCCTTCAGCTCTTGCGGTCTTCGTCCGCGACCGCGGTCAGGACATCGATGCGGTCGCGCAACGCCGGCGGCGTCTCGGGATCCTCGCGGATGAGCTGCGACCATTTCTGCACGGCCGCGGAGTCGCCGGCCTTCCAGGCCGCGAAGGCGAGAATTTCGCGGGCACTGTGGCGGAAGGGAGCGTTGGCAGCCGCGAGGGGCTCGAGGCGGTGGCTGAGCTCCGGGAACGGCGCCGTATCGGCGAGCAGCAAGGCGGCGCGCAGCGCGGCGAGATCGCGCAAGGACTGCTCGGTCGCCGAGCTCGCCGCCAGCTCGTCATAGATCGCGACCGCCGCCTTGGGGTCGCGCTGGGCGACCTCCGTGGCCTCGCGCATCCGGGCGAGCACCCGGTAGCCGGCGGTCCCCTGGGCGGCAATGCGCGCGAAGGCCTTCTCGGCCTCCTCGTGCTTGCCCTCTTCGGCGAGGATCGCGGCGGAGGTGAACTGGGCGCCGAAATCGGCCGCCTTCTTGGTCTGCCAATAGTCGTAGCCGCGCCAGGCGGCGACCCCCGCGACGATCAGAACCGCAACCGCGATCACCACATAGCCGTAGCGCTCCCACAGCTTGATGAACTGCTCGCGGCGGACTGCCTCGTCAACTTCGTCGAAAATATCGGACACGAATGGCCTTTCGCGGACGCACCGGCCTGCCCTGCGGCGAAGCCGTCAAGCGCTCTCAAGGGCGCGCTGCTGTTGAAGGAGTTTTTCCCGCAACGCGCGGGTCCTCATCCCCCGGGAACGCTCCCACGGCCTCTCTTTCCGAGGCCTCCCCGAGGGATGGGGTAAGATAGAGATATGGCGCCGGGATGGCAAAAGCCATCGCCCGCAATGCTTAAAGTGCCGCAGTTACACGTCTTTTTTCAGTGGATAGACGTGCTCTGCCCCCGGGAAGGCGCGCGAGCGCACATCCCGCGCATAGTCCGCCACCGCCTGCCCGATCATGGGGGCGAGGTTGCCGTAGCGCCTGACGAATTTCGGGACCCGCGGCGAGAGCCCGAGCATGTCCTCCAGCACCAGGATCTGGCCGTCGCAGGTGGGGCTCGCCCCGATGCCGATGGTCGGAATGGGGATCTCCTTGGAGACGCGGGCGGCGAGCGGCTCGGCCATCGCCTCGAGCACGACCGAGAAGGCGCCGGCCTCCGCGACCGCGCGGGCGTCGTCCTCGTGCGGACCCCAGTCGGCCGGATCGCGCCCCTGGGCGCGGAAGCCGCCGAGCGCATTGATCGACTGCGGGGTGAGGCCGACATGCGCCATCACCGGCACGCCGCGCTCGACCAGGAAGGCGATCGTCTCGGCCATGCGGGTGCCGCCCTCGAGCTTGATCGCGCCGCAACCCGTCTCCTTGAGGATGCGCGCGGCGGAGAGGAACGCCTGCTCCTTCGACGCCTCGTAGGAGCCGAACGGCATGTCCACGACCACGAGCGCGCGCTGCGAGCCGCGCATCACCGCGCGCCCCTGCAGGATCATCATGTCGAGCGTCACCGGCAGCGTGCTCTCCATGCCGTGCATCACCATGCCGAGCGAGTCGCCGACCAGGATGACGTCGCAATGCTGGTCGAGGATGCGGGCCGTGTGGGCGTGGTACGAGGTGAGCGCGACGATCGGCTCGCCGCCCTTGCGGGCGCGGATGTCGGGCGCGGTGATGCGCCGCTGCGGGGCCTGGGCGGACATTTACATGATTCCCTATGCAGGGGTGCCGAACACCGGGAGACCGATGACCAGCGGGTGGAAGACGAAGCCGAGCGCGAGGTAGAGGACGGTCCCTACCACAACCGCAATCACATCGTTGCGCCGGCCGCCGACCGGAATTGGCGGTGCGCCCGGATCGCCGCGGTGCTTGAGGGAGATGCGGTCATACACCGCCCAGGCGAGGATCGCGGCGAACAGGATGATGCCGCCGAGATCGCCGTTGGAAATGAGGTGAGCGACGGCCCAGAGCTTCACGCCGGCGAGGAGCGGATGCTTGAGCGTCCGCTTGATGTCGCCCGGGATATAGGCTGCGGTGACGAGGATGATCGCCGGCCATACCAGCGCGACCGTGACGTGGCGGGTCCAGCCCGGCGGCGTCCATACCGGGATCAACCCGTGCGCACGATAGTCGGCGAAACCCCAGCCGATGAGTACGATCCCGGCGATCGAGACGAGCGCAAACAGAGCCCGATAGGGCCACTCGCCGACCCGCGCGATCAGCGCGGCCCGCGCCTTGCGCCGGGTCACGAAAACATGTGGACCCAGGAAGACGAGAAGCCCGATGATGAGGATCGCAAGACCCATGGACTGCTCCCGACAAAACGCGGCCGGAGTAGAGGCCAAGGGCGGCGCAATGGCAAGCTGGTCGAAAGCGGCGTGGCCGATGCGCCGGAGGGATCGGGGGACTGCGGCGGAGGCTCCCCTCGCGACCGGCAAAATGTGCTAGAGGCCACGCTGGCAAACGCCAAAAAATGCGCCGCAAAGGACATAGGGCAGGATGACGCAGGTGAAACTCGGCATCGTCGGTCTCGGACGATGGGCCAAGGTATTGACCAGGGCCGCCAAGGGTTCGGATCGCTTTGAGATCGTCGCCGGCTACAGCCGCGCGGCCGAGCGGCGCGACGCCTTCGCGCGTGAATTCGGGGTGCCGGCGGTCCCCGATCTCGACACCATGCTGGCAGATCCGCAGATCCAGGGCGTGATCCTGACGGTGCCGAACGAGCAGCATCTTCCGCTCGCGCGCCGGGTCGCGATGGCGAAGAAGCACGTCTACACCGAGAAGCCGATCGCGGCGACGCTCGAGGACGGGCTTGCGATCGAGGCTCTCGAGCATCAGCACGGGATCACCGTCACGGTCGGGCACAGCGCCCGCCTGATGGCCGGCATCCGCAAGATCCGCGAGGCGATCGATGCGGGCGAGCTCGGCCGCGTCGGCTTCATGGAGGCGAATTTCTCCAACGAGCGGGCGCTCGAGCTCACACCCTCGACCTGGCGCTGGTACCGTGACCGTGCGCCCGGCGGCCCGCTGTCGCAGCTCGCGATCCACCAATTCGACGTGCTGCATTATCTCGGCGGCGAAATCGTCGCGGCGAGCTCGATTGCGTCGAAGCTCTCGCCCGTCGGCGCCGAGGTCGACGACCAGTCGATGACGACGCTCAAGTTCGCCGACGGCAAGATCGGCTACGTGGGCTCGTGCTGGACGTCGCCTGGCATCTTCGCGGTGCGGGTGTTCGGCTCGAAGGGCCTGATGCACTACGAGATCGACTTCGGCACCTGGGACACGCCTGCGGAGCTGCACAAGAAATCGGTGCTCTATATCCAACGCGGCAAGGACGGCTACGCGAAGCGCGAGGAGCTGCAAGTGCCGGAAAGCGACATGTTCCGCGCCGAGCTCGACATGTTCGCGGAGAGCTGCCGCACCGGCAAGGCGAACGAGCTTACGGCACACAACGGCAACGTGGCGGTCGCCGCGGTCTACGCGGCACTGCGCTCGATCGAGCGGCAGGGTGAGCTCGTGCCGATCGCCGAGGCGATTGCCGAGGCCAAGACCGGTGCGCGCCATGTTGCCTAGCCGATACTTCATCGACCTCACCCAGCCCGAGATCGCGGCGCAGCTCAAAAGCAACCCGCTCGTCATCCTTCCGGCCGGCAGCGTCGAGCAGCACGGGCCGCATTTGCCGACCGGCACCGACATCTTCGCCGCCAATGTCATCGGCCACGCGGTAGCGGAGCGGCTCGACGGCCTCGTGCTGCCCGGCACGCCGCTCGGCGTCACGCCCATGCACGCGCCGTTCGCGGGCACGATCACGCTGACGCCCGACACCTACATGCGGCTCGTGACCGAGACCTGCGTCTCGACCGCGCGGCATGGCGCAAAGTATCTGCTCATCCTCAACTGGCACGAGGGCAACATCCCGTCGCTCGCAATCGCGGCCGAGGCGCTGCACCGGGAGCACGGCATGACGGTGCTCACCGTGCAGGCGTGCTACGTCGCCGAGGAGCTTTACGGCCACTCGTGCAACGGTCTCACCCACGGCGGCGAGATCGAGGCGCTGGCGGTGCTCGCCTATCGGCCCGAGCTCGTGCACCTCGATCGCATCGACTACTCGTCGGACCACAGTCACGGGCACAAGATGGACAAGCTGCGCCGCACGCGCGCCTACCAGCCGGTGCTCACCGATATCCGCTCGATCGCGCCGACGGGCTGGTTCGGCAGCCCACAGCACGCGACGGCGGACAAAGGCGCGCGCATGCTCGTCGACATCGCCGACTCGATCGCCAAGGAAGCGACCGAGATCTTCCGCCAGCTCCATGCCGTCCAGGGCGGCGGTACCGCCGAGCTGCGTCAGTTCCGGAGGGCGAAGTAATGGCGCGCCTGCTCACCGCTGCCGACGCAAAGCTGCTCGATCTGCCTGGGCGGCGCTCGCGCGAGCTCGTGTCGGGCAAGATCGGCTCGAAGATGAGCTTCCGCATGGTCGAGATCGCGCCCACCAAGCCCGGCGACAAGCCGCGTGGACCGCACCTGCACGCCGGATTCGAGGAATGCATCTATGTGCTCTCAGGCCACGGCACGATGCAGTCGGAAAGCGGCACGCATCACGCCGGGCCGGGCGACGTCCTGCTGGTGCCGGCGGGCGAAAAGCACATGACGGTCAACACCGGGAGCGAGACACTGGTGCTCCTGTGCTTCTTCCCGGTCCCCGATGTCGGCGCCGGCACCTCCGAATTCGCGAGCTTCTGAGTTATGACTAGTGCCGCGAACCCGAAGTTCGCATGATTTCTCAGCTAGTGCGGTTGCGAACTTCGGGTTCTAAAGCGGCACTAGAATCATAGGAGTTGCTAGTGTCTTTCGATTCCGAAGTTCGCTCAGAGGTCGCTGCAAATGCATAGCGAACTTCGGAATCGAGACACTAGCGTGCTGTGTTTGCGCCCGCAGGCGGATTTCGCCCGCGTGAATGCGCTCCCGCCCTCCTCCGTTGCGGTCGACTACCGCGCGCCGACCGATGCCGACGTGCCCGATCTCATGCGGCAGGCAGCGGCGCTCGTCATTCCGGCGGTCGGACCGCCCCTCCCCGCCAAGCTGTTCGAGGGCACGCGCCTCAAGCTCGTGCAGGTGACGGGCGCCGGCCTCGACCGCCTCGACGTGGCGGCGCTGACACGCCTCGGCATTCCGGTCGCGAATGTACCGGGCGGCAGCAACGGTGCGGTCGCCGAATATGCCGTGACCACCGCCTCGCTGCTGCTGCGCCGCTTCGCGTGGTCGAGCGATGAGATCAAGCGCGGCAACTACGTCGCGTTTCGCGCCGCCCTGATCGGCGCGAACCTCGGCGGCCTCGACGGCTTGACCGTCGGCGTCGTGGGTTTCGGCACCATCGGTGTTGCGGTCGCCAAGGCGTTTGCGGCCGCGAACTGCCGGCTGTGCTATCACGATCCGGCGCCGCCCGATCCGCAGGCGGCCGCTGCGCTCGGCGCACAATCGCTGTCGCTGCCCGAGCTTCTCGAACGCTCCGATGTGGTGACACTGCACGTGCCGCTGCTGCCGGCGACGCGCGGCCTGATCGGCGCCGGCGAGCTTGCCCGCATGAAGCGCGGCGCCGTGCTGATCCAGGCCTCGCGCGGGGGCGTGGTCGACGAGGCGGCGCTCGCAGATGCGCTGCGCTCGCAGCATCTCGGCGGCGCCGCCGTCGACGTCTACTCGACCGAGCCGCCGGGCCCCGACAATCCGCTGCTCGCACTCGATGGCGAAGCTGCGCAGCGATTGCTGCTCACCCCGCACATCGCGGGCGTGACCCGGCAAGCGTCCGCTTACCTGTTCGCCTCGTCCTGGGAGAACGTGGAGCGCGTCGTCATCAAGGGCTCCCCGCCGCTCAACCGCGCCAACCCGGTGTCGCCATGAACGCGGAAAATCGCGCCAAGGCTGCGCGCCACATCACGGCCGAGGCGGTGCGCCAGACGCTCATCGACATGATCGACATCCGCAGCCCGACCGGCTCGGAAGCCGGGATGGCGGATTACATCGTCGGCCGCCTGCACGCTGCCGGCATCGAGGCGTCGCATCAATTCGTCGAGGAGGGCCGTCCTAATGCGATCGGACATCTGCCGGGCCGCGGCGACGGCCGCAATCTCCTGTTCACCGGCCACATGGATACGTCCTACAGCGGCGACGAGCCGCATCTCGTCGGCGAGGGCTTCCGTCCGAAGGGCATTTTCCGCGACGGCTGGATCTGGGGTCTCGGTGCAAGCAACATGAAGAGCGGGCTTGCCGGCCTCCTGGTCGCGTTCGAGGCGATCGCCAAGTCCGGCATCAAGCTGCACGGCGACCTCACCTTCGGCGGCGTCGTGGGCGAGATCGAGAAGGCGCCGATCGAGGAATTCCAGGGCTCCGAATACGCCGGCTACGGCATCGGAACCAAGCATCTCGTCACGCACGGGATCACGGCCGACTATGCGCTGCTCGGCGAGCCGACCGGCATGCGCATGTGCACCGCCAACATGGGCTGCATCTGGGCGCGCATCATGGTGGGCGGCACGGTCGCGCATTCGGCGCTCACCAACAAGCCCGGCACCATCAACGCGATCGCGGTCGCGCGGGCGCTGTGCGACGAGATCGACGCCTGGGCAAAATCGTTCGGCGACGACAACGTCTATCTCGGCGAGCGCGCGCACGTCACGATCGCCGCCATGCGCGGTGGTGCGCCATGGCGGCTCTCGCGCAACCCGTACGACTGCAGCATCTATCTCGACATCCGCACCGTGCCGGGACAGTCTGCCGAGGACGTCAAGCGTGCCTTGCGCGCAGTATTGCGGCGCTTCGCGCAACAGCATGCGATCGCCGAGCCCACGCTCGCGTTCCTGGTCACCGATCCCCCGCTCGAGATCGGCCAGGACCTGCCGATCGTGAAGGCGATGGAGGCCGCACAGGCGTCCGTGATGGGACAAAAGACCACAACCTTCCTGCGCCGTCCGGGCTCCGATGCGGTCCACCTGACGCGTTATGATGTGCCGTGCATCCAGTTCGGGCCGGGCGGCCGCCTGCACCCGAGCGCGAACGGACGCTCGATGCATGCGATCGGCGATCACGTGCTGCTCGACGACGTGGTTCATGCTTCTCGCATCTATCTGGAGACGGCGCTGAACCTGTGCGGGCAACCGATCGGCTGAAGCATGATCCCGAAAAGTGGACGCCGGTTTTCGGAAAAGATCATGCTCAAACGGTAAAGCGCGTCGAACAAACTTGTCGAAGAAAATAGGGGCACCGGAAATGGCTCTAGGTCTCACTGCACGTCTCACGTCCTTGGCCCTCGCCGCGACGGCGGCGCTCGCGGGCGCCGCGCAGGCGCAGAATTTTCCCACCAGGCCGATCACGCTCGTGGTGTCGTTCGCGCCCGGCGGCCTGACCGACATTCCGGCCCGTATGCTCGCGCCGGAGCTGCAGCAGCGGCTCAAGCAGCCGGTCGTGGTCGAGAACAAGCCCGGTGCGTCGGGCGTGATCGGCACGTCCTACGTCATCCACGCTGCGCCCGACGGCTATACGCTGCTGGTGAGCGGCATCTCGGAGGTGCAGAACCTCTTCTACATCAAGGTTCCGTACGATGTGCAGAACGACCTCGCCACGGTCGCGAAGATCGCCGACGGCCCGCCCCTCGTGCTCGCGGTGCCGGCAAGCTCGCCGTTCAAGACCTTCGCGGATTTCATCGCCGACGCAAAGGCCAATCCGGGCAAGATCAACATGGCGACCACCGGCCCGGCGACGAGCCCGGCGATCGCAGTATCCCAGCTGAATTCGCTCGCCGGCACGAACATCGTCGCGGTGCCCTACAACGGCTCCGGCCCGGCCGCGACCGCGGTCGCGGGTGCCCAGGTGCAGGCTGGCTTCGTCTGGCTGCCGAGCGTCTCCGGCATGGCGAGCTCGGGCCAGGTGCGTCTGCTCGCGATCGCGACGGCGCAGCGCCTGCCGGTGATCAAGGATGTGCCGACCCTCGCGGAGCTCGGCTTCAAGAACTTCGAGCATAGCGCCTTCGTGGGTGTGTTGGCGCCGCGCAACACGCCCGCCGCCGTTATCGCGACCCTGAACAAGGCGGTGAACGACGCGGTGCGCGAGTCGCCGACCTTCAAGCAGCGCCTCGAGCCGTTCGGCATGACGCTGCCGACGCAGCCGAACTCGCCCGAGGCGTATCACAAGTATATGGCCGACCAGATCGAGTATCAGCGCAAGCTCGCCGAGCTTTCCGGCGCCGTGCCGAAATAGGCTCATCCGATCCGTCATCCTGAGAGTGGCACCGCACCCATCGGCGAAGCCGATCGCGCGGAACCACGGGCAACCGCGCAACGCCCTGCGCCGTCGGGCGTTGCGGTAAGAGAGCCATCAGGAGCAGATCATGCCGAGCAGCCGTCCGCGGCCGCGCGATCCCGCTTCAGGGAACACGCCGGCAGTTCCGAGCGAACCCATTCTCAATCCAGGAGACCAAGCGCCACCCGGGACGCCCGGAACCGGAGAGGTCGTCTGCCCGCAATGCGAGGGTCAGGGGCGCGTCCATGGCGGGCCCTGCCGGTATTGCGGCGGAACCGGCAAGGTGATCCGCGGCGTGGGCGGCGCCTGATCGGCTGCGCCACGGCGCCGAAGCGCCCGCGCGGGCGCAGTTCATGCGCCCGCGCGGCCTTGCGTGGCCGGATCAGGCCGCGGCGGCAGACGCCGGGGGCAATGCGGATTCCGCGACTGTCTTCTGCCACGCCGGGAGACTCATCAGGCCCGCGTGCCACCGCCTGATCTCGGCATACGGCTCCAGCGGAAAGCGACCTGGCGTCGCGTAGTGCAGCGGAGCGCCGAGCGCGAAATCCGCCAGCGTGAGCGCGTCCCCGGTGACGTACTTCTTCCCCTTGAGCTGCCCGTCGAGCACCGCGGCGGCACGGTGAAAGCATTCCGTCGCCTTGGCGACGGCCGGCTCGTCGCGCTCGGGGACGCCGAG
>Ga0075426_10000511_pt1 | contig 26548 bp, 26 predicted proteins | sample SoiMethybrSBSTD5_FD_75304 | JGI IMG/M metagenome (GOLD analysis project Ga0075426, IMG submission 75304) | Bulk soil microbial communities from a Populus tree surrounding site in Tennessee, USA - Soil MetaG P. TD hybrid SBSTD5 | ecosystem: Environmental > Terrestrial > Soil > Tree plantation...
CCCGCGCCGGTCGCAATGGTCAGCAGTTCAGGGCGCACTCCGCTATAAGCGGCAATGGGCGCGACAATTCCGGATGCCATGGTCATGGCTACCGTCGCCGAGCCGGTTGCAATCCGGACTAGTGCAGCCACCAGCCACGCGGAAAGAATAATTGAAATGTGAGCATGCAGCGCAAAGTTAATGATCGCCTGCGAGGTTCCGCTGTCTTGAAGAATCCGGCCAAAGCCGCCTCCCGCGCCGATCAACAGCGTGATAGTGGCAGTCGGAGCCAGCGATTCTTCGGAAAACTTGAGAATGGTTGCGCGACTGAAGCCGCGCATTCGCCCCAGGGTGATGAAACTCACAGCTGCGCCAATGAGTAGAGCGAGGTCGGCGCTTCCGAGTAGCCGCAGTGCGCCGTTGGTCCACGATTGTGGCGTGGACAAGCTATCGGCCCAGCTGCCCATCAGCATTAGAGCAATGGGCAGCAGAATTGTGGCGACGGTGATGGCAAAGCTCGGTAGCTTACGATCGGGCGCGGCTTCGAGGAATTGATCTGCAATCGGGTTGTGCAGATCGACCTTAACGTAGCGGGAAATGAATTTCGCAAACAGAGGACCGGCAATGATGACGGTCGGAATGCCGACCAGCACGGCAAATATCACGGTCCGACCGATATCCGCGTTGTAAGCGGTCACGGCCAGCATGGCGGCGGGATGCGGCGGCACCAGGCCGTGCACTACAGAGAGTCCCGCGACCATCGGCAGACCGACAAGCACCAGCGGTGTTCCCGTGCGCCGGGCCACGTTATACGCGATCGGAACCAGCAGAACAAAACCCACTTCAAAAAAAACTGGCAGGCCAACTATAAAGCCGACCGCGGCCATGGCCCAGGGTACGCGGCTTTCCCCGAAGAGCTCAATCAAAGTAAGGGCAATGCGGTCGGCGCCCCCGGATTCCGCCATCATCTTTCCCAGCATGGTGCCCAGCGCGACGATGATGGCGATGTGCCCAAGCGTCCCGCCAACGCCCGCTTCAAATGACTTAATTATGTTCGCCGGGGGCATGCGCGTGACTAGAGCGAGGGCCACGGAAACCGCCATCAGCACGATGAATGGATTCAGCTTCAGGCGTGCAATCAACAGAACCAGGGCAACAACCGACGCCAGCGCGGTGAGCAGCAGATAGGCATCGTGGCTATTGATCATTGTGAATTTGCCCCGTCGTGCTGGCTGACAGCTAACGAAGTCCGAGGTTACTTGGACGGCTGCTTATAAGCGACGCAATCAATCTCAACTTTGCAGTCAACAACCATACTTGAAACCACGCAGGCGCGCGCCGGAGGGTTCTCTCCAAAATGTTCCCTGAAGACTTTGTTGAATGAGTGAAAATCCCGCGGGTCGTCGAGCCAGACTCCACAGCGGACAACGTGCTCGGGACCATAACCGGCCTCCTTGAGCACCGAAAGAAGATTGCGAACCGCCTGGCGAGCCTGGGTCTCAATATTGCCTTCCACAACTTCGCCTTTGACCATAGGCACCTGCCCTGATACGTACAGCCAGCCGTCCGCTTCGACAGCTCGAGCGAATGGAAGCTGCTGCTCTCTCGATTCTTTGCCGCCCTCTGCGCCATACCGCTTTATGGTCATCCTCTTAGCTCCTGTAGATTCGTGAATTCTAGAAAGAACGAGGTAAGAAACATCCAGCACGCTCGCCGGTTGAAGCTTGTTTCCAGTACGAAAGAACTCCGTTCACCCACACGGCATCGATACCGAGCGCCGCCTTCACTGGCTGCGTGAAGCTGGCAGCATCCTGTACATTTTCCGGGCTGAACAACACTAAATCAGCCGCACAACCTTCACGCACCACGCCTCGGTTCTTCAAGCCGAACCGCTGGGCGGGCAGGCTCGTCATCTTACGGACAGCTTCGGCAATTGGAAACAGGCTTTGTTCACGGCTGTAATACCCGAGCACGCGCGGGAATGTGCCCCAAAGTCGCGGGTGGGGAAATTTGTCGTTCGGCAAACCATCTGATCCGATCATTGCCCGCGGGTGCGCGAGTATGGCGCGGACATCTTCCTCGGACATGGAATGATAAATGGCGCCGGCGGGCAGCAGGCGTTTCGCCGCCTCGACTTGGGAGACGCCCCACTGGGTCGCAATCTGCGCCAGCGTCTTGCCCGAGAGCTCAGGACGGCGAGTTGACCAGGTAATCAGAATCTCAATGCGATCGTCGACTTGATTCAGATCCAGGATCGTAGAGCTGGCAGCATACGGGTATACATCCCAACCGATCGCATTCTCGTCCTGGGCGTCGAGCAGGCGGAGCAGTTCGTTACTACGTTTCCAGTTGCGGATGCCGTTGCATTTCAAATGTGAAATCACGACCGGCACTTTAGCGTGCTTGCCAATGCAAATCGCTTCTTCAAGCGCGTCCAGCACGCCGTCGCTCTCGGTGCGAATGTGGGTTGCGTAAATTGCATTAGCCGGGCCGAGGGCCTCCGCCAACTGCATCACCTCATCAGTCGAGGCGGAGTGCGCAAGCGAATATGCAAGCCCGGTGCTTAAACCGAGAGCTCCATGCTCCAGAGCGTCGTCCAGTTGCACGCGCATAGCTGCGATCTCTTTTGCAGTTGCTGTGCGATCAAACCTGTCCATGACGTTATTACGCAGCGACATGTGCCCGACCAGTGCGGCGATATTGACGGCGGGATGCGCCTTGCCAAGGGCAGCAACGTAATCGCGAAAACTGGAATAACGAAAAGCCTCGGCATCGCCGAGCAGATTCATGGGAGTCGGAAGCCGACCGTTCAAAGTGACCGGCGCGGCACTGATGCCGCAGTTCCCGGCAATGACTGTGGTCACGCCTTGCGAAAGCTTGGGGAACATCTCCGGTGCTCGAAGGGCATAGAGATCGTCGTGAGTATGCGCATCTATGAAACCAGGGGCCAGGACTTTGCCCTCGCCGTCGACCGTGCCCTCAGCGGTGTAGCCGGATAGATTGCCGATTCTTTCGATCACGCCATCCGCAATTGCAAGTTCGTCGGCCTGAGTCGCGGCCCCCGTACCATCGAGAATCTGTACATTGCGAATTAGAGTGTGGCAGTGAGGCAAAGTTACTCCGCAAATCTCGGCGCCTTTAACGCGCTGACGTATGTTACTTTTTACCACGGCAAACGGCCATCACCGTAGAAGGGTACAAGTATGAAAAACACAACTCACGTGGCTGACGCTGGAGCGATCACCGGAGCGGTGGTCCATCCATTATCCAAAGGGATCGGATTCCTTGATCAGCCGCTGGATTCGGGCGACGTCGCCAAACCGGGATGGAATCTTTTACGCGAAGACTTAAGCCTCCCTACGGCCGTGCTCTACGAAGAGAAGATTGCGCACAACCTGGCATGGATGCAGAAATTCGCCGACGCCTACGGAGCAAAGCTTGCGCCGCACGGAAAAACCAGCATGGCGCCGAAGTTGTGGCATCGCCAATTACAGGAGGGTGCTTGGGGAATGACGCTCGCGACCGTGCATCAGGTGCGAGTGGCTTACGACTATGGCGTCCGGCGAGTGTTGATGGCCAATCAACTTGTCGGCAAGCAGAACATAGCCATGATTTCACGCCTGCTTGAGGACAAAGATTTCGAGTTCTTCTGTCTGGTGGATTCCGCAGAGGTGGTCGAAGCTCTTGGCCGGTTTCTCGGCTCGCGCCGACAGCGTCTGAATGTGCTGCTCGAAGTCGGGGTACAAGGTGGGCGCACCGGGGTTCGCAATCACGAGCAACTGGAAGCGATCCTGACAGCTTTGAACGCGTGGAAGGATGGCGTCATACTCTGCGGGGTCGAGCTTTTCGAAGGCCTCTTGAGCGATGAGAAAGCAATTCGCGAGTTTCTGCAGAACGCGGTGGATGTCACGAAGGACGTGGCACGGCAAAAGCGCTTTCAGCGGTCTCCGGTCATTTTGACCGGGGCTGGTTCAGCATGGTTCGACGTAGTCGCGGAGATCTTCAGCAAATCGAAATTTGATTTCGAAGTCGAATTACTTCTGCGCTCCGGATGTTATGTGACTCATGATGCGGGCGTGTATCGCGATGCTCAGGCGCGCATGATGAAACAGAATCCGGTCGCGCAGAAGATGGCGCCCGGGCTCATTCCGGCTCTTCAATTGTGGGCGTATGTGCAATCGGTGCCGGAGAAGAATGCTGCGATTGTCGGCTTCGGCAAGCGAGACGCCGCATTCGACGCGGGATTGCCAATTCCAGCGCTGCACTTCCGTCCGGGAGAAAACCAGCCAACTGCTGCATCGCAGGACTGGAAAATCACGCGTTTATGGGACCAGCACGCGCACATGCAGATTCAGGAGAGTGATGATTTGCGCGTCGGAGACATGATCGGATTCGATATTTCACATCCGTGCCTGACGTTCGACAAATGGCGCTACTTGCCGGTGGTCAATGCAAATTTTCAAGTGATCGACGTTGTGGAGACGTTCTTCTGAAGGAAGCTTCGGAGTAGGTGCGACCTAGAAAATCCGCCATTCGCAACAGTTCTAGCCGGCTGCGATCAGGGGCACGGCTGCGAGCGCTGCCAGTACGCCCACCGCCTTCCATCGGGTGAAGTGTTCTTTCAGTAGAATCCTCGCCAGCAGCACAGTGACGGTTGGATAAAGCGAGCTCAGGACTACCGCTGTATCGAGCCTGCCAGTTTGTGAGGCCCGGACGAAGAGAACTGTCCCGGTCACGTCGATGCAGCCCGCCAATATACCGAAAGCGAAGCCTCGGGGATAGGTCGGCGAAAATTTTCGCCCGGCAACGGTCACAATCGCAGTCATAACAAAAGCCGTCGCTCGAGATGCGGTCGAGAGCCACAAGGCTGCGCCACTTCCAGCCCGGTTCATGAAGATGTAAAACATCGCGAACCCAACGCCGGCAACCAGGGCCAGGCCAAGCCCTTCGGGGCGCCCTCCACCCTCGGGGCGCGAAATCAGCCAAATTCCGGTCAGGGCCAACGCAAACCCGGCGATAGCCAGAAGGCCTGGAGTTCCCTGGGTCAGAATCGCAAATGCGGTTGGAATGGCGGCACTTAGTACAGCCGAAACCGGGGCGGCGAGTCCCATGTTGCCTTGCGACAGCGCGCGATAAAACAGTGCCAGCGAGAATCCACCGGTAGCGCCAGCCGCCCCCGCCCAAAGCAGGTGCGACATTGCCGGGATCGGCTCATGCCCTGCAATAGCGAGAGTCGCAACGAAAACTGTTCCGGCAAGGTGCCCAAGAGCGGCAAGAAAGAAGGGCTGAAAACGTCGCGCAGTATAGCCGCCGATAAAATCGCTCAGCCCCCAGGAACACACCGTTCCCAAGGAAAATAGCGAAGACGTGAATTGCGGGGCCAGCATGATGAGTTGTCATCGAGAGTAGCAGAACTCTGCGCTATACTCGCCGAGCGCATGCTGACGGAAACCTCCCGCGTAGAAGCATTCTCGGACGGCGTTTTCGCTATAGCTATTACGCTGCTGATACTGGATGTTCATGTTCCAGGCGGACCGGCCGGCTCGCTGGGTTCTGCTCTTTTCCGGCAGTGGCCGACCTATGTTTCGTTTCTGATCAGCTTCGCGTTTATTGGGATTATGTGGGTGAATCATCATCGGCTTTTCAATCACATTCGCCGCTCTGACAACTCATTGCTGTTTTTCAATTTGCTCCTGCTGCTGGGGGTGACAGTTGTTCCATTTCCGACTGCGCTCTTAGCCAATCGCTATTTCATCCCGGCCGACCGCACAGTGGCGGCTGCGGTCTTTAATGGCACTTATTTTGTGATTGCAATATTCTTCAATGTGCTTTGGCATCATGCGGTTAGGAGTGGTCTTGTGGATTCGGCAACGCTCGAATCTGCCGACTCAATTTCCAAACAATACGCGGTTGGACCAGTCGCCTATCTCGCCTGCATGGGTCTGACCTGGATCAGTGTTCCGGCCAGCATCTTGGCAAACGTGGTGCTGGCAATTTTCTTCGCCATTCCACCCAAGACACACCACCACAAGCGCCCGCAGATGCACAGTGCAACGAAATAGTTGCATTTCTTGATTCCCCCAGCGTAAGATGAGGCTGGATGCGGGATTTGGCGTCCAGTCTTGCTGCACCTGCCCTTTCTTCCTGGGTTCGAACTAACGCGTTGCGAAAACCGAGGTAAGCGGGTTTGCCTCTGACCAGCTTTGGAGAGACCTCTTATGTCCTGGTACGCGTACTGCCTGACCGAGCAACCTCCCACCAATGGAACAAGAAGCCGAAGGCCATACATCGTCGACGGAATTCAGGGCGTGAATTCATCTACTGTCCTGAGTTATCCGAGCGGGGACTTCGCCGTAATCGTGAGTGAATTTGACCGCGCTACTACCGCATTGGATGAAAGACATGTGCTTGAGCATGCGCGGGTAGTCAGCGTTTGTTTTCGGCAAGGTACGGTTTTGCCATTTCGATTTGGCACTATTTTTGATAGCGACGAATGCCTAAAGCAGGCAGTTCGGGCAAACCGGCGGGCGTTCGGCGAGAGCGTGGCTCGATTGAAGGGCAAAGCCGAGATGCATGTGAAGCTGCTGGTCAGGGACGGCGCACTTCGCGAGTTGCGCGATGTTCAAATTCCGGACACAGTCGGGGGCGAGTACCTTTCAAAATTGAAAGAAAAAGCTATGGCCGATCGTGAGCGGCAAACCAAGGCGAGAGCGATTTCAGTGCAGGTGCACCGTCTGTTTAATCCGCTGGAAGAGGAAATCAGTTGCAAGCGCTTCGACACCGACGGAATGATGATTGATATAGCCCACCTGATCGATTCCAAATCCATCGAAAAATACCAGAATCGGTATTCAAGTGCTGCCAAGCAGCTGAAGAACTGCGAGATTTCGGTCAGCGGCCCCTGGCCTCCATATCATTTCATGCCGGGAAAACTAAGAACGGTTGCGTAGCCTTTAAGATTGCAGAGAAGGGCCGGAGCATGTGCTCCGGCCTTTTCTTTTTCATCGCTTGACGTGCCTCCGCAATTCTCACCTAGGTCAACGCTGTCCCGCAGAGGCGACTTGCCTGGGCGAGAGCAGTTTCGCAGTGACCGCCGACACGGCAATAGCAGCAAGAATGCTGATACCTAGAAACAGAATCAATACCCGCGTGGCATGCGATGTTGCGACGCCGAGATCGGCCAGCGGATAAGCCAGCCGTACAGCACCCCCTGATACCGGTACCGCAACGTAGAGCACTGGAATTCCAAACGCACTTCGCGAACGAACGTCCACGCCAGTATCGCCGTGGAGCGCCGCAGCAAATTCAGGGCTGCGGCTTTGATTATCGAGATCGGCGACCCGGACCTCGGAGTCGGCGATGACTTTGCCGTTCATGTCAATCACGGTCGCGCGCGCACCTGCGCTCTGTCCAGCTTGTGCTGCGAGCGTGCCAATGCCGCGCGTGTGGTCGTTATTCACCTCGCCCGCGAACATCTGGGCCTTTTGGGTAAGGCTGCGCTCGATCTCTTCCCTCAGAGTGTCTTCCCAGGACCGAATCATGAAGCCGAACACGACGCCGGCCACAATGATCATGATGAGAAACGAAGCCAGCAGGATGAGGAACACGCGCAGGGACCATCGTGATCTGGCGGCCTCATCTGGTGCGGCAGCTTGAATCGCGGAGGTCGCCTGGGTTTGGGAATCAGTGGCCATTCGTGGTCAAAGCCAAAGCCAGCAGCGCCTTCTGCTCGACATCGTGGGCCTTCGCCGATCCTGTAGCTGGACTGGGACTAGACGAGCGCTTCACCGAAAGTACGTGCTTGTCTCCGGCGAGGTGGCGCAGTCGCGGAAGCATGTAGTTGAGGGCTCCCATATTGGCGGGCTCTTCCTGGACCCAAACGATTTCTCTCGCATTCGGATGGCGCTGAAGTTCAGCCGTGATCTCAGGCTCCGGAAATGGGTACATCTGCTCGACGAAAGTGATAGCGATATCGCCAATTTTTTTCTTTTTCCGCTCAGCTCGCAACTCGTGCCCGATCTTACCGGTACAGAGAAGAATCCGGCGAGCATCAGAGACCTCTAGGTCGGGCCTTACCCGGTGAAATCTGCCGCTCGAAAATTCTTCGATCGGAGATGAAGCATCCGGGTGGCGCAGCATGCTCTTGGGCGTGAACACGACCAGCGGCTTTCGCCACGGACGTAATGCTTGCCGGCGTAGCAGATGAAAATACTGCACCGCAGTTGATGGCTGCGCGACCTGAAAGTTATCGCAGGCGGCAAGCTGAAGGAACCTTTCTATCCGTGCGCTCGAGTGCTCCGGGCCTTGCCCTTCGTAACCGTGCGGCAGCAGCAGCACCAGCCCGGACAGCAGGTTCCACTTGGCTTCACCGGCCACCACGAACTGATCAATGATGGCTTGCGCAACATTGGCGAAGTCGCCGAACTGCGCCTCCCATAACACCAGCACCTCGGGGAAATCGCGGCTGTAACCATATTCAAAACCCAGGACTCCAGCCTCAGAAAGCGTCGAATTGTAAATCCGGCAAGGCGCCTGGCCTTCGGAGATATGCTCCAGCGGCACATATTCCTGCTCGTTCACAATATCCAGGAGCACTGAATGCCGCTGATTGAAAGTGCCGCGGCGGCTGTCCTGTCCGCTCAAACGAACCGGAGTGCCGTGCTTCACCAAACTGGCAAAGGCCAGCGCTTCGGCCATCCCGTAGTCGACCGCGCGTTTGCCGGCGCCCATCTCGGCGCGCTGTTCAAGAAGCTTTTTTACTTTGGGGTGAATGTGAAAATCTGCCGGAGACGTGGTTAACCGTTCGGTAAGTTCAAGGATCTCGTCTGCGGATACAGCGGTTTCGACTTCGTACTGCGCCTTGTGACGTCCGCCCTTGTAGTTGCTCCAATAATTTGGCAACTGGCGCAGGCTGGGTTTCTTCCGCAGGCTCGAGGCACGGCTTTGCGCGGCTTCGAGTTCTGCCTTCACTGCGTCAGCCCGGGCCTTGGCATCAGCTATACCCACATCTTCGGCATAGATTTCCCAAAGGCGGGGATGCTCAGCGATTGCTTTGTAGAGCAGCGGCTGAGTGATGGTTGGGTCGTCGACCTCGCTGTGCCCATGACGGCGATACCCGATCATGTCTATGACGACATCGCTGCCGAACGTGTAGCGATACTCAAGCGCCATGCGACCGACTCGAATTACAGCATCAACATCTTCCGCGTTCACGTGAAAAATAGGAACGCTCTGCCTTCGCGCCAACTGCGCTGCAAAGCGGGATGAATGGAGTTCCTGTGCGACAGTAGTGAACCCGATAAGGTTGTTTACGATCACGTGTAGCGTTCCGCCCACGCTGTACGCCGGAATGTCGGCAAGATTCAAGGTTTCTGCGAGCACACCTTGTCCCGCAAACGCTCCGTCGCCGTGCAGCAGCAATGGGACAAACTGTTTGCTTCCACCTTCGCCAGCGCGGTCTTGCTTGGCGCGAGTACGGCCGACGGTTACCGGATCGACTGCCTCCAGATGACTGGGATTCGAGACCAGGTGAATATGTATTTTCGCGCCGCTGCGGGTCACGTACTCGCCAGTTGCGCCCATGTGATATTTCACATCGCCGCCGCCAAGAACACTGCGCGGATCGACATCTTCAAACCCGGCAAAAACCTCTTCCGGCGCGCGCTTCGCCACATGAGCGATAACGTTTAGCCGCCCGCGATGGCTCATGCCCATAACCAGCTCGACCGCACCACGCTGACCAGCGCCGTCGAGGATTTCATCAACTAACGGAATCAGCGCGGTGACACCTTCGAGCGAAAAGCGCTTGGTCCCCAGATACCTTTGCTGCAGCACTAACTCGAAGAACTCAGCCCGGATGAGCAGGTCAAGCGCGCGCTCCTGATCCACCGGCTCCTGCTGTCCCTCAATCCGCTCCTCTATCCAACGCCTGCGCTCGGGATCGGCGATATGCATGAACTCAGCGCCAATCGTTCCACAGTAGAATGCGCGAGCTTCCTGCACGAATTCACCTTCGGACGGCAAATCCGGATGGCGAACTGGCTGTAAAAACCCGAGCGGATCGAGGTCAGCTTCGAGGTATCCCCACAGGCGAAAGGCGTCGAACACACGTTCGCGCTCGCCGGTGGGCGCTTCCATCAATGCAACCGTTGCGGAATGATTTTCTCTGGATTCCCGGGCCATAAGATACTTCTATAGGATAAAGGATGCGGCACATGGCGCGCTTGATTCGCCCGTGACTTTGGTGTGTATGTTCCGCAAAGAACAGTCGAATCCGAAGGCAAATCTTGTTCGGAATGGGATTGAGCTAATTAGGTTTGATTGCACAACTGACGCCACCAAAGGTCTTACCCGGCGGATCCGCTTTCTTGACACTTCCGCTCCTCAACTTTTATCCTAAATACAGCTCCCTAGAGTACTTACGCCTCAGTAAGCTTCCGCGGCCTGAGCGGTCATGAGTTTGGGGGCGCGGAGGTCCCGAAATGCTTATCGAAATCAGAGAATTGGAAGTTCATGCAGTCGATTTCGACGAGCACATTGCACCCGGCGCGATTGATTTCGGCCCGGACGTGCGGCAGAGTGGAGAATTGGCGGCCGCCGGGCGAGCGCAACTGGTTCGCGAGCATCACGGAAAGCACCAGTTAATCAATGACATACGGGTGGTCGGCGGATTCACTACGAAAGTTGAATTCGCGTGCGCGCGCTGCCTGGAGCCGATTGCCCGCGATGTGGCCAAAGACTTCGACCTGCTTTACCGTCCGCAAGGTTCGGACGCCGGCAAAGAGGAGCTTTCCGTCACAGCAGTCGAGGCTGAAGTTGGGTATTATCAAGGCGAGGGGCTGCAACTCGAAGACGTGCTGCGCGAGCAGGTTCTTTTGGCGCTTCCACTGAAAGCGATTTGCCGTGACGATTGCCGCGGCCTGTGCCCGCATTGCGGCAAGAATCTGAATCTGGAACAATGCGACTGCGCAGAACCGATTGAAGATCCGCGCTGGTCGGCACTGAAAGATATTAGAGAGAAGTTGCAACACTAAATTCAGCTCTTAGCCATTAGCTTTTAGCTCTTAGCCAAACCGGGGCAGTTTAGCTAAAGGCTAAGAGCTAACAGCTAATAGCTTGTTTCACGAAAGAAGGATTCATCCATGCCTAATCCAAAACGGCGGCATTCGAAACGGCGCACATCGATTCGGCGCGCCCACGATGCCCTAACCACCCATTCACTTTCTGAATGCCCAAATTGTCACGAACGCAAATTACCGCATCGTGTCTGCCCCAAGTGCGGTTACTATAAGGGACGCGAAGTACTGGAAGTAAAGGAATCCACATAACCTCTCCATGCCTGGCGTCATAGCTCTGGACGCGATGGGTTCGGACCGCGCTCCCAAGCCTGAGGTCGAAGGCGCAATTCAGGCGGCGCGGCGTTTCGGTATTCAAGTCACATTGGTGGGCCCGGAGGAAAGACTTCGGGCCGAACTCTCCCGCCATCCTTTCGCCCGTTCATTGCCGATTTCGATCGTTCACGCCAGCGAAATCATCACCATGGACGACAAAGCCGTGCAGGCGGTCCGTGCCAAGCGCGATTCCTCAATGCGCGTGGGATTGCGGCTGGTGCGGGAAGGGCGCGCCGACGCGTTCATCAGTGCCGGCAACACCGGCGCGGCCATGGCGACGGCGAAGATGGTGCTTGGCGGATTGCCGGGAGTTGACCGGCCGGCGCTGGTCGCAATCATTCCCACCGCGCTGCGCACAGTTACCGCACTGCTCGACGTCGGCGCAAATGTGGATTGCAAGCCGCATAATCTCGAGCAATTTGCGATGATGGGCGACATTTACTTTCGCAGCATGTTCGGAACGGCACGGCCCCGCGTGGGACTGCTGTCGATCGGCGAAGAAGAAGGTAAAGGTAACGAGCTGACCCGTGAGTCGTTTCAGCTGCTCAAGCAACTTCCGCTGAACTTTATCGGCAATGTGGAAGGGCGAGACATTTATACCGGCAAAGTGGATGTGATCGTCGCCGATGGTTTTGTTGGCAACGTGGCCTTGAAGACTTCTGAAGGCGTGGTGAATCTGGTCCGTGCTACGTTGAAGGAGACTCTCGCGGAAACTATCACGCGCCAAGTGGGATACCTGCTCTCCCGAAGCGCATTCTCTGATTTCAAAAAGCGGCTGGACCATACCGAATACGGAGGCGCGCCACTGCTGGGAGTGAAAGCCGCATGTTTTATCACCCACGGGTCATCGAACGTGAATGCGATCAAGAATGCCATTCGCGTAGCGTCCGAGTTTGTTGAACGCAAGATCACCGCGAACATCGAGAAAGAGTTGGCGGCGTTACATCTGCCCGAGGTAGTGGAGATGAGCGCGGATGAGTAAGGTTTCTCGACGTGCGTTAGGGAGTAACGTGGAAGAGCGGCGCTTGAGCGCCGCGTAAGTCACATCAATGCGCTTTACGCGGCCCTGAAGGTCCGCTCTTCCACGAAGCGCATACGGTTTCGCGCCGGACATCAGCCGAAAATCTCTAGCAAAGTAGTTAAAGGAACTTGATGAGCAATTCATCCATTGCATTCCTATTCCCCGGCCAGGGATCGCAATCCGTCGGCATGGGCAAAGACTTGTTCGACCACTACCCGGCTGCTCGTGCGACCTTCGACGAAGCCGACGAAGCTCTCGGAACAAAACTTTCTCAACTGTGCTTTGAAGGCCCAGAAGAGCAGTTGAAACTTACCGAGAATACTCAACCTGCGATTTTGACGGTTTCGGTCGCAGCCTGGAGGGTGCTGAGCGAAAAAGGCATTAAGCCTGCATTTGCGGCTGGACACAGCCTTGGCGAATACTCCGCGCACGTTGCGGCCGGAACCATCAGCTTTGCCGACGCAGTGCGCACCGTCCGTCAGCGCGGAAGATACATGCAGGAAGCTGTTCCCGTCGGCACCGGCGCAATGGCGGCAATCCTAGGAATGAATCTTGACGCGGTGGGTGAGGTTTGCGCCGCGGCGGCCCAGGGACAGGTTTGCGAGCCGGCGAACATCAACTCTCCGGAACAGATCGTCATCTCCGGCGATGCCGCTGCGGTCGAGCGTGGGGTAAGAATCGCGCAAGAGCGCGGCGCCAAGCGCGCCGTCATTCTTCCCGTCAGCGCTCCGTTCCATTGTTCCCTAATGAAACCGGCGCAGGATCGGCTCGCTGCCGATCTTGAGAAACTGACGTTTTCAACTCCCGGCGTTCCGGTTGTCAGCAATGTTTACGCGCGTCCGGTCGAAGAAGCCGAGACCGCGTGCGAAGCGCTGGTTCGCCAAGTCACTGCTTCTGTGCGCTGGAGCGATTCGATGCAATGGCTGATCCAGCACGGGGTTCAGACGTTTGTGGAAGTTGGTCCAGGAAAAGTTCTATGCGGGATCATGCGCCAGATCGACAGGACGAAAAAGTGCCTGAACGTGGAGGATGAAGCGTCATTGCAAAAGACAGCAGAATTCTTGGCAAGCACTCCAGTCGGCTAATTCGTGTGGAGCCCACGAATGCGCCGAGCTGTCATCCCGAACCGCTTCGGCGGTGAGGAATCTGCTGGTTCCCGCCAAGTCATTCTGTTGCGGCTTTAAGCTGTGTATCTGCTGTCCAGCGCAGGCACAAGGCCTATTCCGACAGCCAGCCCCACCAGTTCCCGCAATCAATTTCATTGGGAGAAAAGTGCAGCGTCCTGTCTGACTTATCCACCCAGACGTTGGCGTGCTCGGTACGCTGGTTGGGTGTGACTTCCACAATGACTCCGCTGCCGCTCGAGTACGAGCAGTTGATCTGATAAGACTTGATAATGCCCCAATCGCCGGAGGGACCCCAATCCCGGTTGAAATCACCGAACGTGTAATTGGAATATTTCTCGGGGTGCTGCTTCCAGTTGGGGTCTTGCATCCACAGTGCGTAGGCGCGGTCGACATCCTGCCGTTCAAGCGCCACAAAGAATTTGGCGACTTCTTGCCGTTCGGGATAATTTCGCATGTGATACAACACCCAGGCAAGGATGAGTACCGCAAAAACTGAGATCATGATCAGTCTTCTGCGGCGCCGGTCCCGGGACTCATCGTACAGCTGCGCATCCATCAGCGTCATAACGTACTAAGCATAATGGAATCCGGGGGAATAGAAAAAGTTCCCTCCTCAGGCCGTGTGGCGCGGGCACCCTCGCCCGCGAGAATCTCAACGAGAAGTCGGCTGATGCTCGGACAGGAATGTCCGAGCCACATTTCTTGGGCTATAGCGTCCTCTTGAACAGCGGAACCGCCACCGCCAACGCCACCACGCCAAAGATCGTCAAATAGAGCATGTCCTGCCAGACCGCCACCAGGCCGGTTTCCTTGAGCAGCAGCGACTTAAAACCGTGGACTGCAAAGGTGAAAGGGTCAATCTTGGAGATGTACTGCAGCCAGCGGGGAAACGCCTGAGTTGGATAAACCGAGCCGCTCGGAAAGAACAGCAGCGTGTTCAGAATCCCGAACATCGCGCGCGGCACCAGCGGGTCCTCGACCCTCACCATCAGCAGGAACATCATGGCATTAAACGCCACCGAGGTCAGCAGGATCATCAACGAGAGCCCCATCAGAGTGCTGAAATTGAAGATCGATCCCACTCCTGAAATCAGCGATCCCACCAGGGTGATTACGATACCCGACATTACCGCTTTAATGGCTCCGGCGGCGTTCAATCCGAACACCAGCTCAGCTTTAGTAATGGGCGTGACCAGATATCCTTCGTGAACCCCGCGGGCTTTGTCGTCAATGTAGAGCATGCCGCCGCCAATCATTACCGAGACGAACATTGCCAGAGCGATCGACCCCGGCAGCAGGTACTTCATGTACTCGATATAGGGATAGAGCTCAACAATCTGCAGCACGGTTTGCTGCAACATGCGCGGCTCGATTGTCGGATTGTTCAGCGCAGCCACGATGTCCGACACCTCACCCTCGAGCGTCGAGGTCATGAAGTTGTCGCTGTTATCAACAATCAAGCCGATCTTCGGCTGGCTTTTCTCATAAACCCGCCGCGAAAATTGTGGGGGGATAATCACTGCGCCCTGGATCTTGCCATTGCGCACGTCCTGTTCAGCTTTTTTCTCGTCGGAGTAGTAGACCGGCTCGAAAGTGTGCAGGTTGCTGCGAACAGAATCGAAGGCTTCCCGGATCTTCAGTGCCTGGGTTCCGCCGTCTTCATCAACCAGCCCAAGCTTAGCGTCGCGGATCTTTCCACCAAAGGCATTGCCCAAAACAATCAGCTGCACTAGAGGAAAAACCATTGAGACCAGCATCAGCGTGGGCGAGCGAAAGAACTTTCGCAACTCGCGCTCTATGATTGCCATCATTCTGTTCATGGCTGCATCCCTGGCCTTTGCGGCATGACGAACTGGTAGGCTTTCACCAGTTCATCGCGCAACTGGCGTCCTGTGTAGTGGACGAACACATCGTCCAAGGTTGTGTTCTGCACGGATAAAGACTTCACGCCGACACCCGCCTGCACCGCCATTTCCACCAGTTCCGTGGTAGTGCGCGAGCCGTTGCCGGTAAGCACGCGATACATATCCGCGCCTTCGTGCTGGACGGAGGTGACGCCGGACAAGGAGTGCAGTTTGTCTTCCCAATCTGTGGGCGGATGTTCGAACTGCGCTTCGATCACGTTCGATCCCGGCACGCTCGCCTTCAACGCCGCCGGCGCATCGAGCGCAACCAGCTTGCCGTGATCCACGATTGCGATTCGGTCGCACAACCGGTCGGCCTCGTCCATGTAATGCGTGGTGATCAGAATGGTGAGCTGGCGCTCGTTCTTGATCTTGGTCAACATCTCCCATACCGCGACGCGGGAAACCGGATCCAGGCCGGTGGTCGGCTCATCCAGAAAGAATATTTTGGGACTGTGCACCAGCCCGCGCGCGATCTCCAGCCGCCTGCGCATGCCTCCGGAGAGAGTTTTCGTTTGCGCATTACGCCATTTGGTGAGGTCGACGGTTTCGAGCAGTCGATCTATGTTTTGTTTGCGTTTCGCCGCAGGCACATCGTAGAGCTTGGCGTAGATGCTGAGATTTTCTTCGACTGTGAGATCAATATCGCTGGTGAGCGCTTGTGGAATTACGCCGATAGTTCGCCGCGCATCGTCCGGATCTGTAGCTACATCGTGACCGGCAATTCGCGCGTGACCCGCAGTGATTGGAATCAGCGTTGTCATCATACGGATCAACGTAGATTTGCCCGCTCCGTTGGGGCCGAGTAACCCGAAAATTTCGCCTTCCTTCACCGCGAACGAGACATCGTCAACTGCCGTGAAGTCGCCGTACTTTTTGACGATGTGTTCCACTTCAATGGCATTCGGAGCATCGGCAGGCGGAATTGGCGGACGCAGATCGGGGATTGCATTCATCGGGAAACTCTCGCAAGCCCTGCCCCCATCGCGGCACTGAAGTCCTGAGAAATCACGGCAAGCACACTCATTGCGATGTCCCCTGGGCGTGGACATTATTGCCTGGCGCCGTGCCGCGTAACTGCGCCTGCGACACCAGGACGTCAGCCGTCATTCCGGGCACATAGGTATCGTTGGGATTATCCAGACGAACTTTAAGCACGATCGTCTTGATGTCGCGTTTGCGCCGGCTCACATCGCGCTGAGTCGCAAAATCAGCTTCCGCGGATTTGAAAAAGACCTTGCCGGAGGTCACTGTTCCTCCCGGCAGGCGAATGCGAAGGGTGTCACCGATGCCAATGTGATCGGAATCAGTTTCTGGAATCGCGGCTCGTACCCATGTGTCGGTAAAATCCACGAGGCTAACGATGGGCTGGCCAGCGCCGAGATATTCACCTTCACGTGCGGCCCGTACCAAAACCGTGCCAGTCACTGGAGCGTAGACCTTGGTATATCCAAGGCGAACTTCTGCTTCTTTCAATAGCGCTTCTGCATTGAGTAACTGTGCGCGAGTCGATGCTACGGTGCTCTGTGCAGCATGCGCCTGATGCGTGTTAGCAATGGCCATACTTAGATCGGCCTCGGCAGCAGTCACCTGCTGGTGAAGCGAAGCGACAACGGCTTGCTGCGCCTTCAGGTTCGTTTCCGCCTGCACACGGTCCTGATCCGAAGCCACCCCTTGCTGCGCCAATTCAACAGTTCGCCGGCTATCGCTTTCGACACGCTGAAGGGTTGCTTCCGCTTGCAGCAACTGAGCGCGATTCGATTCAAGCCGTGCCTGCGCATTGGCAACGTTGCTGGTAGTTGATCCTTTGGTCGCAACGCTGGTGGCCTCGGTGGCGGCAACCTGCGAGCGCAAGCTGTCGATGGTGGCTGCTGCTGCCCGCGCCTGCGCCTCCAGTTCCGAGGGATCAAGCACCGCGATCAGATCTCCACGCTTGACCTTTGTTCCTTCATCGACCAGCAGTTTCGCGATACGCCCGGAAGTCTGAGGGCTGACAATCACCTGGTTAGCATCAACCGTGCCCACGAGGTCGAGGTCCGAGCCGGTCGGCGTCGACACAAAATAAAACAACAGTGATCCGGCCAGGATGACCCCCAGAACGATGAAAAACTTGTTGCGCGCGTTCACTTGCGTCCTCGCTTTCGGCTGCGTCCTGCGCCCGTCACCGGCGCCCGTTCCTGATGATGCTGAACGAATAATGCTGTGCAGACGAAATCCACAACAGCGGCGCGGCGCTCTGCCAGTTGCTCGGGCGACATGGGGTCAAGGCCAGTCACCACCTTCATGATGGGTGCGGTCGTGAAGTAGAACACGATTATCGAGATGATAGAAGGAATGAATTGCACCGGATCAACCCGGCGAAAATCGCCACTGGCCGCCCCCTCCTTCAGTAGCGCAGCAATTTCCCCAAACACCGGCCGGAAGTATTGTTTGGCGACGCGCTGCAATTGTGCAGGGTGTTTTGCGGCGCGCAAAAACTCCGCATGCACAATGCGCGGGTACAAGGGATGCGAGGCAATGTAATCAAAATGCGCGCGAAGATACATACAGAGCCTCTCTCGCGGAGGAAGGGGCTGAGACAGCGCATTGTGAATGGCCGAGCGTACTCCGCAGAAAACTTCATCAAGCACCGCTTGATACAGCGCTTCCTTGTCCTTGAAATAGTAGTAAAGCAGCGCCTTGTTTACCCCGGCCGCATCCGCAATCGCATCTGTACGAGCGGCCGCAACTCCTTCGCGGGCAATCTCGCGCACGGCAGCGTTTAGGATTGCCGCGCGGCTCTGCGCCGGCTGTCCACGTGTGCCAAGACGGGATTTGATTGCGCCTGCCATTATTAACTAACCAGTTAGTTATATTATATCAAAAGTGAAACTGTCTCGCGGAACGCCATCCCGCCGCTTCCTTGAACATCCAGTCCCCCTACGACTGCCAGCTTGAAGAAATCAGGATTGTTATACTGTATGGCCCATCCGCTAAATGCTTGCACTTACTGCCAAATCGCTCTACACGCCCCTCGACAGGATCGATCGGCCACTCCTGCTCCTTCAGGATGGACACGTCGTTAAGCTCGGGACCTACGCTGACAGCGAACTGCCGCCCAAATGCAGAGTCCGTGACTTTGGAGATTGCGTGCTCGTGCCCGGTTTGGTGGACATACATACCCACGGCGCTGCCGGATTCGACCTCATGCAAGCCGACGCGGATGGTCTCAACCGAATCGAAAGCTTCCTGGCTCGTCATGGAGTGACCAGTTATTTTCCTACCACCGTCACAGCACCGATGGATGACACGCTCGCCGCTCTCGACCGCCTCGCTACTGCAATCGAGTCCGCCAGCGAGGGTAAGAGTGGTCGCGCACAGCCCTTGGGAATTCATATCGAGGGACCATTTCTAAGTCACGCCCGCCGCGGCATGCATCCCCCCGCCGATCTGCAGAAGCCCACACTTGGCGCCTTTGAGAAGCTTTGGCAAGCGGCCCGCGGTCAAATTCGCGTCATGACCATTGCGCCGGAACTCGATGGCGCTCCGGAATTAATTGCTGAGGCTACGAAGCGAGGCGTGTGCGTGAGTATCGGACACTCCGATGCTGATCTCGATCAGGCCCGCAAAGGCGTTGCTGCAGGCGCGCGTCATGCCACGCACACTTTCAACGCGATGCGTCCGCTCGATCACCGCGTCCCCGGCATCCTGGGGGAAGTGTTGTCCAACCCGAGGCTCACTGCGGAAGTTATTGCTGACGGCATCCACGTTCACCCCACGGTCATTCAGCTGGTAACCAAGGCAAAAGGTGCAGACGGCACGGTCCTGGTAACAGACGCCACAGCCGCTACCGGCATGCCGGATGGACGATATTTTCTTGGCTTAGTTGAGATTGAAGTCAAGGATGGTATGTGCACGCATGACGGGACACTTGCCGGGAGCGTGCTGACGCTTGATAAGGCTGTCCGCAACGTGATGAGCTTCGCCGACTGGAATTTGCAAAACGCCGTGAGGGCAGCCAGTTTGAACCCCGCCCGAACCGCGGGCGCAAAAAACAAAGGCTTGCTTCAGCCCGGAGCCGACGCCGATCTAGTAGTGATGAGTGAAACCGGGGACGTGAAAGCCACGATCGTGAAAGGTGTAGTCGTTGAATAGAAAGGAGCCAATGCCCGATAAGAACGGATTTCCTCATTTCATGCTCAAGGAGATCTTCGATCAGCCGCAAGGCCTGCGGGATACGATCGCTCCGCGCATATCGGCTCAGGACGGCGAGGTCCATCTGGCTGAGGAAGTGCGGATTGGAGTTGATGAACTGCGGGCATTGCGCCGAATTAACATCGTCGCCTCGGGAACCAGCCGCCACGCAGGCATCGCCGGTCAGTACATGTTTCAAGACCTCGCCCACCTTCCGGTGGATGTCGACTATGCCAGCGAGTTCGAATACCGGAATCCAATGATCGGACGCAGCGAGCTCACAATCGTGATTACTCAGTCGGGCGAAACCGCCGACACCACCGCTGCCCAGCGCGAAGCCAGGAAGAAGGGATCACGCACGATCGCCATCTCAAACGTAGTTGGATCGACGATCGCCCGCGAAGCTGACGGTGTCCTCTACACCCACGCGGGTCCGGAAATCAGCATCGCCTCGACTAAGGCATTTACCGCGCAAATGGCAGTGTTATTTCTGTTTGGCGTTTACCTCGCGCAAGTGAGGCAGACACTTCAGAAGACCGCCTTGCGCAAATGGATCGAAGAACTGCTTGCGTTGCCGGCAAAAACTGAAACTGTCCTGAAGACTTCTTCACAGTGCGAGCACCTGGCAGAGCGCTTTTATACCTCTTCTGATTTTCTTTTTCTCGGCCGCGCAATACATTACCCCATCGCAATGGATGGCGCACTCAAGTTGAAAGAAGTTTCCTACATCCACGCGGAAGGTTATCCGTCGGGTGAGACCAAGCACGGGCCGAATGCGTTAATCGATGAGAGTCTGCCGATCGTGATCATCGCCACTCGAGACCCGAACGATGAAGGGTCGATGGTGCGGCACGAGAAGAACCTCTCCAATATTCGTGGCTTCAAGGAGCAGTCGGCGAGAGTGATCGCCGTCGCAACCGAGGGAGATGACGAAGTTGCTGCAATCGCCGACCATACTATCTACATTCCGCAGGCGCCCGAACTGCTTTCACCCATACTGGAAATTGTCCCTCTGCAGCTCTTCGCCTATTACGTCACGGTGAAGAAAGGCCTCGACGTTGACCGTCCGAGAAACTTAGTCAAGTCGGTGATGCAGGAGTGAAGTGCGTGGCTGGTCGGCCCTCGTCGCAGCTACCAATCCGCGCCGAGATACCAGTTGCCATCGATACGCCTGAATACGTTGCGTGACCTCTTCGTACCGCGATAGTAGGCGTCTAGGCTAGCTACTTGGTTTGCGGGTTCTCGATCTGCCCAACACAGCCACAGGTGTCTTGTATCTCCTGCCCAGCCGGCCCCCCAGCTATTAACACAAACCAGATTAGATTGCTTATCCTCGATTTTGAACACACCGCTTCTGTCGATTTCCTTAAGCAGTGCTACGTATTCGTCATAGCGGCTGACCGAAAAATTGACTTCCGCTGGCTTACGGACTAGCGCAGAGTCCGAAGTCTCCACACCATGGCCCGGTCGCACGGCCCGTAGCTGTCGGTCTGCGATCAGCATATCCCGCAAGCGTTCATACGTGGCGCGGTGAAGCTGGAAATCCTCAATCACCTTCGTTTCTTTGGGTGGCTTCATGCTGAAAGAAACGAATGCACCAAACGCACCGAGCACAATCGCAAATACCGCTAAGACGATACTTCCTGCCTTGAGAATGGTCGTGCCTCTTAGTGGCTTATGCCAGAATCCCGCCGTCGGCTTTTTGGGCGTCACTTCCATCCGCACATTTCTGCCATTCTTGGTGAAGATTTGCACGTCGTGTGCCCCTAAATAATCGAGGAAAAGCTGGGGTGTTAGCCCGCCATAATCGATATGAGCACTTGTCAGGAACTCAACTAGTTGGGTTTCCGGTTCTTTGCATCCGCGAAGTAACGCAGCAGTGCAGCGTCAGTTGCAGCGCTATATTTGTCGACCAGGGCAGTGGCAGGTCTCTTGGATTCGGTTTGGCGCGGGCGCTCTTCCGCTTCGGCGCCGCTGGTCATTACCTGAACATAGAACCACAAGAAATGACGCATCTGATCTAGCGCGGACTTCAAAACATCCAGTGATTCCAGTTCCGGCAATTGAGAGAGGAGTTCCATCAATTCCGGATCGCTCGGGGCCTGCATGGCGGCGCAATTCAACTCCCGCTGGATGGCGCGAAGGTCTTCCGTCACCCGCAAAATTCGCACATGCACGTCGTCGAGGTATTCTTGCTTGGCCATTCGCGGCTCTTTCTCAGACGATCCAACATCTCACCTGGAGCAGCAACTAAGAAGATGTCCCATGTGCATGCGCTTTCGTAATTCCAGCGCTGGACGCGGCATTTCGGGTAATCAGGCTGGGACTGAGCCTGTGAGAATTTGTGGCACTTCGATGAAACGTGCGCCAATACTTGGGATTTCGACCGCAGCAACCAGGCACGAACCATTTGCCTAAGCGTAACCAACCTCAGCCGCTTCGCACCGTGGCGAGTCGCGGGTATTCGCTCGCAAATCCAGTACATCGGTAACAGAACATAAGGTCAGCGGTGGAGTCGGCCAAGAACGTACCACAGCCGGACAATAGTAACTTTCATTCCGTTCGCCAGCAGCTGAGCTTCGCACTTCGCACGCACGGCGATATAGCTCTTCATCGCTGGCGCAATGCTTCTTACTTACCCTGATAACTCACGCGCCAGATCGAACCCGAGCCATCGTCGCTGACCAGAAGCGATCCGTCCTTGGCGACAGCGATCCCCACCGGCCTGCCCCATACCTTGCCTTCACTGGTGATGAAGCCTGTCAGGAACTCCTGATATCCGCCGTCAGCCTTGCCGGTCTGGTGCAGCGGAATGCGCACAACCATGTACCCGGTCCTCGGCTCGCGGTTCCATGACCCATGCAGCGCCAGAAATTCATCGCCCCGGTACTCGTTGGGAAATTGTATGCCGTTGTAAAAGGTGAAGCCCAGAGGAGCACTGTGCGGCTGAATCAGCACGTCAGGGGTAAGCATTTTCGAGCGCCAGTCCGGATGGCTGTCCTTCAAGCGCGGATCCTGATGTCCCCCCATGTAGTACCAAGGCCAGCCGTAAAAGCCCCCATCCTGCACGTGCGTGGTGTAATCCGGAGGCAAGTTATCACCGAGCCCATCCCGTTCGTTGGTGGCAGTCCAAAGCGCGCCGGTCTTCGGTTCAATGGCCAGTCCCACGGGATTGCGAATGCCCCACGCAAACACCCGTAGTCCTGATCCGTCCGGGTTATATTCCAGAATGTTGGCGCGATGAAATTCATATTTGTGATCATCCGGATCATCAGCATTGGATAGCGATCCGACCGAAACATACATTTTCTTTCCGTCGGGAGAGAAGGCCACGTCGCGGGTCCAATGACCGCGGGCGCTACTGGCCCCAGGAAAAAGTTCGCGGACGATCGTCTGCATCGGGCCGGTGGCTTTGAGGTCTCCATTGCGATAAGGAAACCTCTTGATCGAATCCGTGTCGGCAATGTAGACCCATTGCGGGTTATCACCGACTGGATAAAACGCAATACCAAACGGCTGATGCAACCCAGTCGCGAAAGTTGAGGTTTGCTCCGCCTTTCCGTCCTTCGTGATCCCGCGATATACAACGATCTTGCCCTTGTCGCTTTCGGCCAGGAACACGTCTCCGTTCGGCGCCGTTCGCAACTCGCGCGGCTCATCCAGTCCGCTGGCGTACTGATTCACCTGGAACCCGGCGGCCGCTTTCGGGGCCCCGTCTGCGGGCCGCGAACTCATCTCCGGAGGATTCACTGCCGACTTGGTCGCTCCCGGCGCAGGCAAATCGTTGACTGTGATCTTGTGGGTCCTGCCCGGCGTTTCCGTGCGAAAGTCATAGAAGACGGACGAGCCATTCTGGGCGCCAGCAGCGGCGATTAGCAATACGAGAATGAAAATACGCAACATTGTCGAACGTGAGCTGGTCATTTTCATTTGTCACCTGCAGGGAAAGTTTATAGCAAGCGCGAAACTTTGATTCGCGTCAGGTCGCCTTACTCGGCAGTCCGCGCGCCAGCAATGGCATCGAGCGCAAACGAATACCGCTGGCATTGAATATGGCATTTGCCACCGCGGGCGCAATGCCTACCAGCGGAGTCTCTCCAGCTCCCATCGAGGGCTGGTCTTTACGGTCCACCAGAACCACGTCGATTTGCGGTGCATCGCTGAATCGGGGCACGCGATACTCAGCCAAGTGCGGGTTCAGAATGCGTCCATTCTCGAAGTGAATGGCTTCGAACAGCGCGCCGCCGAGCCCCTGAACAACTGCGCCCGCGATCTGATTTCTCAGTCCTTGCGGGTTGACCACTGCGCCGCAATCAAACGCCTCAACTACGCGCACCACCTTGACCTCTCCCCGGCTAATCGAAACCTCCGCGACTGTAGCAACACGTCCACCCTTTTCGATTCCCCCCGCAATGCCGAATCCCTGACTGGGGGAATTCTTCGCCTTCGCCCATCCAAATTTATCCGCAGCCGCTTGAAAGACCGCGCGCAGCCGCTCATCCTTCAAATTCTTCATTCTGAACTCGAGCGGATCCATCTTCAGTTCGTGGGCCAGTTCATCCATGTGCGACTCGCGGGCAAAATGATTTGCCGCAGCTGCCAGCGACCGGTAGGATCCCTGCCGAAGCGGTGCATCGGATGGATGGAATGCAACCCGCTGGTTCGCCACCTCATACGGAGTGCTCATCCCGGATGGGCCGGAGTTGTAGTTATCGAACTCCCAGAAAGCCAGGGTACCGTCCTTCACACCACTCCTTACTTCAATGACTCCCGCCGGCCGGAAGTATGCCCAGGTAAATTCCTCTTCGCGCGTCCAAGTCAGTTTCACCGGTTTTCCAGCGGTCTTGGCCAGGCGCGCAGCCTCCACGGCAGCTTCACCGGTATGCTTGCCGCCATAGGCCGATCCTGTATCCGGCATGATGACGCGAATGTCATCTTCGGAAATGTGAAATGCCTGCGCCAATTCGGATCGCACTCCAAACGGCCGCTGCGTGCCCGTCCAGACGGTCAGCTTGCTGCCTTTCCATTCCGCGACCGCCGCACGCGGCTCGAGCGGAACATGCGCGATGTAAGCAACTGTGTAGGTCTGCTGCAGGGTCTTTGCCGCCCAAACTCGCGCCTCCTCAACTGAACCTTTTATTATTTCGTCGTCGGGATCTTTCTCCTTCTGCTCGTGTGTCTTCAGGTAGTCGAACAATTCGCTTTCTGAAGGCTGCGCCGGAGCATTCCATTGCGCCCGGACTGCAGCCGCAGCGCGCTCCGCCGTGCCCCTGTCTTCAGCCGCCACTCCCACAAAATCGCCGTCGCGAACCACAGTTACCCCTGGCATTTTCTCCGCCTGCGAACCATCGCACGACGCCAGATTTGCGTGGAACGCATTTGGCCTCACCACCTTCCCAAACAACATCCCAGGAACACTGAGGTCCGAAACATATTTGTGCGCGCCGGTCACAAAGTCCTGCGCATTCTTTTTAGGAGTAGATGTTCCGGCCACTTTCCATTTATCTGCAGAAGTTTCGGGTGGATCATTGAAAACAACTTTGGTGAGTTTCTGTCCACGAGTCAGGTCAGCGTAGGAGATTACCCGCCGCGATTTCGGATCGCGAATGGTCCCCTCTGCGGCGAGCAGATTGGCTTCATCCGTGTGCCAGCGCTCAGCCGCCATTTGGGTCAGTACAGCCCGCGCACTCGCAGCCACTTTGCGCAATTGCGTTCCCATTTGTGGAGTCGACCGGCTGCCGAAGGTGCCCATGTCGTAGGGAGTCAGGTCGGTATCGCCCATAACCATAGTGATCGTCGAAACCGGGACACGCAGTTCTTCCGATACCTGCTGGGCCAGCGAAGTACGGATATTTTGCCCGACTTCCACTTTGCCGGTGAATACGGTCACCTGGCCGGTTTCACCGATGTGCAGCCACGAATCGAGTGTTTCGGAAACTTGGCGCCGTCCGCCGTCGCCCGATTCCTGCGCAGCCAAACGTCCAGACGCGACGCACACCACCAGTCCGCCCCCCAGCACTTTGAAAAAATCGCGCCGGCCAAGGTCAAAACGATGCAGGCGCAGGATTCTCTGGTGTTGCTGAAGTTCCGGATCAGACGCCGCTTTCATGCTTGCTCCTGCTGAAGGTGGCCGCGAAGCGTACCGCTTCGATGATCCGCTCGTAGGTGCCGCAGCGGCAGATGTTCCCGTCCATGTAGCGCACGATTTGCTTTCCTGTTGGTTTGGGAGTGTGATCGAGCAGGGCAACGGCAGAAAGAATCATTCCCGGCGTACAGTAGCCGCACTGCAAGGCCTCTGCCTGCACAAACGCCTTTTGCACCGGATGCAGGGTGTCGCCGCGGGCCAGACCCTCAATGGTCGTGATTTTCTTTCCCGCGGCCGCGCTAACCTGGGTTCTGCAGGAGCGTACCGCCGAGCCGTCGATCAGAACTGTGCACGCGCCGCATTGTCCTTCGCCACAGCCGTACTTCGCGCCAGTCAGATCCAGACGGTCACGGAGTACGTACAGCAGGATCTCCTCGGGCGAGACCTCCAGATTGTGCTCTTTTCCGTTGACTAGGAGAGTAAGCGCCATAATGCCTCGGATGCACCCCGCCGTCGCCAGCTACATAAGGTGGCGAAGGGCTGCGACCGGCACTCAGTCTATCGCAGCCCGAGGGTCTTATGCGGCGTCCTCTTCTTCTTCTGGATCAGGAATCGACGACGGCGGATCGCTGGCAGGGAAGCTGTCTGCGATGGTCTTATCCAGGTTCTTCTCCGGAGTATCCTCGTTGTTCTGTTTAGGATTTCGTTTTTCTTCGTCGGTGTGGTGCGAGCTTTTCGGTTCCGACTCGCGTTGATTGCGTTCCATGTTTGCCCCTTTCGTGGACTGGCTTTAGATGGGGCGTCAGCAGATTAGGTCAACTAGCATGGGACATAATTCGGAATTGGCGCCTGGAGTTGATTACGACGCC
>Ga0075426_10000512_pt1 | contig 26535 bp, 23 predicted proteins | sample SoiMethybrSBSTD5_FD_75304 | JGI IMG/M metagenome (GOLD analysis project Ga0075426, IMG submission 75304) | Bulk soil microbial communities from a Populus tree surrounding site in Tennessee, USA - Soil MetaG P. TD hybrid SBSTD5 | ecosystem: Environmental > Terrestrial > Soil > Tree plantation...
CCGCGCAAAACTTTCTGGACAAGGCGAAGCATTACGAGCGCGTCCCGACCCCGTCTCCCGGCGCTTGATTCACACCGGCTTCATCGTTCGCGACCGCGCCGCGGAAGATCATTTCTACAAAGACATTTTGGGATTTCGCCTCTACTGGCACGGCGGCATGAAGGACGGCCAGACCGTCTGGGCTGCGATGCAAGTCCCTGACGGTACCGACTGGCTGGAATACATGTTGAATATTGATGCCAATCCTGATCTCCAGACCACTGGAGTAATGAACCACATCTCACTCGGCGTGCGCGATATGAAAGAAGCCGTTGCCAAGATGGAGTTACACGGATGGAAGCCGCACGACAAAGACGATCATCCGGAGATAGGCAAGGACGGAAAATGGCAGTTTGATGTGTTCGATCCTGACTTCACGCGCGTCGAACTCATGGAATTCACGCCTACGCAGAAGCCGTGCTGCTCGGACTTCCAGGGCCCGCATCCGAGTGAAAAGTGAAGGGGCCCGCCCAGGACCTGAAGCTCGGCCCTTAATCACACTCCTGCGGCTATCGCTCTTGCCTTAATGCTACTTTCGCTCTGCTGCTCAACCAACAGCATCTCCTTTTGCAGAGACGAGAACCGCTGCATGATTTCGTTCAGTCGCATGCCCATATTGCGAATGGTTTCAACTTGTCGCTTGGTCGCTGAAGGCAGTTGTTCATCGTCGAGCAAAATCAAGTCACAGTTACCGAGAATCGATGTGAGAGCATTGTTGAGATTGTGGCGGGCCTCTACCATGTAGCGCCCCAGCGCAGCCTGGCGCTCGAGTTGAAAACTCATTTCCGTGAGCCGCGAGAGTTCAGCCACTGCTCGCATGCGCTCCAGAATCTCACCAGCCACGGTCGCCAGCAGCTGGGGCCATCCCTCGACCTCGGGAATCGCCACCATACCGGTCAGTTTGGGAGCACTGCCATTGGGCCGCGAAATATAGATAACGGACTTTCCCGTCCGGCACAGACTTTTCAGAACTGGGCTCTCCTGGGATTCGCGCAAACCGCCCACAATCGTGAGATCAAGCCCCTCCCGTACAAATTCGCTGCTGGTTCCTAACGTGAACGATGTGGGCAGGTGTGGCGAATCAGTCCAGCTGCGGACCACTGCATTTGAAAACTCACTATCATCGGAAACGATCAGGATTTTCGGTGGCTCCACTGCTTTACTCCAGGTATTGGTCTACTTTGGGTCGTCGTTGCCAGTATCGTTGGCCCAGCCGGCATCAGCCACGGGCAATTCGAACTCTCCGGGCGCCGAACTCCCAGCCGCCGCACTGGCGGCCTTTGCCTTGATAACGTCGCGGTTCTCTTTGAGCGCTGCTTCCACCGCAGTCCTCAAGTCGACCAGAATGCATAACGGCTGGCCGGCAGAATATTCGGCGTGAAACATCACCTTCCACGACTGGCAAATCATTCGCAGCCGGTTAACTGGCTCTTCGGCAGAGAATTGGGCTTTCCGGCAATCGAGGGCGGTTACGCCTCGCGCCTCAAGCTGCCGAAGTCCGTCGAGAATCACGTTCAGGTCCTGGTGCATCAAGCGGAAAAACATTCCGCGCATCAGAAAACCGAAACGCGCGAAAGCTACGAGCGTCAGGGGTTCGAAAAAGGTATCACCACAGGACTCTTTCATCTCCCGTCCGCGCTCGATGATCCGCGCCGTGAACAGCGATTTCAGCGTCTTGTGTTCCCTGGCCTCGCGCAGCAGGTCATTGAGATCCTTAAGAAACGGTGGTGCTTGAATCTCGATAGCTCCGAGCACCGGTTCAAGCACCTTGGCCACTTTCTTCAAGCTGAGGTCGGCGTCGTTGAGGTCTTCGGGAGCATGTTCTGAGAAGAGCTGCACCAACAGAAAATCGACCTTGTCGCGGTGCTGCGGACTGTGCGTGTTCTTGGCGAGATTGTGGACCAGCAGATCACGAAGAACGATGTCGTTCATCAGCTGCGAAGTTTGCGCGAACTGGCGCAAATGCTGAATTTGGATTTTTTCGTCCATGCCAGCGAACCAGCTTTCGGCGTCAGCAATTGCCTCAGCGGAAGGCGCCTCGGTGGCATCTTCCAATTCGCGGCAGGGGTCACTCTCCATGGCCGATTCCCGTGCTAAGGCGCAATAGACCGGATATAGACGACGCAAGCTCGCCCATCTATCAGCAGGAGTGGTTGGAGTTTGCAAATTCATGATTCACAGCTCGCGCGGTCAGTGCATTCTAGTAGTCGTGATTAGCACGCACACAACCAAATGCGGAGCCTGTAAACGATTGAGCAGTAAGGGGGATTGGATAACAGCAGGGCCCCGGTCGCCGGACGTGTCTCATTATGATACGAATGCGAGACGATGTGCGCCTGTCGCATTCGCGGCTATTGCAGTGCCGAGCTCGAAGCAGCCAGGTTCCCGCCAATGTTGTAACGCTTCAGCTTGCGATACAAAGTCGCACGGCTGATCCCAAGCATCTTCCCGGCCATGACTTTGTCGCCATTCACCTGTTCGAACACGCGCCGGATTGTCGCGCGCTCAATGTCCTCGAGGTCATTGGACGACAGAGAGCTCTGCGGAACAGTAAAGGTCGCGGCGTCGGGAGAGGGGGCGATCGCGATCACACTAGGCGGCAGGTCGGAGACATCAATGATTTTGCCTTCTCCCAGAGCGGTTGCACGCTCGATGCAATTCTCCAGTTCCCGAACATTTCCCGGCCAGTCGTGTTGCAGCAGCGCCTTCATGGCCGCGCCGGTCATTTGGATTCCTGCTCCCTTGGCGTGACGGTCAAGAAACCAGTGAACCAGCATAGGAATATCGGAACGGCGCTCACGTAGCGCGGGCAGCCTGACCGAAACCACGTCCAAGCGAAAATACAAATCCTTTCGGAAGCGTCCTGCGCGATACTCGGTCTCCAAATCACGATTGGTGGCGGCGATGACGCGCACGTCCACTTTGACCCTCTGATTGCTGCCGACCGGCCGCACTTCCTTTTCCTGAAGCACGCGCAAGAGCTTCGCCTGCATCTCCAGCGGCAGCTCGCCGATTTCATCGAGGAAGATTGTGCCCCCATGAGCGGCCTGAAACAGCCCGATCTTCGATCGCAGTGCGCCGGTGAATGCGCCCTTCTCGTATCCAAAGAGTTCGCTTTCGATCAGGGTAGGAACAAGGGACCCGCAATCTACAGCCACGAACGGACGCGATGCGAAACTACCACGGAAATGAATCGCGCGCGCCACTAGTTCTTTCCCTGTACCGCTCTCGCCGACAATCAATACCGGAGTGCGCGTGTCTTTAAGGCGCGCAATCATGCGGAGAACGTCCTGAATCTTTGGAGTGGTGCCGACAATACCGTGCATGCCGGTTTCCATATCCATGCGCTCGCGCAGGAATTGGTTCTCTTGCACGAGTTCTACTTTTTCGGCCATTCGACGTAGGAACAGCCTCAATTCTTCGAGCGGGGTAAACGGTTTGGCAATGTAATCGTAGGCCCCGAGCTTCATGGCCTGGACGGCTGTCTCCACCGAGCCGTGACCGGTCATTACCGCGACCTCGGAGCGGGGCAGTATCTTCTTTACTTTTTCCAGAAATTCCAGCCCCGACATTCTCGGCATTACGAGATCGGTAAGAATAATGTGCGCGGGAGATTCCTCGAGCAGCGCGAGAGCCTCCTCCCCGGTGCTCGCCCCCATGCTGGCAAATCCCATGCCGTCCGCAACGGTCATGCACAACCGGCGGATGCTCTCTTCATCGTCCAACACTAAGAAACGGATCCCAGCGCGCTCGCTCACAATGGTTTCCCCATGGTCTTTTCAATCACAGAAATGAATTGCCTGGCTCGAAATGGCTTTTCGACGCAGGGTGCGCCGGTTCGCTGCAAGGTTGCAGCCGTATCTTCATTTGCGATGTCGCCGGTTATGAATACCAGGCGACGCGCTAACCCGGGACGATGACGCGTGATCCAGTCGTGTACGTCGGCGCCGTTCATGCCCCCGGGGGTGCGCATATCGGAGACCACGCCCAAAAACTCACCCGACGCGAGCAGGCGCACACCGTCCGCCCCCGATTCGCTGCAAACGACCGTATAGCCACTGCGCTCCAGGACGGCCTTTACGTAGCTCATCACAGCGGGCTCATCTTCAATGAGCAGTACTGGAATAGGTTCAGCTTTGACTGCATGTGTACTCATGGTTTGTTACCTGCCGCAACTGCGGTTAAAGAGGCAATTTCGTTGACAGCTGGAAAGCGAACGGTGAAAGTGGCACCCGGTGCACCTGTGTTATTGGAGCAGGAGATTTCTCCGCCGTGCTCCTTCACAATTCCGTAACAAATGCTTAACCCCAAACCGGTGCCTTGCCCAACTTGCTTGGTCGTGAAAAAGGGGTCGAAGATACGCTCAGCCTGAGCAATGCCGGAACCGTTGTCCCGGAATGAGACTTCGACAGAATCACCTCGTCGTGCGCTGGAAATCTCAATGCGCGGCCCTGATGCCGAGTCGCGAACGGCGTCGTAAGCGTTGTTCAGAATGTTGAGGAAGACCTGCTGTAGCTGCTGGGAGTCACCCATGACCAGCGGCAGATCGTCGTCGTAGTTCTCAGTGATGGCCACTCCGCGACTGTGAAAGTCGTATGCCCGCAGTTGAATTGTCCGCTTCACGATAGGATTCAAGTGAACCGGCTTCCACTGGGGCGGCATCTGCCGGGCAAAGCTAAGTAGATTTTGAACGATCTGCTTGGTGCGCTGCGCTTCTTGCAAAATGACTCGCAGGTCCTTGCGGGCGCTCTCGGGCACTTCCGAGTTGTCCATGAGCAAATCAGCGAATCCAAGAATGGCTGTCAGCGGATTATTCACTTCGTGCGCGACTCCGGAGACGAGCTGGCCGACGGCGGCCATCTTTTCCGCGTGCATGAGTTTGGCCTGCAACGAGGCGGCATCGGTCACATCGCTCATCACCACCACAATGCTGCTGACGTGGCCCTGGTCATCACGCATGGGGCTGAGGTTCACCGAAAATTGGCCTACACGTCCGTCGGCCCGGAGCACTTGCACGTCGAGATTGTCTACCTGACTTCCCGCAAGCACCGAGTCGAAGGTGTCTCCAAATGCCTCCCGCTTCTCAGGCGCGACCAGGGCGTTAAGGTGCAGTCCGAGGATGGCTTCCTGTTCATATCCCATAGCCTGCCAACGACGATTGGCATAGCTGATCAGTCCGGCAGTATCGGCGACCAGAATTAAACTTTGCGTGTTATTCAGGATTTTGCCGGAGAAATCACGCTCGCGCTGCAATTCCGAACGGTAGGCTCGAAGCCCGCTGACGTCCAGCATCAAGCCGCGATACTGGGTGATTTTGCCCTGCGGATCGCGGACTGCGAAGGAGTTAATCAATACGTGAACAGGATTGCCATTTTTGTGTTTGAGCGCCTCTTCGTGGTTGCGCAGTGTGCCTTCACGCTGCATGAGGGCGAAGAGGTCCTGGTGGCGTTCAGGCGCGACAAATACTTCCGCCCGGGGATCACAATGCAGCAACTCTTCGCGGCTTTCGTAACCCAGCATTCGCACCAGGGTGTCGTTCACTTCTATGAAGCGGCCGTCAGGACTACAGAAAAACAGTCCTTCCTGGATGTTGTCGAACAACTCGCGGTAACGGCGTTCGGCCTCGCGCCGGTCAGTTATGTCCTTGAGAACGTGAATTGTCTGCGGACCTTCACTTCCGGCGCCGTGCACCTGGGAGGTGGAAACCAGGTAGGTTCGCTGCAGCACTGGGTGGATGTACTCGTCGGCTAAATTGCCGCTGCTTCGGCAGAACGGACACGACCGCAAAGGCGGAGCGCCGGCGGTGGCGAGTAGTGCACCCATATTGATCCCGATGAGTTGCTGCGGGCGGGTGCCGATGAATTCGGCGAGCGCGCGATTCACCCGCAAGACGTTGCCGGCCTGGTCATGAGCGACGACAAAATCAGGAATAGCGTCGAAGATCTCGATCCAGTGCCGGTTCGCTTGCTCCATTCGATTGAAAAACCGGGCATTTTCGAGCGAGACAGAAGCTTGCCCTGCTATAGCCTGCAGAAGGTGACGGTCCTCGTCGCCAAGCGGTTCTTCGCGGCCGGCGAGACACAGCGCGCCCAGCAATTCTCCTGAATTCCCGTGTAACCGCGCGACGATGACCTGCTTCCATCCGATCAGCTGTGCCAGTTCATCGCCAACCAGGTCCTGAGCGTTTGTCGTGTTGATCTCCTCAGACTGGCGTCGCACCGATGCGATGGCCGCGTTCGCGAATCGTGATTCAGCCTGCCCTGAACCCTCATTCGGAGCGGGTAAAAACGCGGCGCTTGTTTCCTGGCCGTTTTCGACGATTAAAGCGGCCGAGTGAACGCTCATCATCTCTGCGGCCCGCCGCACGAAGCTATGTGCAAAGCTGGGTCCCCGAATCAACGAATGCAGCTCGAGCGCGAGACTGGTGAGAGCTTCAGCCCTTTTCCGGTGTTGCTCAGAAAGCAGCAAGTTGCGGCTGACTTCGAGGGCAACGGTGACCTGGGCGGCGAGGGCCTGGGCGCGGCGAACGTCCTCCTTGGAGATTGCGCCCCCATCCACGCGGTCCAGCACACCAAAAATTCCCAGCAGTTGCCCGCTGGTGCCGAGCATTGGAACTGCCAGGAACTGGCGCACGTCGAACTGAGCCAAAAGCTGCTGATTGGCTCCGGCGAGTTGCGTCGCATCCTCGACGCAAAAGACTTCTTTCTTTCGCATCGCCTGCATGAACACACCTTCCGGAAGGGTGAAGCCGGCCGGATCGCGTGGCCCGCCAGGGTGGCTCCAGCGGATGTGAATTCTGTCCTCTTCCATTAAGCCGACGACGCTGCGAGCAAAGCCCAGAAAATCGCTGGCCCGGAGTACGAATTTCTGCATGAACTGATCGAGATCGGCGATGGATCCCAGCTCGGACGCGATATTTACGATCTGGTGGAGCTCGTGAGCTTGTGCGCGGGCTTTGGAGTAGAGCTCGGCATTGGAGATGGCGACGGCGGCAAAGCTTGTGACCACGGGTAAGAGTGATTTCTCTTCTACGGTGAAAGCGCCTTCGCCGCGGGGATAAACCAGGATTGCCCCTTCCCGGCTCGAGGTTCGAAACGGCGCAGCCATCAGAGCTCCTGGGGCGACCAGGTCTCCAAGGGAGTGCCCTGCAGGATCGATGGCCACGCTGATGGTCTCGCCCGCCAGGATGGAGCGATGGGTGAGATCACAAATGAAGTTCAGGTCCCGGCGGTCGTAGCGCGATCTGACCGAGAGTGCCATCTCGGGATTCTCGGTTGCCACCGCCCACAGCTCGTAGCCGGTGTTTTCGCGGACCAGTATGCACACCAACGGGCTTCGCAGAAGAGCGCGCAGCCGGTCGGCTACGGCTTCCACCACCATGCCCAAATCAGGCGCGGAATGCAGGCTATGGGCTACTTCTGCGAGGATTCCCGCACGCCGATGTTCTTCCCGCGCGCGTTCTGATAGGCGCATGGCCTCAAGAAATCCACCCAGCTGCGCCGCCACAATGCTTGCTTTTGCAACATGATCGGGAGTGAAGAAGTTCGGCTCGGTATTATGCAAAAAAACAGCCGCACCCACGACTTCATTCGAAACCACCAATGGGACGGCCATGGCAGCGCGGGCGTTGAACTCGGCTGCCGAACGAAATTTCGCGGTATTCAGCGCGTTGAAGTAGACAGGTTTTTTCCGGTGAATGGCTTCGGTAACCACGGTGCTTTCGTCGGCCCGTAACCGGGCATTGCGAAAGTGTTCTGCCATCCAGCCGTCGGCCTCCGCCCCCACTAACTGGTCGGGGGGAAGGAAATGCCAAACTCCCACCCCGCTTACCTGAAAGTAGCTGCGGGTCTCGCGACAAAAAGCGCTCAGGATCTCGGCTGCAGACACTGCCTTGGCTGCTGCGGCGGAAAACTTCAGCAGGAGTATTTGAAATGGATCGTCCGCAGCTCCAGTGGGACGCGGTATCAGTGCCTGTTCGGAGCCCATGGTCAGACGCCCCCCTCCAACGGCTGCGATAATGCCGCTCCGGGCCAAGTCATTGAATTAGTTGGACTCTATCTTGCAATCTCAATTTGAGTCAAGGACAAACGCCGAAACCAGCGTGAAGCAGGAATCTCCTTTGCCACACCGCCAGCCGTATCGTGCTGAGACAAATCCAGGGAAAGTGAGACAGGACCCCAACTCTCGAAGACACTTTCGTAACGTTGAATTGCCATAAGTACCTGAAAACATGAATCAAGTCCCGGTACTCTAGCCACGGGGATGGAGATTACCGTGCATTACTCGAAAGGTATTTTCAGAGCAGGGGGGCCCGTGTCTTTCCAGACGAGATCCAAGGCTTTTGTGAGGCTTGTATTCCTCGTTTTACTGATTACCACGCTGTTCGCATCATTTCACGCCGCTCCGGGAATTGCACAAACGGAAATAGATCGGAAGGTCAAATCCAAAGTCGCCGCGACTTACCCGGAAATCGCGCGAAGAATGGGTTTAAGCGGCTTGGTGAAGATTCAAGTAGTGGTCGCGGCAAACGGAACGGTGAAGGAAACGAAAGTACTCGGCGGTCACCCGATTCTTGTGAACGCCGCACTCACTGCAGTGAAAAAATGGAAATTCGAAACTGCGAGCGGTGAAACTACCGGAACAGTGGAGTTCAAGTTCGATCCGGGAAGCTAGCGCACGAGTTTTGAGATGTGGAGAAGCATCTATGTCGATGAGCAAGAAGCTCTATTGGAACTTCGGCTTCGTTCTGGGCATGGTTTTGATCCTTTTTGGGGTGACGTGGTTCGCCGTGCAACGGGAGCAGGCGGCCAAAACTGCAACTGCCCAGGCATTGACGGCGTTGTCGGTCGTCGATAAGGTCCGATTTCAAATCATGCAGAACCGGCTTTATCTCAGCAACTACCTGTTGAGCGGGGACGCGCGCGAAGTTGAGCACATGAATGACGGTGTGCGCCAGTTGAATGAACATTTGCAAAATGGCGAGAAACTGGCGAGCTCTGACCAGCAGCGTTCGGATTTTGACGATGTTCACAAAAACGAGAGCGCCTGGCTCGTACAATTCGCTCAACCACTACTGCAAAAACGCAAGGAAGTAGATGCCGGCAATGCAACCGTGGCCGACCTGCAAATCTTCTACTTGCAAAAGGACGCTGCGGCATGGGTGAAGACGTCGACTGATTCGTTGAACGAAGCTGACCGTGAAATCAGGCAGACCCTTGATGAGCGGCGCAAGATTGATGACAACGCGGGCAAATGGACAATCTTCTTGGCTTTGTGCAGCACGCTCATCGCAATCGCCTTGGGCATAGTAATCGCGTACCGCACAGCGTATTCAATAACGCATCCACTGTCCGAACTGATCAAGGTGGCGAGACAGATCGGCGAGACCGGAGACCTGGACCACAAGATCGCAATCCACCGGGATGACGAAATCGGCCAGTTAGGCCGCACCTTTGACGGGATGGTGATCTACCTCAAAGAAATGGCGTCGGTCTCTGAGGCCATCGCCGGCGGCAACCTGGCTGTGGATGTGAAGCCGCGCTCGAAACACGACACCCTGGGGAATGCATTCGCGAAGATGACCGAGGGCCTGCGTGGGTTGGTGCGCAATGTCCGCGACGCGGCCTCGCAAGTAGCGAGCGCTTCCACTCAAGTCGCCGGGGCGTCTGACGAATCCGCCAAGATCAGCCTGCAAACCTCATCTGCAATCGATGAAGTCACCAGCACCATGCACGAGATGAGTGTGAACGTGCAGAACATGGTGAAAAGCACACAAGTGCAGGCATCAAGCGTTAGCGAGACCTCAGCTTCTATCGACCAAATGGTCGCCTCGATTCAACGGGTTGCTGATACCGCCAAAGTGTTGCTCGACATATCAAACCGGTCGCGCGAGGAAGTGCATAGCGGCATCACCACGATGGAAAAGGCCACAGATGGACTGAACAAGATCAACATCACCATCGGTTCATCGGGGAAGATCATCGACGCTCTGGGACAGCGGGCAGACGACATCGGGAAGATCATCGAAGTCATCGATGACCTCGCAGAACAGACCAACCTGCTCGCGCTCAACGCCGCAATTGAGGCTGCCCGCGCCGGAGAGCATGGCTTGGGCTTTGCGGTTGTGGCCGATGAAGTCCGGAAACTCGCGGAAAAATCAGCGCAATCAACCAAGGAAATTTCCGAACTGATCCAGAGTATCCAGAAGGAAGCCCGTAAGGCAGTCGAGAACATGGACCAGAGCACAAGCATCGTGAATGAGGGGCTGACTCTGGGTTCGGAACTGAACACCGCTTTGCGCAAAATTTCCAACGTGGTCACCGAAGTCTACAAATTCGCCCAGGAAATTGGGGCCGCCACCAACGAGCAGTCGCATGGTTCAACGCAGATCGCTCGTGCCACCACTCGGCTGAACGAAATCACCCACGAAATCAACTCCGCGGTCGAAGAGCAAGCCTCAGGCGCGCATGCGGTTGTCAAAGCTATGGAGCGCATGCGCGAACTGGTGCAGCAGACAACCTCGGGTTCGACCGAACTGGCGGCTTCTGCCGAACAGATGTCGAAGATGTCCCGCGATCTGCTCGACTCGATGAACCGCTTTGGCATTGGTTCCGACGGTGACGCATTCTCGGAGGAAAAGAACCGTAGGAATGCGCGGGCCGCAGCTGCCGCACGATCGTAAAACGGACTGTTATGAATCGTGATGTTCACATTGTCGGTTTTCAGGTCGGACGCGAAACCTATGGAGTTCCGATTACGTCATTGCACGAGATCGTCCGTGTTCCGGAAATTACGGCTGTTCCCGACGCCCCGGAATACATGGAAGGCGTGATCAATCTTCGGGGAAAGATTGTCTCAGTCATTGACCTGCGCAAACGTTTGGGAGAGAAGAACGTTACTGGACACCGCCGCAATCGGATCCTGGTGATCGAGCATAACGGCAGGCTGGCGGGGCTAATTGTGGATTCCGCTTCGGAAGTGCTGAAAATTCCAGCTTCCGACGTGGAAACGTCGCCTACAGCGTTGCAGCAAGGCGGCACGAACTGTGTAACCGGCCTGGGAAAGTACCGCGGCCGCTTGATTGTCCTGCTTGACATGAACAAGCTGTTGGACTTTGATGCAGCGCAAAGACGTGGGGAAAAGGTTTTGGCCCAAGCAACTGTGGACGTGGCGCGAGGCGCGACGGCAAGCAAATAGTTCTTCAAGGACACGCATGAGTTCTCCAGCCCTGGCGATTCAACTGAGCCAAGCCGAGATGCGGCTGTTACAGAACCTCGTCTATCAGGAATGCGGGATGTACTTTGACGCGAGGCGCACTCATTTCCTGCAAGACCGGTTGCAGAGACGGTTGCGCGAGTGCCGCATGGATTCGTTCTACAGCTACTACCGTCTTCTGCTCAGCCCGGGCGGCAGGCAGGAACTCATGAAGCTGCTTGAGAACCTGACCGTCAACGAGACCAGTTTCTTTCGCAACAAGGCCCAACTGGAGCTGTTTCATAAGCACATTCTGGATGAGATCATTCGGGCCAAGCAGCAGCAGAGCAATTTTCAAATTCGCATATGGAGCGCGGGCTGTTCAACCGGCCAGGAGCCGTACACCATCGCCATGCTGGTGGCAGATGCCCTGGCTTACCACAATCTGCGGATGCCGTCGATTCCGGGTGCGGTGTGGCCGAAGCCCCTGGTTCCGCCACCGTGGAAGGTTGAAATTCCCGCCAGCGACATTAATTACCCCGTGCTTCGCGCCGGGCAGGAAGGCATCTACAACGAGCACCATATGTCCTCGGTCGACTACGCCTATCGCCTGCGCTACTTCGATAAAGTCGGCGAACGCTATGCGGTAAAGAATGCAATCAAGGAATTGGTGCACTTCGACTTTCACAATTTGAAGACCGAGTTCTTGCCGCAGTCAAACGATGTGATCTTCTGCCGCAACGTGATGATGTACTTCGACGAGGCGGAGCAGCGGCGCCTGGTGGAGAAGTTCTATCACTGCCTGACGCCGGGCGGATATTTGCTGGTCGGACATGCGGAAAGCCTGCTGGGGCTCACCGACAAGTTCACGATGGTGTACCGCAACAGTGGCACCGCATATAAACGGATCGAGGTGGCGGAGTGACGCCGTTTTCGGACGAACGCGGGAGCGAATTGCGCGATCTGTTTTTCGAGACCGCGCAGGAACTTCTTCAGTCCTTGAACGAAGATGCGCTCAAGCTGGAGAAGGCGCCGCAGAACACCGAGGTCATTCGCAGCATTCGCCGCACCGTGCACACCTTAAAAGGTGACGCCGCCGCAGTCGGCTTCCACGAGTTGAGCGAACTCGCGCACCTGCTTGAAGACGCCCTGGCCATTGAGAAACCTCCTGCAGGCATTTCCCTGGCTGAAGTTGCTTTCACTGCGGCCGACGTTTTTGGCGCGACCCTGGCGGCCTACCAGCGTAAGGTTGCCCTGCCCGATCCAGGCCCGCTCAAAGCTTCTGTGCAGCTTCTGTCTGCGGAAAATGAGCCGGAAGCCACGATCAAAAAATCTGCTGCCGTCACTACCCGTGTGCCGTGGACGGAATACGAAATGCTCGCAGTTGACGCGGCCCGGGTCGACGGGAAGAAGGTCTTTCACGTGGTGGCGCGCATTGATCCTTTGTGCGCAATGCCAGTAGCCGCACGACAGTTGATTGCCAATGCTTTGGGCAGTATTGGGCGAATCCTGGGTACCAGACCCGAATCCAGCTCTACCTCTCATGACCAGCGCATTGATTTGTTGCTGGCAAGCTCGGAGCTCGAAAGCGCAGTCTTGGCAAAATGCCAGATTCCCACCGTCATCGCGAATGCTGATTGTTACGAATTGGCGCACGCTGGTGATAGCTCCGACACCGGCAGCGTTAATTCAGGTTCCACGGGTTTGTTGACAGATTCTGCCCACGAAGCAATTGCCGCAGAACCTCAAAATGTTCCGGACAAGCGCTCCCACGCGGCCGAAACAATTTTGCGAGTTGATGCGGAGCGGATTGACAACGTTTTGAACCTGGTGGGCGAGCTGATCATAGCCAAATCCATGCTGCAGCAGGCGACTCAGGAACACGCCAGGCGTTTTCCCAAAGACAGCCTGCGCCCGCGCTTCGCAGATGCAATGGCCTTTCAGGCGCGGGTGTTGAACGACTTGCAACGCTCAGTGATGAAAATCCGCATGGTTCCCGTCGAACAACTGTTCCGGCGTTTTCCCCGCGTTGTCCGCGACGTGGCCCAGCGCTGCGGAAAGCAGGTTGAACTGGCGATCAGTGGGCAAAACACGGACCTTGATAAGAGTTTGCTGGACGCGATTGCGGAGCCGCTTACTCACATTGTGCGCAATTGCATAAGTCATGGGATCGAAGGCCCGGAGGAACGGGTGCAGGCGGGAAAGCCCGCTTCAGGCACTATCCGCCTGGATGCATATCATCAAGCGAACCAGTTGATCGTGGAGGTCAGTGATGATGGCGGGGGGATTGACGCGGGGAAGATCAAGCTCCGGGCCGTTTCGACAGGGATTATCAGCGCTCAACAAGCCGAAACCATGCCGCCAGGGGAAATTCTGGACTTAATCTTCCGTCCGGGTTTCAGCACCGCCGACGAAATCACTGAGATCTCAGGGCGCGGGGTTGGCCTGGATGTAGTGCGAAGCGTGTTGCATCGGGTAAAAGGAAGTGTAGAGATGGAGACGCGGAGCGGCAAGGGGACTACGTTTCGGCTCAAGCTGCCATTGACGCTGGCGATCATCAAGGCTTTGATGTTCAGGATCGAGCACCGCCTGTACGCCATCCCGCTCAACGCGGTCTCGGAAATTGCCCGGGCGCGTGAGGGCGATGTGCACAACGTAGACACATGGGAAGTCATACAAAATCGCGGACAGGTGCTCCCACTGATGAGGCTGGGGAAAAAACCAACGAATGATTGTTCACAGCAAAAGTTATTCGTGCTGGTAATCAGCCTCGGCGAACGCAAGCTGGGCTTGATTGTCGACTCTCTCGAGGGGGAAGAAGAGCTGGTCATCAAGTCGCTGGATGATCAGACCATCGCGACCGACCTGGTCAGCGGCGCCTCAATACTTGGCGATGGACGCGTGGTGCTGATCATGAACTTGGCGGCAGTCGTCGCACGCTTTACCGAGCCCATTGCGGACACTTCAGGCAGTGGATTTCTTAACGCGCAAGCCGAGCGGAATTCCGGTAGGCGCAACTCAGCGGAGGTGCGGCAATGACCTCTGCGATACGGGTGCTGGTAGTTGACGACTCGGCATTGATGCGCAAGCTGATTCCACAGATTCTGGAAACCGACAATTCCATCGAGGTGGTTGGGACCGCTATGGATGGGAACTTTGGTTTGAAGAAGATCGAAGATCTGCGGCCGCAAGTCATCACCCTCGACCTGGAGATGCCGGGAATGGGTGGTCTCGACATGTTGAAGGAGATCATGCGCCGGCACCGCATTCCGGTGATCGTGGTGAGCTCGCATACCACCCGTGGAGCATCAGTCACCCTCAAGGCGTTATCGCTAGGCGCGTTCGACTTTGTGGCTAAACCGAGCGACGTGTCGTCACGCATGCAGGAGATCGCGCAGGAGCTGATCTCAAAAATCAAGGCAGCGGCCCAGAGCAGAGGGATCTCAGTACGTTCCGAGCCCGATATTCCCATGCCGGGGCTCCGCACAAAGACTAAAGCAAAGCTTTCCAACCAGCCCACGAAAATTGTGGCGATAGGAATCTCGACCGGTGGTCCGCAGTCTTTGCACTACATGCTGGCACAATTACCGGCTGATTTTCAGGGAAGCATTGTGGTGGTGCAACACATGCCCGAAGGCTTCACGGAAATGTTCGCTAAACGGCTGGACGAGTGTTGCGCTCTGCAAGTGAAGGAGGCGCAATCGGGAGATTTGCTGCTTGCCGGGCGGGTATTGATCTGTCCAGGCAACCGTCACCTGAAACTCAAGCGACTGCCTTTGGGAGACGTGGTGGTTTTGAGCGATGATGCCCGCGTAAATGGGCATCGGCCTTCAGCGGATGTGATGTTCCGGAGTTTGGCGGAGGAATTCGGTGCGCGAGGTATTGGAATCATCATGACCGGAATGGGCGAAGATGGGGCGCAGGCGCTCGGCATGGTCAAGGCTGCTGGTGGGCTGACCATTGCTCAGAGTGAGCAGTCTTGCATCGTCTTTGGAATGCCAAAAGCAGCCATTGAGCGTGGCCACGCGATGCGAATCGTTGATCTGGAGGGCATCGCCAGCGCTTTGCAGGCGCAGTGTCTTCCAGGAAAAACCGCGGCGGCGGCAAAGTCATGAATGCCGGACTACAACGGAATTCATTCCTCCAGTTTCTGTGAAAAGCTGGGGAAAGAAAGAGCAGTAAATTCAGAGGAGGGGGTATGGATCAGTTTGCAGCAGTAAAGCGGAGCAAGGACGGCCAGCCGATCCGTTATTTGATCGTGGACGACTCTGTCTTCGCCCGCAAGAACCTGGGCCGCATAATCGAAAGCTTCGGCGGCCAGGTCGCGGGCGAGGCCGGGGACGGTCTGACCGCGATCAGCGAATTTGACCGGCTGAAGCCTGACATCGTGCTCATGGATATCACCATGCCGCAGATGGAAGGCATTGAGGCAGCAGAGAAAATTGTGCAAAAGGATCCGGAAGCTCGCGTGGTTATGGTCTCTTCGGTGGGATATCAGGAGAACATCGTTGCGGCATTGCAACGCGGCGCCCGGCATTTTGTACAGAAGCCAGTCAAGCCGGAAGTGCTTTATGAAGTTATTAAGTACGTTCTGGGAGAGGATGGAGCTGTGGCGAACTCCGCCGGAGCAGGAGCATAGCGATGAAGATGGAGTTGATCCAGCCGTTTATCAATGCGGCGGACGCGGTATTGTCGCAGGGTTTGCAATCGCCAATGGAGATCGGCAACCTCAGCATGGAAGAGGAAGCCTATCGCCGCAAGGGCGTCGCTGCCATGGTCCAGCTGTCGGGCGACATTGAAGGACGAATTATTTTCGACCTTGCGCCCAAGACCGCCGCCAGCATAGCCAGCCAGTTTGCGGGGACCGAGTTGCCTGAATCCGACAGCCTGGTGCGTGAAGCGGTTTGCGAACTAGCCAATCAAATCATCGGCAATGCTATAGCTACGCTCAATGACCAGGGCTTCCACTTCCGGGTCCATCCTCCAGAGCTTCACACCTCCGAGCACGGGCCGAAAAGCACCGTGGACACAGAGGCGCTGGTACTCTGCTTCGAAACTTCCAGGGGCAGCGTGTTCATGAATATTGCCCTGCGTTATCACACCTCGATGCAGCACAGTGCCGCGGGCAAAGGCGCGTAACCGATTGTTCAAGTGCGATTGAAGTCCAACGTCCGGTTGAAGTAAGATTCGCTCCCCTTAACAATCCTTCGAAGGTCTGTGTAGCGCCTCAGCGCTTTATCGTCGTGCTTCCTGACGCCTGCCTTGTGTTCCTAAAACCTTATGGTCCAGCCAGGACGAAAACTGGGTTCTGGGACGGGGGATTGGGCCCACTGAGCGGCGGAAATGCGCTCAATGGAGCAGGCACAGTCGCTTCCAATACATCTGCAGGGTGTTGATTTGTGCCGGTGTTCGATGCGAAGGTGTCGATTACGGCGACAGAACCGGCATCACACTGTGAAATATAGACTTTAAAATTTGAGTTCGTTCCCCCTCCGGACGAGGCGGCAAAGGTCCTGAAGCGTGCCGTGCCGCAACCGGTCTGGGCAGCCAGGTTTTGGCCCTGAGGAAGTGAAATGACGCTCGTTGCAGTGTCAGTCCCGCTGTCGATCACCGTTGCCTGAGTGCAAACCAAGTTCACGTCCGGCTGAAAACTTGCAACGTAAGCCCGGCTGCCATCTCCGAGGACGGTAACTGCAGTCGGCATTGGCGCCGAGGCGCATCCTGACCCTGGCGCCGCCGTGATCGAGACTGGGCTGCCGACGTGCGGATTCAGAATGTTACCGGCAACGTCAAAAATACTGACCGTACCGGCTACCGGATTAGTAACGTAAAGACGGTCAAAGACCGGGTCGAGAAACATGTAGTTGGCACCTGCGCCCGCAGATGAAGAACCGGTGACCGTGTCGGACAGCGTATTAATCGCGGAAATCGCGCCGCTGGTATCGAGAACATAGACGAAGGCACTATCGGAACCGGCCACCGCCCAGACCGGCGCGGCGGCGAAGTGAATCACCGTCTGTACGGTGTCATCCAGCGTACTGATGCTGCTGACGCTTTTGCTTCCCTGATTGAGAGAATAAATCTTTGACCCATTGGGCAGTTCTGCCAAGGCAATCGGATTTGGATTACCGGCAAAAGCTGGATCAACTGCTACGGTCGCTATTACAACATCGGATTGGGTGTTGATTACCGAAATCGTGCCGTTCCCGAAATTCGCCACGTACATCCTTCCCGATTCGGTTGAGTTCACGAACACCGGATGTGAGGGGAGACAACCGCCGAGGCCGCACACCTGAGTGAGGCTGATGGTTGTGGCCTGAGTCGGATTGGAACTGCTGCTGGCGGAAACCGTATCCTCAAGGCTATTTGCGATGTAAACTTTGGTCCCTGAATTGGAAAAAGCCGCGTGGACCGGAGCGACCCCTGTCACCGCGACGCTGGCGACGCTGTCCCCTGAAACATCTATGCGGCTGATTGCTCCTGGATCTAAGCTCCCATTTGAGGAAAGCGAAAGCACAAGATGGGCCGCGGCCGGACTCGGAGGTGGAAGAGGGATCGGCTGGGCGATGGGGCGAAATGTGTCGCCACAGCTTGATTCGATGAGCACCGCGAAGAGAATGGCGGCGGGCCAAACCAGGCGGGCGGCGATCCCCGCGAGCGTGCGCTTCTGCCGGTATACGGGGGCGATGGTTTCAGGTGTTCTCATTCAAGAATGGAATCTTTGATTCTAAAGCCAGAAGGCGATCCGCGCTACCAGAGTAGGATGCGTCCTCGATTGTAAAAAGAAGTGTCACCAGCCGCATTTCTCGTTTTGACCGCAACATTCGGAAGGTTATCTGCCCTACTGGTGCCTATCATCCTCTTCATGCATCGCACGATCGAACCAACCATTCTCTATTTTGGCACCCCGGTAGCGCTCATCAGCAGTCTGAATCCCGACGGCTCGCCAAACCTGGCGCCCATGTCTTCGGCATGGTGGCTGGGATGGAGTTGCATGCTTGGCCTGGGGCAAATGGGTCAGACCTCTGACAACCTAATTCGCACGCGCGAATGCGTAATTAATCTGCCTTCTGCGGATATGGTTTCGTATGTGGACCGGCTTGCGCTAACTACTGGCAAGGACCCGGTGCCCGAAAAGAAGCGCCAGTGGGGCTATCGCCACGAACCTAACAAGTTCGAAGTGGCTGGTTTCACGCCGATGCAGTCGGAATCAGTAGCACCGCCGCGAGTGCTCGAATGCCCCATCCAAATGGAAGGCATCGTTCATGACTATCGCCCATTCGGCAAGAACGTCAGCGCCAACGTCTTTGAAGTCCACATAGTGAAGTTGCACGTGGATGAAACCCTGCTCGTAGGAGACGGGCCGCGCCCGCACATTGATCCGGTGTGCTGGCGCCCCCTGATCATGAGCTTCTGCCGTTTTTTCGGTCTGGGAGACGAGGTGCACCCATCAAGACTGGCCAACTCAGATTTCATGAAATTTGTTTTGAAAGGAATCCCGGCAACCCCTGGGAGTCCCGTGCGGTAGGTGCACCTTCTGTGCAAAACGAATCAACTTTAATCTTTCTATCTCTGCGTGAATAAAGTTATAGTGAATTTGCTCAGCGGTTCCCACGACAACTGAACCTGTAGATGGCACGAGGGATAGGTTCGACCATCCAGGAGGAGTTGTACTCTACGCCCGACGGCACGGCGCGCGAAGAGATTGATGACGCTCGCCTGCTCGATTTGGACGCGGAGAAGGAATCGCCGTTTTTGCGGGCGCAAAAACGCGTGTCCGCTCGACGTTCAGCTCTCCCCAAAAAAACTGCCACCCGTCTGCTGTGGTGCCTGGCCGTCATCGTGCTGGCGGCGCTTGGCGCGATAGGCGCTGCAAGTCTCTATCACTATGGAGAGCACTCCTGGCGCTTTCGCCTGGAATCAAGTGACAACATCGAACTCGCTGGCCTTACGAACGTGACCCGTGGCCAGATCATGGAAGTGATGGGCGGTGATATCGGCCGCAACATTTTCTTTATCCCCCTGGACAATCGCCAAAAGCAGCTGCAACAGATTCCGTGGGTGGAAACTGCCAGCGTAATGCGGTTCGCACCCGATCGCATTCGCATTCAAATTCAGGAGCGTACGCCTGTGGCCTTCGCCCGCATCGGTTCGAAAATCATGCTGGTCGATGCCGGCGGCGCGCTGATGGAGCTTTCGAGCAAGAAACGGTATTCGTTCCCGGTGATCGTGGGCATGAACTCAGGCGAGCCGATCTCCACTCGGGCTGCGAGCATGAGAATCTACAACCAGCTGGTGAGTGAACTCGATTCCAGCGGCGGACATTACTCGCGCGATTTGAGCGAAGTAGATCTGTCAGACCCTGAAGATGTAAAGGTCCTCACTAACGACGCCGATGGCGAGGTGCTGATCCACCTGGGATCGTCGAACTACCTCGACCGGTTTAAGGTCTACGTCGCGCACTTGCGCGAATGGCGGCAGCAATTTCCGAAACTCGAATCTGTGGATCTTCGCTATGACCGGCAGATCATCGTCAATCCTGATCTGGCGGGCACCGCCAAACAACCTCCGATCACAGCTGCAGCGGCCAAAGCTGCTATTTCAGCAGGCGTAAAACCAGCAGCCCTGGTGAGCGTTGCACCAAAAAAATGGATGGCGCACACAATCGTTCATCCTGCAGTGGTCAAACATTCAGAGAAAGTGTCCCGCTGGCAAAAGCACGCGGCATTGCCGAAGAAAGCTCACGCGGGGCCGGCTGCGGGGCCCAAGCGAATCCAAGCAGCGACCCTCGTCGGGCCCAGGCGGGCGAGTAACGCGCGACCGGTGGCCCAAAAAGTATCCCCCCAGAAACCCAGCCCAGCCATTTTGAAAGGACAGGAAAGCCGTTAATGTCCAAGCCGCACGAGCATTTCTTGACCGCGATTGACGTAGGCAGCGCAAAAACCTGCGTCCTGGTCGCGGAGATCACCGACAATGGCCTGCGCTACCGCGGACATGGCCTGGCTGATTCGCGGGGATCGCGCAAGGGCATCATCGTCGATCTGGAGAAGGCAGTCGCCTCTATCCAGAAAGCCGTGGAGCAAGCGGAGGATGCCGCTGGCTTCCCGGTCGAGCATGCCGTGCTTGGCGTCGCGGGCGCGCACGTGCGCGGCATCAACACGCATGGTGGAATCGTGTTCAGCCGGTCGCGGGAAATCAGCCGCGAAGAGATTCGCATGGCCGTCGACAAGGCCAGGGCCATCCCACTCCCGCCCGATCGCGAAGTGCTGCACTTGCTTCCCCAGGAGTTCATCCTGGATGAGCAGTCGGGCGTTCACGATCCGCTGGGCATGATTGCCACTCGCCTTGAAGTGCGGGTGCACATGATTTCCGCGGCGACCTCGGCCACGCAAAATGTGATTACAGCCGTCAACCGCGCTGGGGTCCACGTCGACGACACCGTGTTTGAGCCGCTGGCCTGCGCCGACTCAGTCTTGCGGTCCGACGAGAGGGAGTTGGGGGTTTGTCTTGCAGATATCGGCGCCGGCTCAACCGGCCTGATCGTGATTCAGGAAGGTGCGGTCGCTCACAGCACCGTACTGCCGGTCGGTGGCGATCACTTCACCAGCGATTTATCCGTTGGACTGTGCACTCCCATTGTCCAAGCCGAGAAGATCAAGAAGCTATTTGGAAACGCGATTGTCACGCTCATACCTGAGGTCAACGAGGTAGAAGTTCCCTGCGTCGGCGACCGTGCGTCGCGGCTGGTTTCACAACGAATGGTAGGGGAGATCCTCGAGCCTCGCGCGCGCGAGTTGTTCGAGATGCTGCGGGAAAACCTGCGTCACGCCGGAATGCTGGAGGTCTGCGCGGCTGGAGTTGTGCTCACCGGCGGCGGTTCAAGACTGCCCGGCATTATGGACATCGCCGATTCCGTAATACGTAAACCAGTGCGCATCGCGTGGCCCGTCCCGATCGCAAAGATGCCATCGTTCCTGGCCGAGCCTGAGTTCGCTACGGTGCTGGGGATGGTTATGTATGGCCACCGCGCCCGCAGCGCCCGTGGCGTTCAAGATGAGCGCTGGAGTTCGAAACTAAAAGCCATGCTGGTCGGCAAGGGAGCATAAATAGCTACTAGCTTCCAGCAATTACCTGATGAAAATGCTAGGAACTGGACAAGGGCCAACGAGCAAAGACGAACGACCGAAGACGAAAGACCAACGACGATTTTGAGGTGAGCTTATGAAAAAGGAAACCAACGAAATTCGCATCAACTACACCGATGATTCGCGCAACGACGCGCGCATCAAGGTCATCGGGGTCGGCGGAGGTGGCGGCAATGCCGTCAACCGCATGATCGAAGCCGGCATGGACGGCATCGAGTTCATCGTCGCCAACACCGACCTGCAGGCACTGCGCATGTCCCGTGCGCCGATGAAAATCCAACTTGGAGTAAAGCTCACCAACGGTCTGGGCGCGGGAGCGAATCCGGAAGTTGGCCGTAAGGCCGCGCTCGAAGATTCCGACAAAATTATTGAGGCCCTCGAGGGCGCGGATATGGTCTTCGTGACAACTGGACTGGGCGGGGGCACGGGCACCGGAGCTGCGCCGATCATCGCTTCGCTGGCCAGCGAAATGGGCGCGCTCACCGTCGCGGTCGTCACCAAGCCGTTTGCCTTCGAAGGAAAGCGCCGTATGCAGCAAGCCGAGCGCGGCGTCGCCGAGCTGATGGATTCGGTCGACACGACCATCGTTATCCCCAACGAAAAACTTCTCGCCGTAGCGCAGGATGCCGGCTTTTTCGAATCTTTCCGGGTGGCGGACGACATTCTTCGGCAGGGCGTGCAGGGAATTTCCGACATCATCACCATCCCCGGCATCATCAACCGTGATTTCGCCGATGTGAAGGCGATCATGGCCCGCATGGGATACGCGGTCATGGGCACGGCCAGCGCGAATGGCTCTCGCCGCGCGACTGAGGCGGCGCAGAAGGCGATTGCTTCTCCGCTGCTGGAGGCTGGGGCCATCGACGGCGCTCGCGGTATTCTCATTAACATCACTGGATCTGCTTCGCTCAAGCTTGCTGAGGTTCAGGAAGCCTGCAGCATCATCCAGAACGCAGCCGATGATGACGCCAACATTATTTTTGGTGCGGTACTCGACGAAAAGATGAAAGATGCGGTGAAGATCACGGTCATTGCGACTGGGTTCCGCGACGAAGACCGTCCGCGCAGAAAAACGGAGTCACCCGGGTTTGTAGTAAGCACGAGCTCGGACGATTTCGATTCCGAATCGTCCTCTCCATCCATGGTTATGGAATCGGCGCAGCAATCGGCCGGGTCGTCCTCGGGCGCAGGCGTAGGCTCGGCGTCCACGGAAGTCATCGCTCTCGATAGCATGCGCAATGCCATGATTGCGAATTTTGAGCAAGCAGATTTGGATGTGCCCGCGTTTCTGCGAAAGCGGGGAGACACGATGTAATTTGAATCGAGGCCCTGTTTTTGCGCTCTTGGCAAGAATGGGGTCTTGACCTCTGCGTGCCCAGTAACCGAGTAGTTTCGTCATCACCATCTATATCCCGCCCGCTGTACAATGCTGCTGCTTCTCCACGTAAGAGACAGTTAGCAAACTCACGGAGGCGATATGCGAATCACAAAGGTACTTCTTTCGCTTGCAGTCACGTTGGTTCTGGCACTTAGTTGTGCGGTTGCCCAGGAAAAGGCGCCAGCCAAAAAGGCGGGACCTTCGGATGCTCAGTACACTCGCGAGGCGCTTTCAGCGGCTCCGAAATCAATCGCGAAGGACGCAGGGGTGATGCGTATGGATGCGGATGGCAAGATGCGCACCCTACGCGAAAGTAAGAACGGCTTTACCTGCATGGTCAGTGGCACCAACAAAATGTGCAATGACGCCAACAGCATGGAATTTTTCGGCGCCATGATGAAGAAAGCCACTCCAACTGACAAACTCGGGGTTTCATACATGCTGGCTGGGGATGACGGGGCCAGCAACACTGATCCAACAGCTACTAAAAAGACGGTCGATAACCATTGGATCGTCACCGGTCCGCACCTCATGATCACGGGAGCCGCGGCCAAGACGCTGGGCTACACGGAAGCCCCTGATCCCGACCCGACCAAGCCGTACATGATGTGGGCGGGAACACCATACGAGCATGCAATGGTTCCAATCGGCGCCCATGGAATGCCAGCGAAAATGGCACCCATGTCGGACACGAAAGACGAGAAGAAATAGCTCAACCTTGAAACTTGCTTTAGTCTTGAACCCCAATCCCACGCTGTAGCGGCGTGGGATTGTTATTATCGGGTCGCACTAGATGCTTACGTTTCTCTTCCGAGTTCGTCCTCAAGTAAGCTGGATACCTTCGCCCATCGGGAGGCTTTCATGAAAACGTCTTTCTTCGCGGTCCTGCTCGTCCTTGCGCTCGCCTTCGCGGTTGCCGCTGCTCCCGAGCCATCGACTGACAAGCCGCAGTACAACAAGGCAGGCGAACTGCTGCGTCCAGAAAACTATCGCGAATGGATTTTTCTGTCATCCGGCTTCGGAATGAATTACAGCTCGGCCCCTGACAGCCATGACATGTTCACCAACGTTTTCGTTCCGCAGTGGGCGTACAAGCAGTTCATGAAATCCGGCGCCTGGCCGGACAAGACCACGTTTGTTGTTGAAGAGCGTATGGCGCAGAGCACGGGATCAATCAATAAGCATGGGAATTTTCAAGTTGATTCCACGGGCATAGGAGTCGAAGTGAAGGATTCGGCTCTACGCGATAAATGGGCTTACTACAATTTCGACGACAACAAGACGGCCGCGGCAAATCCGAAAGAAGGTTGCTTCGCTTGTCACGAGAAGAATGCCGCAGTTGAGCACAGTTTCGTGCAGTTTTACCCAACGTTGAAACCCGTTGCCAAAAAATTCGGAACCTACCGGCAGTCAGCCGAAGACGTCCACTAGACCTCAATTTCGAGGAATCGCTCTAGCGTGGTGAAACATCTTTCCACTCCCATTTATCTTTTGAGTAACCAGATGGGTTATTACTAAAGTTCGTGCATCACTGCGCGCCTGAGTCTAAGCTGTATGTACGTCAATTACTTAGCTGGAATTCCCGGTATTACCTAGATTGTAAATTTGTCGTTGCGCTGCTCGCAAGAACTCTCGTAGGATGAAGGGATTGCAGGAACTTTCTTGGACTTACGAAACATTGGCAAGCTTCTTGCATTCTAAGTAGATGTGAATTCCAGCAGGAATAGGAATAACGTAGTGGCCTCTCAGGGAACCCGATTCGCCCGCTTCTTAGTTTTTATCGTTGCTTTAATTCTTCTCAATCAAAGTGGAATCGCTGCGACCATTGCGCCGCACTCGCTGGCGCCGCCTCGGAAGAGCCGCAAAGTTGCAGAGAGCGCCCGGGCGCGTCGTCATATGCGGCATCTTGCTCGCAGCCGACGCGTGCGCACACGCACAGTTGCGTCGCTCAAGCGTCACCACTACTACGAGCGCTTTTATGCGAGCTCATATTCGAGCGACGTCACCGATGGCGACAACGTCGACGGTGAAGATGCAGTTGTTCGCCAGGCGGCAATCGATGCGCTCGGCAACATGAACGGCACTGTTCTCGCGATCCAACCGACAAGCGGCCGCATTCTGGCCATGGTCAACCAGAAGCTGGCGCTCGCAAGCGGTGCGCAGCCCTGCTCGACTATCAAGCTCTCCGTCGCACTTGCCGCTCTGAGTGAGGGGATCATCACCAAAGAGACGCAGGTACGGCTTGGCGGGCGATATCACATGAATTTGACGATGGCGCTGGCCCGCTCGAACAACGCTTATTTCGAGGCGTTAGGCCGCCAACTCGGGTTTGAGAAAGTTGCGAGCTACGCTCATTTGTATGGACTCGGCGAACTGGCGGGATACCATATTCCAGGCGAACAACCAGGCGTCTATCCGGAAGAGGAAATTTCTTCGAAGCTGGGTGGCGTGGGAAAGATGTGCTCCTTCGGCGAAGGCATTTCCATGACTCCGCTCCAGCTTGGGGCGCTCGTAACTGCCATCGCCAACGGCGGAACCATGTATTACCTGCAGCATCCGGGTACGCCAGAAGATGTCGACAATTTTCAGCCGGTCATAAAACGGCACCTCAATATTGCCGGGCTGATTCCAGAAATTTCTGACGGAATGGCCGGGGCCGTCGAATTTGGCACGGCGCGCCGGCTGCTAGTGAACTTTAATGAAAAAGAAGTCTTAGGTAAGACTGGTACCTGCTCACGTGCGGGTACGCGATTCGGCTGGTTCGCCAGCTACGCGAACACGAACTACGGTCGCGTGGTTATAGTCGTGTTCCTCGAAGGTGGACGCCCAACCTTCGGGCCAAAAGCCGCCGAGATCGCCGGGCGCATGTATCGCAATTTGTACAATCACGATTTCTTTGCCGAGAGGCCGGTGACACCTGCTGTGGTTCGTTCGGGTCGCAGTGCAGACTAGGATTGTGAACGTCTTACGATCAGATCGCAGCATTGTCTAGAAAGTCACCTATCTCTTTATGCGTAACCCATTCCGTGATATAACGCCCTAAGGTCAATAACTCCCAGGAGGCGGGGCGGCTGAAGCTGGCATTTGAGGCTATGGACGGCCAGAGTGAAGGAGGGCTTGTGTCCGAAGCGAGGACTGGAAAACGATTTCCGCTGGAGCTGCCGATCAAGATTCATGGGGTCGAGCAGGGGAGTGTCACCGGAAACATGAGCGCTGCCGGTGTCTACATTCGTGGCAATCCCGCGCTCGATATAGGTTCAAGCGTTGAATTCGAGATCGCACTGCCGCCAGAACTCACCGGCGGGACCGAGCACGTAGTGGTGCAATGCAAAGGGCGGGTGGTGCGCAAAGATCCGGGCGCGGGCGACGCGCATGGCGTGGCCTGTGTGATCGACACGTATGACTTCGTTCGCCAACCCTGAGGCGAGGTGCTAAAGAAATGCTCAAACTGATTCTGGCTGACAATCAGGCAATTTTTCGAGCGGGAATTGCCAAGGTTCTGGCGGTCGAAGACGAAATGCGCATTGTGGCACAGGCGCAGACCTCCGAGCAGATGTTTATGGCTCTCGATAAGTTTCGTGCGGCCGTATTGATTGTGGCCGGCGGGTTTCATGGGGAATTCGCCGCGGTATTGAACGGGGCCAACAAAGTCCGCACTCGGGTTGTGGTGCTCGCCGACACCGGCGAGAGCGCGCAAAAATATATGGGCGCAGGCGCACACGGAGTGGTCTACCGCAACGTGACCAGTTCGGCGCTGGTCGATTGCGTTCGCAAGGTGGC
>Ga0075426_10000514_pt1 | contig 26519 bp, 32 predicted proteins | sample SoiMethybrSBSTD5_FD_75304 | JGI IMG/M metagenome (GOLD analysis project Ga0075426, IMG submission 75304) | Bulk soil microbial communities from a Populus tree surrounding site in Tennessee, USA - Soil MetaG P. TD hybrid SBSTD5 | ecosystem: Environmental > Terrestrial > Soil > Tree plantation...
CGCGACCTCGAGACCGCCGAGATGGCGGTGCAGTCGGCGCTCACCGGACACCTCGTGCTCTCGACCCTGCACACCAACGACGCGCCGAGCGCGGTGACGCGGCTGCTCGAGCTCGGCGTGCCGCCGTATCTCCTCAACGCCACCCTGAACGGCGTCATGGCGCAGCGCCTGGTGCGCACGCTCTGTCCGCACTGCAAGCAGAAGGTGGCGTTCAACCGCGCGGAGGACCACGCCGGCTGGGACGCGCTGGTCGCGCCGTGGAAATCGAACCGTCCGGATAAGGTCTACAAGCCCGTCGGCTGTCTCGACTGCCGCATGACCGGCTTCATGGGCCGCGTCGGCATCTACGAGACGCTCATCTTCTCGTCCGCCATCAAGGCGCTGGTCGGCGAGAAGGCCGACCTCGCGGTCCTGCGCGAGCAGGCCTTCAAGGAAGGCATGAAGCCGCTGCGCATCAGCGGCGCGATGAAGGTCGGCTCCGGCCTCACCACGGTGGATGAAATCCTGAAGGTCGCGCCCCCGGTGCGCGACACGGCGGCGCGCTAGCGAGTGCTGGACGTCCTGTTTTTGGTGGTGCTTGCCTGCGGGGTCGTGTACCTCGCGATGCACGTGCGCTCGCGGCGCGCGGCGCAGGCGCTCGCCGAGGCGAAGAAAAGCGAGCGGCGCTTCCGCGACCTCACCGAGCTCTCGGCCGACTGGTTCTGGGAGACCGACGCCGCCCACCGCATCACCTGGATCTCCGGCGGCACCCCGGTCGCCACCTTCTTCGGCGGCACCCCGACCTACGGCAAGCGCTTCTGGGAGATCCCGGGCGTGCAGGTCGAGAGCCGCGTGATCGAGGCGCTGCACGAGGGCATGGAGGAGCGCCGGCCGTTCTTCGACCTCGAGATGGCGCGCGTCGACGAGCGCGGCGCGCGGCAGGTCCACATCATCTCCGGGCAGAGCCGCAAGGACGCCGCGGGGCGCTTCCTCGGGTATCGCGGCGTCGGGCGCGACGTGACCGAGCAGCGGCGCGCCGAGCGCGCGCTCGCCGAGGCGAAGGAGCGCCTCGAGCTCGCGGTGGGCGCCGCCAACCTCGCCGAATGGGACTTCGACCTCGAGGCGAACGCGATCTACCTCGGCTCGGGCTGGGCGGGCCTCCTCGGCCGGCGCCCGATCGCCGGGGTGATGAGCGGCACCGACGTGAACGAGCTGGTCCACCCCGAGGACCGGCCGGCGGTGCGCCAGGAGCTGGTCGCCGGCCTGAAGGGCGAGAAGACCATCTGCCAGGTGGACTGCCGCGTGCGCATCGAGAGCGGCGGCTGGCGCTGGGTGCGCGCGACCGGCCGGGTGACCGAGCGCAACGCCGCGGGCCGCGCCACCCGCGCCTCGGGCACGGTGAGCGATATCGAAGACCACAAGCGCGCCGAGGCGGCGCTCGCCGAGCGCGAGCAGCGCTTCCGCGACATGGCGCAGGCCTCGGGCGAGTACCTGTGGGAGGCCGACGCTTCGTGGCGCTATACCTTCCTCTCCGAACGGGTCGAGGCGGTGCTCGGCTACCGACCCGAGGAGCTCCTCGGCCGCCGGGCGCAGGAATTCATGCCGCTCGGCGAAGAGCGCGCGGTGGAGGAGTGGCTCGCCGAGCACGCGCCGGACGGGCACGCCTTCCGCGAGCTCGTGCACCGGGTCGTCACCCGCTCGCGCGGCGTGCTCTGGCAATCGGTGAGCGCCGTGCCGGTGCGCGATCCCGCGGGCGCGTTCGTGGGCTACCGCGGCACCGCGGCGGACATCACGCCGCGCCGCCAGGCCGAGGCGCGCGCCGAGTACCTGGCGACGCGCGACGCGCTCACCGGGCTGCCCAACCGCGTGCTGCTCGCCGACCGCGGCGCCCAGGCGATCCTCCAGGCGGCACGCGGCCGCACGCAGCTCGCGCTCCTCCTCATCGACATCGACCGTTTCAAGCTGGTGAACGAGTCGCTCGGCCACCAGGCAGGGGACACGCTGCTGCGGGAGGTCGGCGCGCGCCTGGAGAGCCTGTTGCCGAGCGAAACACTGGCTCGCCTGGGCGGCGACGATTTTGTATTGATCCAGAGCATCAGAAATACGGAGGAAGCTGCAGGCGTCGCACAGCGCATCCTCGGGGTGCTGGCGCGGCCGTTCAATGTCGAAGGACGCACGCTCAACGTCGGCGCTTCCATCGGCATCAGCGTCTATCCGGGCGACGCGCGCGACTTCGCCGAGCTGCTGCGCAACGCCGACGCGGCCAAGTACCACGCGAAGGAAAGCGGCCGCGGCGCCTGGCGCATGTACGAGACGGCGCTGCACGTACGCTCGGTGGCGCGCTTGCGCCTGGAGAACGAGCTGCACGGCGCGCTCGCGAGGCGCGAGCTGCTGCTCCACTGGCAGCCCGTGGTGCGCGGCCGGCGCCTGGTGGCGGGCGCCGAGGCGCTGGTGCGCTGGCACCACCCGGACCGCGGGCTCCTCCTGCCCGGGGACTTCGTGCCGCTCGCCGAGGAGTGCGGCCTCATCCGCTCGATCGGCGAATGGACCTTCGAGCGCGCGCTGTCGCAGGCGGGCGCCTGGCAGCGCACGCACCCCGGGCGCTGCTGGATCGCGGTGAACGTGTCGGCGCCGGAGCTCGCCCAGCACGACGCCTATCTCGAGAAGGTCGGCACGGCGCTGCGCGCCAACGCGCTCGAGCCCTCCGCGCTGGAGCTGGAGGTCACCGAGCGCGTGCTCATGTCGAGCCTCGACGAGAACATCGAAACGCTGCGCCGCCTCGGCGAGCTCGGGGTGCGCATCTCGATCGACGACTTCGGCACCGGCTATTCGAGCCTCGCGTACCTGCGCCAGCTCCCGGTGCACAAGCTGAAGATCGACCGGTCATTCCTGCGCTCGATCGACACGCAGGCCGCCGACGAGGCGATCGTGCGCGCCATCGTGGTGCTGGCGAAGACGCTGGGCATCGCGGTGGCCGCCGAGGGAATCGAGAACGAGGCCCAGCTCTCGCGCGTGCTCGCGCTCGGCTGCGACGAGTGGCAGGGCAATTACTTCAGCGCGCCGCTCGACGGCCACGCCTTCGAGAAGCTGCTATCCGCCGAGGCCTCGACGAAGGCTGCGGGCTAGCTCACCTCAGGACGAGGTGCGAAAGCGCCCACGAGATCAGGCTGAACACGATCGCGCCGAGCACTCCGGCCCAGAACCCGGCGACGTGGAACCCGGCGACGAAACTGCCGACCGCCCAGAAGAGGAGGCCGTTGATCACGAAGATGAAAAGCCCGAGCGTGAGCACCGTGACGGGCAGGGTGAGGAGCACCAGGACCGGCCGGATCAGCGCATTCACCAACCCGAGCACCAGGGCCGCGGCGAGGGCGGCGCCGGCGCTCGAGATCGTCACCGACGGCATCAGGTAGGCCACCGCGGCGAGCGCGGCGGCGTTGATCAGCCAGACGACAAGGATGCGGAGCATCCGCTACGATCGCACAGGGACGTTACACGGGATACCGAAATGACCGATCTGGAGCGCGTGCTCGCCGACCTCGTCATCGCCAACCGCATCCTTGCCCACGAAGGCATCGTCGACGCCTATGGCCACGTCAGCGTGCGCCATCCGCGCGAGCCGAAGCGCTACCTCCTCGCGCGCTCGCTCAGTCCGGAGATGGTGCAGCAGGCCGACATCATGGAATTCGAGCTGGACGGCACGCCGGTGGGCGGCGACGCGCGGCAGCCGTATCTCGAGCGCTTCATCCACGGCGCGGTGTACGAATCCCGGCCGGAAGTCCTCGCGGTGGTGCATGCGCACGCCGAAGACGTGCTGCCCTTCGGCATCACCGCCGCGCCGCTTCGCCCGGTGATCCACTCGGGCAGCTTCATGGGCGTGGAAGTGCCGGTCTGGGACATCCGCGACCGGTTCGGCGACACCAACCTCCTCGTCACCAACATGCCGCAGGGGCGCGATCTCGCCGCGCGCCTCGCCGCCAACAACGTCGCGCTGATGCGCGGCCACGGCTTCGTCGCCGCCGCGCGTTCGCTGATCGAGGTGGTGCGCATGTCGGTCTACGTGCCGCGCAACGCGCGGGTGCAGCTGGCCGCGATGCGGCTCGGCGAGGTCAAGCCGCTGTCGCGCGGCGAGATCGAGGCGCGCAACGCCGGCTACAAGCCGCACTCGCCCGAGACCTGGCGCGCGTGGGAATACTGGGCAACTCGCGCCGGCTGCGCAGAGCTGTTGCAGAAAAAATAACTAGCGACAGCCGATTTCGCCGTTTTCGACGAAATAGGCCGTACCCTCGGCGCAGCGCAGCGGCTGCGCCGGCGCCCGGGCGCGGCAGGTGTAGCGCGGTCCCTTCACGGAATCCTCGACCAGGGTCCAGCCGGCCGGGCAGCTCGGCGTGGCGGCGGCGCGCCCGCGTGTACCCGGCGTACCGGAGGTACCCACGGTGAGCGAGGCTTCCTTCTCGCCGACGCAGGCTTCATTGCCGGCGCCGCGCACGCGCACGCGGTAGGTCCCTGGGCGCTTGTATTCGTAGCGCGCGGTCTTGGTGCGGCTGTCGCCGAGGTTCCAGGCGATGGAGATTTGGCCGCCGTCGCCGGTCTCGATGGTGGCGCCGCAGGTGAGATCGAGGAGCGACGGCCGCTCGATCGACACCGAGATCACCACGTCGCTCGCCTTGCCCGAAAGCACCTGCACCGACAGGCTGTCGAGGCGCGGCGCCGCGGCGCCGGCGCAGGCCCAGGCGAAGAGCGCGAGCCCCACGACCGGGCGCCGCATCAGCGGCCCCGCGGCTTGCGCAGGTGGGGATTGAGGCGATCGATGTCCGCCTGGACCTGGTCGCGGCTGCGCTCGTAGATCACCTCGCGGCCCATGACCTTGCCGGCGTAGGCAAGCCCGTTGCGCGTAGGCGTGAGGGTGCACCTCACGTTGTGCACGCCTTCGCCGATCACCACCTCGATCAGGTCGGCGCGCTTGTTGAGCACGACCACCTCGATCAGCTGTCCGTTCTCGGTGCGCAGCTTGATTTTCTCGTCCATGGCCGCGAAGTGTAGCCGCGGCGCGACATGCGAACAAACCTTGCTTCGGTGATCCCGATGGGCGTGTCGCTGAAACCCGAGCACCTGAAGCGCTACAAGGACTTCGCCTGGCTTCTGTGGAAGTACGGCCGCGGCGACCTGGTGCGGCGCGCCGGCCTTTCGGACCTCATGCCCGAGGTCGAGGACGACGGGCGCGGCGACCCTCCCGCCGAGGCCGAGCAGCTCGCAGCGGACGTCGAAAGCCTCGGCCCGACCTGCATCAAGCTCGGCCAGCTCCTCTCGACGCGGCCCGATATCGTCCCGCCTGCGTACGCGCGTGCACTCGCCAGGCTGCAGGACGACGTGACGGCATTTCCTTTCGCCGAGCTGGAGACCATCGTCGCCCACGAGCTCGGCGTGCGCCTCTCGAAGGCGTTTCTTTCCATCGACGAGGAGCCGCTCGCGGCCGGCTCGATCGCGCAGGTGCACCGCGCGAGGCTGCGGGATGGGCGCGAAGTGGCGCTCAAGGTGCAGCGTCCCGGCATCCGCGAACGGGTCGCGAGCGACCTCGAGGCGATGTCCGAGATAGTGCGCTTCCTCGACGGGCACACCGAGTTCGGGCGCCGCTTCGAGCTCGGGCAGATGTTCGACCAGTTCGGGAAGTCGCTCGCCCGCGAGCTCGATTTCCGCCAGGAAGCGGTGCACCTGATGGCGCTGGCGCGCAACCTCGCCGAGATCGAGGAGATCTGCGTACCGGAGCCGGTGCTCGGCTACAGCGGCCCGCGGGTGCTGACGATGGAGTTCGTCGGCGGCACGAAAATCACGTCGCTCAGCCCGCTCGCGCGCATCGAGCTCGACGGCGAGCGTCTCGCCGACGCGCTCTTCCGGGCGTACCTCAAGCAGATGCTGCGCGACGGCCTGTTCCACGCCGATCCGCATCCGGGCAACGTGTTCGTCGTGAATGGGAAGATCGCGCTCATCGACCTCGGCATGGTGGCGCACCTCTCGCGGGGATTGCAGGACCGGCTGCTGCAGCTCCTGCTCGCGGTGGCGGACAACCGAGCGGACGACGCGGCGAAGACGCTGCTGCTGCTCGGCGAGCGGCGCGAAAACGCCGACCAGGCCGCGTTCACGCGCGGCGTCACCGACATCGTCGCGCAGCACCAGCAGGCGCGCCTGCAGCGTCCGCAGGTCGGGCGCGCGGTACTGATGCTGCTCCGGGTGGCCGCCGACAGCGGCATCCGCCTTCCGGCCGAGCTCGCCATGGTGGGCAAGACGCTGCTCAACCTGGACGAGATCGGCCACACCCTCGCGCCGCGCTTCGATCCGAACGCGGCGATCCGGCGCCACGCGGCCGAGATCACCGAGCACCAGATGGCGCGCGACCTCTCGCTCGGCGCGCTCGCGAGCGCCGCGGTCGACCTCAAGAAATTCGTGCAGAACCTGCCCGGGCGGGTGAACCGCATCCTCGACCGGCTCGCCGACAACGAGTTCCAGGTCAAGGTCGACGCCATCGACGAGACCCGCCTGATGGAGGGCATGCAGAAGGTCGCCAACCGCATCTCGCTCGGCCTGGTCCTCGCGGCGCTCATCGTCGGCGCGGCGCTGCTGATGCGGGTGGAGACTTCGTTCCGCCTGTTCGGCTACCCGGGGATCGCGATCCTGCTGTTCCTGGCGGCCGCGGCGGGCGGCATCGCCCTCGCGGTCAGCATCCTGGCAAGCGACATCCGCTCACGGCGCAAGCGCCCGAGGACGCCTGCCGCCTAGCGGGTCTCCTAGCGGTCGAATTTCGCGATGGCCACGATGATGCCGACCGCCAGCAGGATCAGTACCAGCGCGGCCGTGAACGAGACCGACGCGAGGATGAGGAGCGGCAGGACCAGGAACAGCGCCGCGAGCACCCAAGGAACGTTCTGCGGCATCTGGCCGAAGTCGAGGTCGCGCTTGCTGCGGCGTCCGAGCGCCTGCGTGAGCGCGCGACCCTCGAGCCACGAGAAGAACACGAACGCCTCGACGAAGAAGCTGCCGACGAGGACGAACGGCGCGAGCACCATGCCGGGCAGCGCGAGCAGCGCGTGCCGGTCGGCGAGAAAGATGACCGTCGCTGCCGTGCACGCCACGCTAACCAGCACGAACAGCGCCAGCATCGGGATGACGAAGGCGGCGCGACGCTGCAGGTACTGGCGGAAGCCCTGCGCCTGGCGGAACCGGCTGAAGAGCTTCACCGCGTCCCGGTAGTTTTTTTCGAGCGGCAGCAATTGCCCGAGCGCGGCCTGCACCGGCGCCTGAGGGGTTTGTCGATGTGGCGTCGCCATCTCGCCTCCCGGCCGAGTCGGCCTTATTCAAGGCGTCCAGCATACGAACCCGCGGGCGGCCCCGCAGCGACTATTTCCGCACTTTCCCCACGAAGGTTTACCGCTTTTCCGGCGGAATGCCACGGATCGGCGCCGAGAACTTCGCGTGCGCCTCGGCGTCGAGCGGCCGGTGCCTCACCTTCGTGCTTGCAGGATCCTGACCGAGAAAATTGTCGCCTTTCCAGTTGCGTGCCGGGCGGAGCGGCCGGGGGACGAAGCCCCCGCCGCAGTTGGGGCAGACGTTGGCTAGCACCTTCTCGACGCACGCGGCGCAAAACGTGCACTCGTAGCTGCAGATGCGCGCGTCGAGCGCGTGCGGGGGCAGGGGCTTGTTGCAGTGCTCGCAGGTTGGCCTGAGCTCCAGCATCGGCGCCCATCATAGGTCATTCGGCGATGGCGATGCCCGAGCCGCCCATTTCCTTCGGGTAGTCCTTCAGCTTCGGCAGCCCGTCGTGCAGATGGAGCTTCGTCTCCTGGTAATTGACGTGGACCCCGGCCCGAAATGGAAACTCCGGGATGACCGCGGCGTACACGTCGGTGACGCCCCATCCCGGATGCTCGGTGAAGAGATGGCCGCCGCAGCGCTTGCACCACTTGCGATGGCTCCTCGGCGTCTTGCTGTAGCTGCCGATGTGGTCGGCGCCGCGCGTGATCCTCACGGCTTCGGGCTTCCACAGCGTGAAGGCGTTGACAGGGCCTGCCGACCAGGTGCGGCAGGACTCGCAATGGCAGTAGCCCATGGCCGCGGGCTCGCCGGTTACGGTAAAGTGCACGGCGCCGCAGAAGCAGCTTGCTTCGTAGCTCTTGGCGTGGACCGCGTGGTCGGCTTCACGGGTCTCGGTTGCAGTTGTCATGATGCGATCCTTTCAGGTTGAGCTTGGCGGGTGCTAGTCTCGGCCCCGCGCTGCCCGGCGTCTTGGCCGCGGCTCCGCGCTTCTTGACCGCGACTCCATGGATGCCCTGTCGGACGTTCTGAATTCGGTGCGCCTCGAGGGCGCGGTATACCTCAACGCGGAGTTCACGGCGCCGTGGTGCATCCGCGGCGAGCTCGGCCTGGCGAGCGTGCGCGAGCGCCTCGCGGGATCGGAGCACGTCGCGTTTTTCCACTTCCTCACCGAGGGCCGCTGCAAGGTGCGGCTCGCCGACGGCGGAGAGGTATTCGACGCGGCGGCCGGCGACCTCATCCTCTTCCCGCAGGAAGGCAGGCACCTCATGGGCACCGACCTGCAGCTCGCGCCGATGGAAAGGCAGGCCGCCCTGGCCCCGGACGCCGAAAGCGGCGCGGAGGTGTTCCACATGCGCCACGGCGGAGGCGGCGCGGCGACGCGCTTCGTCTGCGGCTATCTCGCGCTGAGCCGCAGCGTCTTCCGGCCGCTGCTCGAGGCATTGCCGCGCCTCATCTGCCTCCCGATGGGCGACGGGCCGGCGGCGGCGATGCTGCGGGAGCTCTTCCGCGCCGGCGTGCGCGAGTCGTCGACCCTGCGGCCGGGCGCGGGCTCGATGCTCGCGAAGCTGGCGGAGCTGCTCTTCGTCGAGGCGCTGCGCCGCTACGCCGAGCGCCTGCCGCCCGGCGGCACCGGCTGGCTCGCCGGCGTGCGCGACGCGCACGTCGGCCGGGCGCTCGCGCTCCTGCACGCTGCGCCAGGACGGCACTGGACCGTCGACGCGCTGGCACGCGAGGCCGCGCTTTCGCGCTCGGCGCTCGCCGAGCGCTTCACGGCGCTGGTCGGCGAATCGCCGATCCAGTACCTGATGCGCTGGCGGCTCGCGCTCGCCGCGCAGGCGCTGCGCTCGGGCGCGGACGCCATCGCCCGGCTCGCCGAGCGCAGCGGCTACGAGTCCGAGGCGGCGTTCAGCCGCGCGTTCAAGCGCGAGTTCGGCGTGCCGCCCGCGGCCTGGCGCAAGGCCGCGACGAACGCTGCTTAGTTACCGGCGCCGCGGCGCAGGCGCTCGTAGAGCCACGGCAGGTAGCGGTGCAGGAGAAAGAGGTTCGCGGCGCCGCCGCCGAGGTAGACGAGCCAGAAGAGCCAGAGCGACGCGCCGTGAATCAGCGACCACCTGAAAGGAATGGTGGCGAGGCTCCAGGGAAGCGTGAGCGCGATGAGCGCGCCGACAAAGTCGAGGTCTCGGTAGCCGACCACCAGAATCGTGCAGAGGAGGACCGCCGCCGCGTAGAGGACCAGCGCCACCGCTTCGAGCCTGCCCACTGCGGGCGCGCTCATGCGCGCGGCGGAGCCGTCGCGACGAACGACGCGCGCGCCGCGAGCCGCTCGTACCAGCCGGCGAGCTTCGGATGCCCCGGGCGCCAGAGAAAATCGGGATTGCGCAGCTCCAGTCCCAGCGCGACGCCAAGCGTCAACTGCGCCATGTTGAGCGGCCCGCGCATGTACGCATGGCCGATCTCCTTCTCCCAGAGCTCGACCATGCGCCGCGCGCGCCCGGTTTCGTGGCGGATTACCCCCGGCGAGCGCTCGTCGACGGGTCGCGCAAGCTCCCGGTTCCAGACCGAGAGGCCGTCGACCAGGCTCCTCGCGAGCGCCTCGAGGCGGCGTGCCTCCAGGCCGGCGCTCCCTGGGGGCAGCTCGAACGCCGGTCTTCCGTCGAGGCGGTCGAGGTAGTCGCAGATCAGCGCCGACTCTTCCATCCCGACGCCGTCGTCGCGCACGAGATAGGGCACGCGCCCCGACGGGTTGATCGCATAGTAGGGACTGTCGGCGACCCGGGTTTTCGCGAACACGATCTCCACCCGGCTTTCGAGCTTCTTTTCCAGCGCCACGATCCGCGCCATGCGCGCGTATGGCGAACCCGGGGTGATGTAGAGCTTCATGCTCAGGTCGATTGCGAGTACGGATAGTCCATCTGCGACGCAATGCTCCGGCGCGCATCGGCGCCAGCGAGTCTCTCCACCAGGTGCAGGCCCAGGTCGATGGAGGCCGAAACGCCGCCCGCCGTGATGACGTCTCCTTCGTCGACGACTCTCTCGCGGACGACCATGCCGCAGTAGGGCTCGAGCTCCTTGTAGACACTCGGGTGCGTGGTCGCGCGACGGCCCTGGAGAAAGCCGGCGGCTCCCAGCAGCAGCGCGCCGGTGCACACCGATACCTTAAGCGGCACGGCACGGGCGGTTTTCAGCCAGTCGATGAAGCTGCGGTCGTGCCGCAGGTCCCTCGTGCCGAATCCGCCTGGAACGAAAACCATGTCGTACGAATCGAGCGGCTCGCCGACGGCGGCGGCCTCCATCCGCAAGCCCCGGTCGTCGACCACGGAGCGCACCGTGGCGCACACCCGCCAGTCGAAATCGTCGAGGATGTTCATCGATTTCAAGCGCGTCACCGGATCGTAGAACCCGACGAAATCGAGCGAGGTCAGGCGGTCGAACACGACAAAGGCGGCTTTCATTTCTGTTGCTTTCGAAGGATTTCCGCGACCTCGGCGCCCCACAGCTCGAGGAACCGATCATAGTTCTCTTTAAGCTCGGCGTCGGCCTGGACGAGACGCTCGACTTCCGCACCCAGGTCGCCGAACAGCAGACCGACGTACTCGAACCAGGCATCCATGCTCACCGAGGCGAGCCCCACCAACTGGCCGAGCAGCCGTCGCGTGTGGGCCAGCCGAAGGTTGGCAACGAGCTTGCGCTCGGCATCCGAGATCTCGTCCGGATCGATGGAGGCCAGCAGCGCCAAGGCCTCCTCGAGAGCGTGGGCCTTCAGCCCAGGATCCGCCTCGCGCTCGGCTTTTTCGAAGAGGCGTCGCGTGCCGGCGATGTCGTCTGCCGCAGTCACAATGCGCGGTCAGGGTTCCAGCTTCCCAAGATCGACTTCCGGTTCGCTTCCAGGCGCGAGGTTCTTGAGCTCCTTCACCTTGGTGCCGCCGCAATAGGCGGCGACGTCGACTCTCGGCGGGAAAAGCCGGGCTGCGTTGTAGTCCAGGGAAAACCGCCCGACGACGGCATCCCTTCGCAGCACGCGGCCGGTGGCGGATTCGGCGACGACCACCTCGCAGGTCGCCGCCTGCGGCGTTTCACCATTGACCCTGTATGGGAAGTCCGTCGTCTTCGTAGCGCAAGCCGCCGCAAGAAGCGGAACCAGCAAGGCGCTCAAACGGGCCATCGGCGACATACCGGCGACATACCGGCGACATTATGGGCGCAATGCCACAAGCGGGTGCCGCGAGCCTCCCCGGGGCGAGACTAACCGCCCAGGAACAGCTTGCCGACCTCCGGGTTGGCGAGGAGCTCGCGGCCGGTGCCGGCGAGGGCAAGCTCGCCGGCGACCAGGACGTAGCCGAGATCGGCGAACTCCAGCCCCTTTTTCGCGTTCTGCTCCACCATGATGATGGTCTTGCCCTCGTGGCGCTGCAGATCGCTCAGGATCTCGAACACCATGTCGATGAAGCGCGGCTCGAGGCCGATCGAGGGCTCGTCGACCAGCAGCACCTGCGGATCCATGATCAGGGCGCGTGAGATCTCGAGCAGGCGCCGCTCGCCGCCGGAGAGTACGCGCGCCTTGTGCTGGCGCCGCGCCGCCAGGCGGTCGTTCTTCGCAAGCACGCGCTCGGCGGCGGCTCTCGCCTTCGCCGGAGAGCGCAGCAGGTAGCCGCCCATCAGCAGATTCTCCTCGACGGTCATGTCGGGGAACACGGACTTGTCCTGCAGCACATAGGCGATGCCTGCCTCGGCGAGCTTGCGTTCCGGGCCGAGGCGTGTGATGTCGCGGCCGTCGATCGAGATGGCGCCTGCAAGCACGCGCGCGAAGCCGAAGAGGGAGTGCAGCACGGTCGACTTGCCGGCGCCGTTGGGGCCGATCAGGCAGAGGGACTGGCCGCGCGCGAGGTGCAGCGGGAGACCGTGCAGGATCTCCATGTTGCCGTAGCCGGCGCGCAGCCCGCGGATGGAGAGCAGCGGCCGGTTTCCGGCCAGATCCAGAAGCCTGGATTCGGCGACGTCGGCGCGCAGGGCCTCGGCGCGGCGCGCGACCTCGTCGACCGAAAGGACGGCGCTCATCAGTGGGCGCCCAGGTAGGCGTCGACGACGCGCTGGTCGGCGCGGATCGCCTCCGGAGAGCCGCTCGCGAGGAGCTCGCCGCGCGACATGCAGTACACGTGGCTCGCGAGGTTCATGATGACACGCATGTTGTGCTCGATGACGAAGAGCGTGATGCCGAACTCGGCGTTGGCGCGCTTCAGGCGGTCGATCAGGCCATTGATCAGCGTCGGGTTGATGCCCGCGGTCGGCTCGTCGAGCAGCAGCACCTTCGGTTCGTTCATGAGCGCCATCGCGAACTCGAGCAGCTTCTGCTGGCCGAAGGAAAGCGAGCCGGCGACCAGCCTGCGCTTGGGATAGAGGCCGACGAACTCGAGCAGCCGCTCGGCGCGCTCGACCAGGTCGCGCGGGTAGCGGCGGAACATGTGCGTCCAGCGCTCCTCGCGATGCGGCAGCGAGACGAGGAGGTTCTGCACGCAATCCATCTTTGAGAAGATCCGCGTCTGCTGGAAGGTGCGCTGCAGGCCCAGGCGCGCGATCTGCTGCACGCCGAGGCGCGAGATCTCGCGCCCTTCGAGGCGGATCGAGCCGGAGTCGATCGGATGCTGGCCGACGATCGAGCTGAAGAGCGTGGTCTTGCCCGAGCCGTTCGGGCCGATCAGTCCGGTGATGCGCCCGCGCGGCACGTCAAGCGAGACGGCGCGGTTCGCCACCACGCCGCCGAAGGCTTTGCTGACGTCCCGGATTTCAATCACGTTCACGAGGCGTCCGCTCCGAACCAGCGCGGCCGCCGCGCGCGCAGCCAGCCGAGGATGCCCTGCTGGAAGTAGACCACGTTGACGATGATGAGCAGCCCCAGCGCCACGTACTGCCAGCCGAGGAGATAGGTCCAGGTGACTTCGCGCAGGGTGTAGAAGAGCGTCGCGCCGATGACCGGTCCCCACAGGGTGCCCTTGCCGCCGAGCAGCGTCATCGCCACCATGAAGATGCCGAAGGTGAGCGTCGGATAGGCGGTCTCGAGCGGCTCGACGAACCCGGTCATGTTGCCGAACAGGGCGCCGGCGATGCCGAGGAAGAACGCCGAGATGCACCACGCGAGCGCCTTGTAGCGCGCGGTATGCACCCCGAGCGCCTCGGCCTTGTCCTCGTCGTCGCGGATGGCGTTGATCGCGAGGCGAAAGCGCGTCGAGTAGAGCCAGCGCAGGAACAGGTAGCACGCCATCGCGGCGATCATGCACGCGCCGTAGAAGAAGCGCTCGCGCATGCCGGGCGCGCCGGGGAAGACCGGCATGGCAATGCCCTGGCCGCCGCCGACGTAGTCCCAGGCGTTGGTGAGCTCGGCGGCGGCGATGGCGACGCCGAGCGTGCCGATCGCAAAGTACGGCCCGCGCAGGCCGAGCAGGATGCGCGAGAGCAGCGCGGCCACGATCACCGGCACCAGCGCCGCGGCCGCGAGGCCGAGCGCCAGGCCCTCGAAGTACTGCCGGTCGGTGAAGTCGATGCGGATCGCGCCGTTGGCCGCCGTATATTCGGCGATGTCGTACACGAGCCCGATCTGCACCAGCGCGCAGACGTACATGCCAAGGCCGAAGAACAGGATGTTGCCGAGCGAGTTGTAGCCCATGTGCCCGCCGACGATGTCCCAGGTGAGCGCGAACAGCACGAAGACCCAGAACACCGCGAACTGCACGCTGTGCGACGGGAAGACGAATGGAGCGGCGATGCCGGCGGCGAGAAGCGCGAGGTGCAGCAGCTTCTGCCGCGCGCTCATTGCAGCGCCAGGCGCTGGCGCCGGAGCAGCATGGTGCGCCAGAGCAGGATCACGAGCAGCAGCCCGACCACGGTCGCCTGCTGGAACTGGGCTCCGAGCAGAAAACCGCTGTACTGCTCCACGACACCCAGGCCGAGCGCGGCGATGATCACGCCGGGCAGGTTGCCAAGGCCGGCCGCGGTGACGATGACGAAGGCGCGCACCGAGTAGCCGATGCCGTAGAAGGGCTGCAGCACCCAGATCATGCCGACGATGACGCCCGCTGCGCCGCACAGCGCCGCGTTGAGCGAGAAGGTGAGCGAGTAGACGAGGTCGGTGTCGACGCCGAGCACGCGCGCGGCGCGCGGGTCCTGCGCGGTGGCGCGGATCGCCTGGCCGAGGCGGCTCTTCCTCAGGAAGAGCACCATGGCCGTGGCTACCAGCAGGCACAGGCCGAAGGCGATGACCCGGATCCAGGTGATCTCGACCGAGCCGTCGAACAGCTCGAGCTGGCCGAAGCCCGACCGGATCGTGCGCACCTCCGGACCGAAAATCAGGTTGAGCGACTGCTGGATCGTGATCGCCAGGCCGAACGTCGCGAGGAGCGAGGTGAAGAGGTCGAGCGCTATCACGCGGCGGATCATGATGCGATAGAGCACCCAGCCGAAGCCGAACATCAGGACGGCCACCGGCACGATCGCGAGGATCGGGTGCACGCCGTGCTCGGCAAGCTTGAAGCCAAGGAAGCCGCCGAGCATGACGAGATCGCCCTGGGCGAGGTTCTTGACGTTCGTCACGCCCCAGACCAGGGCGAGCCCGTAGGCGACGAGCGCGAACACCGCTCCCACCGACAGCCCGTTCAACACCAGCTGCAGGTTGAGGAGCGGTGCCGCGACCAGGAGCCCGATGCTGTCCAGGCTAGCGGCTCGCCACGTGGCGCGGGTACTCGACCGGCTCGGCCGCGTACTTGGTCGGAGCGACCACCACGTACTTCTCCTCCTGGATCTGCCTCAGCACCATGGGCTTGCCGGTGTTCCGGCCGGTGTTGTCGAACTGCACGTGGCCGTAGAACGTTTCGATGTTGGTCTTCGCGAGCGCGTCGCGCAGGCTCTCCGGATCGAGGTTCTTCGCGCGCCCGAAAGCGTCGGCCCAGACCTGGATCGCCGCCGAGGCCTCCGCTACCTGGTAGGGCACCTCCTTGTACTCGGGGTGCGCCTTGATGAAGGCGTTGTTGTAGTCCATCGCGCTGCCGAAGAGCTTGTCCTGGTATTTCAGCGTCTCCGCCCACTGCGTCGGGCAGAGGATGCCTTCCGCGGCGCCGCCGAACTTGGTGGTGACGTCGGCCGACTCGCAGTGCGTGATGCCGACGAGCGATGCGTTGACGCCCATCTCCTTCATCTGCCGCGTCGCGGTCAGCGCGCCCTTGGTGTGGCCGGAGAAGAGCAGGATGTCGGGCTTCACCGCCTTGATCTTGGTGAGCGTGGCCGAGATGTCGGAGAGGTCGCGCGGCATCTTGTCGTCGACCACGACCTTCATGCCGTGCTTCTTCGCCGCGTCGATGACGCCTTCGCGCACGTCGAGCGAAAACGGGTCGTTCTCGAACGCCATGCCGATCTTCAGGCTTCCCGGCTTCTTGCCGTTTTTCTGCGCCAGCTCGGCGCCGAGGTCGACCACCGGCGCAAGGTATTGCTCCGAGGTCGAGAGCACCGCGAAGAGGTAGCGATAGCCCTGCGTGAAGAGCGAGCGCGAGGCGCCCTCGGCCTCGACCATCGGGATCTTGTACTTCTCGGTGACCGGCGCGGCGGCCTTGGTCGGGCCCGAGCCGTACGGTCCAAGCATGTATTTCACGCCGTCCTGGTTGATCAGCCGCTCGAGGAGCTGCGCAGTGCGCGCCGGCGTCGACTCGTCGTCGTAGTACTTGACCTCGAGCTTGTAGGTCTTGCCGCCGACCTTGACGCCGCCGGCGTCGTTGATCTTCTGCACGGCGAAGTCGTAGCCGTCCTTCGCGTTCTTGCCTTCCTGCGAATACTTGCCGGTGATGGAAATCGCCGAGCCGAGCACGATCGTGTCGTCGGCGGCGAAGGCGGGCGCGGCGAGCGGGAGCGCCGCGGCCGCGAGCGCGATGCGGAAATACACTGGCCTCATGCCGTCCTCCGGAGGGTCGTAGCGGCCTAGGTTCGCGCGCCGGACCTTAACGCTTACTTAACGCTCCGTGCTGCGTCGCGGCATGGGCTATTTGCGTTCCAGGGTCACCGGACCGATCGTGACGTGCACGGTCGACATGGCGTTGCGTGCTTCGTTGATGAGCTCGTCGGTGCTCTGATCCTTATCCGGATCGCTGATCCCGAGCAACTGGCGCTCTCTCTCGGTTTGCAGGACCTTGACGATCTGGGCCCGGACCTGCTCCCTCGTGGGCTTGTGCGTTCCGCTGTTCGCCCTGTCGATGAGGCGTCTCAGCTCGGACTTGCGCCGCGTGTGCGAGAAATCGATGGCTTCGGCGACGAGATCCATCGTATTGCCGTCGTCGATTCCCAGCAATTGCTTCTGTCTTTCCACCCCGAGGACCTTCTGGAGTTCGTGCTTGATATGCTCGTCCGGCACGTGGGCCCCGGGCCGTTTCGCCCGTTCGAGCAGCTCCTTGAATTGCCTGTTCTTGATCCGGGAAACTTCTTTCACGGCTTCGACGACGACCGCCATCGCAGACCCGCTCTCGTTCCCCGATGGAGCATCGGACTCCGGCTTGTTCCTTTCGGCAGCAAGCAGATCGCGAATGGCCTTCCTGACCTCGGCGTCCTTTACGGCCTTTCCCTCGTGCATAGCGTCGATGAGCTCTTGCAGACGCCCTTTCTGCTTGCCAGACCGGGACTGCAGGAACGTGATGCGGTTGTCGACCACGGCAACCGAAGCGGCAGCGAAAGCCGCTGCCCGCGACTGCGCGCCATATGCTCTCACGGCGTCCTCGTACAAGTACTCCGTCTTCGCTCGCAAGTACTGCAATTCTTCCAACGAACGATGCTTCAAGCTCGCTTCGAACATCTCCAGACTCTGGATTTCATTGGCGTCGAAGCGCGAGTCGTAGACATCTGCGCCAACCGGTCCTTGAGGAGGCGCAGCGGCGAGCTGCGAGGTCCTGAAATCGATCGGCTGCTGCTGGGTGACGCACGTGGTACCCGGTACCCTCGCCGAAGCCATCGCCTTTCCCCTCCCTGTTGGGATCCCGAATCCCACTGTAAAGACCGGGCGCAAAGATTTCAATACGGAGGAACGATTTGACTCAACCTGGTTCCGGCGTTGCACGGTCATGCACGCAGCGCGTGTCGCCATCTGCTGAACGCCTCCGCGAGGTCCTGTCTCCCGTAACGCTTTAAGCGCTGCTCGTGGTCGGAGAGAAAATCATCGTACAAGGGCAGCGCGCCAGCCGAGATCGCCTGCACCGCGCCAGGGTCCCGGGGCGGCGCGCTGCGCTGCCGCCAATCGAGCGCGAGGCGTACCAGATCGGCCTGCGGGCCGTTTGTCCGGGCAACGTAGTGCTCGACCGCGGCGTCGTTACGTCCTACATCGCCCGTTTCGGCGGTGAACATGAACCGCACCGGATAAAGAATCAGCTTCGTGAGCGTCTTGGCGTCCAAAGAGGCGAGCGATTTCGCATTTCTTATTTTGTCCATGACTTCCCGGTTGCCGAGACGCAACAGCGCGAACTCGGCACCGGCGATCACGAGCTCGTCGCGACTTGGCGCCTTCAGTTTGCTGCGCACGTCCATTCCGGCAAGCAGCCGGCCGTACTTGATCAGATCGAGACGATCGAGGGGCGGGAAGCGACCGCGTTGCGACGCTTGATTCAGGCTATCGACGGAGCCCCAGAAAACCGACAACCGCTCCGCGAACGGCCGGCCGCCTTCTTTGACCGAAGCGACCAGCCTATTTACGCCGTCCGCATCGCTCGCAATCAGAGGATCGTCAAATAGAAGGCCCACATCGACGTCGCTCACCGCGCTGAAGCCGCCGTGCGCAAGGCTACCCAAGGCAAATGCGCACACGAGCCTGTCGCGCCATTGCTGCCGCGCCGCCTCCAGGGCTGCGGCAACGATCCGCTCTCCCTGGGCTTGCAGTTCCTGCTGGGTCGGCACGGTGGTGCCTAACGTCCGAATTTTGGCGCGGTGCAGGAGCCCCGACGAAGCAGCGCCGATGCGCAAGGATCGCTCAACAATTGGCTGTTAGGCCTCGCCAACGATGTAGACGGCGAAAATCCGGAATGGTCCTGGTTCACTGTTATCGAAGTCATGCCCTTCAATGCGCGCCTTGGCTTCCTCGAAGGAGGCGAAGAGGCAGTGACGATTGGTTTCGATGGCTTCGGCGAGGTTGTTGCAGGAAAGCGGCGAGCATTCAGGGCTGGTGTGTACCGAGAATGTCACAACGTCGTAGCCTACAAGCTGCTTCCTGGCCGGTGCCGCAACTGACGTTTTGAAACTGTCATCGGGCCTAAAGGGTTCCCAGATCTCCTTTTCATCATTGAACTCCTCTTCGAAGACCTCGTAGTAGAGGAAGCTGCAGTCTCGAAGGTCGATTGCGTGCTCGTGCGCTAACGACTTGATGATTTCTGGAGAGTCAAAGAACCAATATCCGTTGTGTCGCCAATATTTGATGTAGTCGGCAAAGTTTTCCGAGACACAGCCGCTGACAGAATAGACGTCATCAACCTTCGGCGCCTTGATCCAGTCAGGGCGCGTCATGACCCTCTTGGCCATGTATCCGGCGGGCGTCAAAGCGAGGCCTGGCGTCCCGGTTTTGCCGCGCTGAACGAAACGCGTAGCGCTGCAAGGCAGGTATCGGTCAACAACCGGCTGTTTGCTGGCATGCGGCGGCTCATTAGCGCACTAGATTGAGACAGAAACTAAGCATAGTTGCAGCTATGACGAGTGCATTGATGATTCGTAGCACCCTGGAAATTTGATTTTCCGGAGCCTTGGGGTTACCGAATTCATACGGGTTCATTGCGAGCCAGCTGACTGCGATCACTACCAGGGCAACCGGGTACGCTTTCCAGAAGGGAACGCCATAAATGGAGCAAATGGCCGTGCCAAGCAGCGCCACCGCAGTGATTAGCCATACGTCGGACCAAGGTAGGCGCCTCATGCCAGCTGACGTTCGCGTTTTGCCGCGCCGTGCCGAGCGCGCAGCAGCGAGGAATAGGCGTCGGTCAACAACGCGCTGTTAGGCGCCTTTTTGCGCACGATAGAGGGCAGTACGCCAGTCTATGAATTTCATGGGATTCGGATCGAGCTTGAGCTTCATGTAGTAGTGGATTCGCAGCGCCATTCCTGAGGCACCCTCGTGCCAGAAGAATTCGTCGTTCTGCGTCGGAATCCCAATCGCATTGCAATGCTCGCCGTCCGTAAAGCTGCGGTAATACTGCTCGGTTAGATGAGCAGCTTCGTCGATTGAGTAGCCGCACTCCTCCCGCAGGGTCTCCACGATGGAGTGAAAGTAGATGTTGGTGTCCTCATCTGTGGGTAGCCAGGCAAGGTTTGATGATGTGTATGCGGTCATGCGGTGCGCCTAACGTCGTATATCCCGAAACATATCGGGATATCTTGGCCTAGCTCGGCCGGCCGGACAATTAAATCAATCACTTGTTCGATGGCTGGCCAGGATACCCGATGCTTTGGGGACAAGCCGTTGTTTGCGCTGGTCTTGGGCGATTTTGGACGCACCGAAGGACTAGTTGCGGGCTTTGCGGTGTTCTCCCGGCGTCTCCAACCCTATCGAGGATAGCCACCCATGAATCGCAAGCTCCTTAGCGCAGTGTGCGTTGCGGCTTTGACCATTGGCGGTGCGGCGCAGGCGCAGGACTCCGCCATGACGTTCTTTCTCGCGACCAATCCCGGAAAAGGCGGTGACCTGGGCGGGCTGACGGGAGCCGACGCACGCTGCCAGTCGCTCGCGAAGGAGGCGAACGCGGGTGGAAAGACGTGGCGGGCGTATCTCAGCGCCAGCGGCGAGGGCGGGCAGGCGGCGGTGAATGCGCGCGACCGGATCGGGAAAGGACCGTGGCGCAACGCGAAGGGCGTGGTGATCGCGAAGGACGTGGAAGAGCTGCACGCGAATCCGAACATCAACTTCGACACGGCGCTGACGGCGAAGGGCGAGTCGGTCAACAGCCGGCGCATGAAGCCCAACTACCACGACATCCTTACCGGCTCGCAGCCCAACGGGCACGCGTTTCCTCCGGATAAGGGCGACACGACGTGCCGCAACTGGACGAGCGGCGGCGAGGGCTCGGCGTTCGTCGGCCACCACGATCGCGAAGGGTTGCGCGACGACGCGTCCTCGAAGTCGTGGAACTCGTCGCATCCGTCGCGCGGCTGCAGCCTCGAGGCATTGAACGGCACGGGCGGCAACGGCTACTTCTACTGCTTCGCGGCGAACTGATCCGGCTGCGCCGAAGGCCTAGCGCAGGATCGCGACGGCCGCCACCACCAGCGCGCACAGCGAAAGCGCGCCCGCGATGGAAGCGAGGATGGTGATGCGCCGCATGCGATGCTCGGCGAGCTGCGCGCCTTCCTGAAGCGCGGCGACGGTGCTCTGAAGCTGCGCGGCGAGCTCCTTCACGTGCGTGGTGTTCTGCGCCGCGGCCGCTTGCAGCTCGGCGATCTGCTGCTGCAGAAGAGCCGCCGCATCGGGGACCGCGTCGACCTTCTTCTTGGTAAAGACCGGGGCCGCCGTGTCATAGATCGTCTTGACGTGCGGCAGCACCGCTTTCAGGGCCGGGATGATCCACGAAGCCATGGCCGCCATTGTAGATGGACTACCCCTGTGCCGTGGCATGACTGGGACCGAAAATTGCTCGTCGAGCTAGCGTGAGTCCGATCGAGCGGGTGATCTTCGCGGTCTCCGCCGCGCAAAGGCTGGTCCAGCGCACGGCAGCTCTCGTGGATGATGCGCGAGTGATCAGCACTAAGGCCCGCGCCGCGCGACTCCGCTCGGCGGCGCTTCGCCTCCTGGCGCAGCGGCAGCGGGCAAAGCGGGCGGCCTAGAGCGGGATCGCGAGCAGCGTGTCGAACGCGCGGCTGTCGCAGATCACCACGCGCTCCTCGTAGCGCGGCTCGGGCGCGAGCGTAATGCGGTCCACGTAGCGGCCGCTCGCGAAGAGCAGGCTTTCGCCGTTCTGCATGATGCGCACCACGAGGAAATTGGCGCGCGAAGCCGCCGAGTGCTCGCCGGTGCGCTCCACGAGGATCGACGACACGAGGTGGCGGTAGCGCTGCGGCTCGTAGATGTTGGCGTGGCGCAGCGACGCCACGCGGTCGCGCAGCATCGCTCGCCCCTCGGCGTAGAGCACCGGGAGCGGCAGGCCACGCTCCTCGTTCTCCGCGGTGGTGATGCGGTAGGTGCCGTTCTCGGTGAAGAAAAGGGGCCAGTCCTCGAGCCGGTCGGCGTCCAGCGCATGCACGTAGCGCGCATGCAGATTTTCGACCACGAGTTGAAGCTGCGGCTCCACCTACAGGCCCATGTAGCGCCGCCAGGTCTGCCACAGGCCGCGTACGGCGGTCTCGGTGACGCGCGAGTCGCCCGAGCCGATGGTGGCGCCGCCCATCTCGATCACCGAGGCGCGGTCGGCGGAGGCGGCCACGCCGCGCTGGACGAAGCCGGTCGCGGCGCCGTCCTCCATCGAGATGTAGCCGGCCGGCCCGACCAGGTTGGCCTGCAGGATGCGGCGGCGCTGCATCGCCGTGTCGTCGTCGGCGAAGCCGAACAGCGTCCAGTGAAGCTCGGTGCGGTCGACGCCCTTCGGCACGACCTGGCGCGCGGCGAGCGAGTTCCGGATCTGGTGCAGGACGAAACCCGGGAAGAGCGACAGGATCTGGATCGACACGCGGTCGCCGAGCTCGTCGACCTGGTCCAGCAGCTCGGGCGCCTCCAGTTTGAACTGGCTGGCGGAAGACCCCGCGGAACGCATGCCGTCCTTCTCGTAGGCATCGCCCGTGTCCTCCACCATTTCGGTGAACGTGCAATGGTGCGCGCCGTCCTTCGACACGAACACGCCGCCCTTCTGGGTCAGCCGGTTGATGCGGAAGCGCGTGAAGAAGAGGTGCAGCAGGCTCGCATGGTACGTGTCCTTCACGTTGTCCATGTAGAGCTTCCAGTTGTTCGGCAGGACCTGCGTATAGGTGCCCAGCACCTTCACAGGCTTCTTCATCACACGCCGGATGCGCGGAAGGATGTCGGGCCCGATGTAGTCCTCGAGCGACGGCGCCGACGGCGAGAGCGTGCCGAACACCAGGCCGTGCACCGACGCCACGCGCAGCTTCTTCGGCGCCTGCGTCTCGGGTGTCGCGTCCGCGGGCAGGCCGCCCTTGCCGGCAATGCCGCGGCGAAACGCGACGGTGGTGAGGTTGCCCTCGTGGTCGTAGACCCAGTTGTGGTAGATGCAGGCGAAGCGCTCGGCCTTGCCGCGCGCCTGCATGCACACCAGCGCGCCGCGGTGCGCACAGCGGTTTTCCCAGGCGTGCAGCGCGCCCTTGGCGTCGCGCGTCACGACCACCGGCATATCGCCCACGAAGGTGGTGACGAAGCTCTGCGGCTCCGGCAGCTCGGCCTCGAGGCACAGGTAGCTCCAGGCCGCGCCGCGCCAGATCCGCTCCTGTTCCTCCCGGTAGACGTCCGCGTCCTGGTAAACCCAGTACGGAACGCGCGTCACGCCCTCGGCGGGCCACGCTCGGTGCGAGGTCGATTGCTGGGACATCGACTTATTATAATTACCGCCCCCCGCCGTTCGACGAGGAGGCTTGCCTTGGTTCGCGTGTTCCTGCTTTGCCTTGCGCTCGCTGCGCCCGGCGGCGTGCTTGCACAGTCCGGCACCGGCGAGAGCTACCAGCCGGCTTCCGGCCAGCCGGGGAAAGACGTGGTCTGGGTGCCCACGCCGTACGCGCTGGTCGAGAAGATGCTCGACATGGCTCAGGTGACGCCGCGCGACTACGTGATGGACCTCGGCTCCGGCGACGGTCGCAACATCATCGGGGCGGCGAAGCGCGGCGCCAAGGCGCTCGGCGTCGAGTACAACCCCGAGATGGTGGCGCTCTCCCGGCGCAACGCGGCGAAGGAAGGGGTTGCCGACAAGGCGCAATTCGTCCAGGGCGACATGTACGAGGCCGACATCTCGCAGGCCACGGTGCTCGCGCTCTTTCTCCTGCCCGACAACCTGCGCCGCCTCACGCCGAAGTTCCAGAGCCAGTTGAAGCCCGGCACGCGCCTGGTGATGAACGGCTTTCCGATCCCGGAATGGGCGCCCGACGTCACCGAGCAGGCGGGCGGCGACTGCGCCAATTGGTGCACCTCGCACCTCTACTACGCGCCGGCGAAGGTGGGCGGCAGCTGGCGGCTCGGCCCGGACACGCTGCGCTTCGAGCAGAACTTCCAGATGCTCTCCGGCACGCTCGGTAAGACGCCGATCGCCGATGGCCGCCTCAAGGGCGAGGAGATCAGCTTCACCGTCGGCGACACGCAGTACGTCGGCCGCGTGAACGGCAACGCGATGAGCGGCGAAATGACGGGGCCACGCGCCGGACAATGGAAAGCGACGCGGCTCGGCAATGATCATTGACATCCACGGGCACTACACCACCGAGCCGGCGGCGCTGCACGCGTTCCGCGACAAGCAGCTCGCGGGCCTCGCCGACTCGGCGCGCAAGCCTTCCCCATATACCACTGTGGCCGACCTCGGCATCAGCGACGAGACGCTGGTGAAGAGCGTCCAGCCGCAGCTCAAGTTCCAGACCGAGCGCGGCGGCGACCTGACGCTGTTCTCGCCGCGCGCCGGCGGCATGGCGCACCACGTCGGCACGGAGAAGATCAGCATCGAGTGGTCGCGCATCTGCAACGACCTCATCCACCGGATCTGCACGCTGCTGCCCGACAACTTCGTCGCCGTCGGTCAGCTGCCGCAGTTTCCCGGCGTGTCGCCGAAGAACTGCATCCCGGAGCTCGAGCGCCTGGTGAGCCAGCTTGGCTTCGTCGGCGTGAACCTCAATCCCGATCCCTCCGGCGGCATGTGGACCGACCCGCCGCTCATCGACCGGCACTGGTACCCGATCTACGAGAAGCTGTGCGAGCTCGACGTGCCGGCGATGATCCACGTGTCGTCTTCCTGCAACCCGAACTTCCACCACACCGGTGCGCACTACATCAACGGCGACACCACCGCCTTCATGCAGCTCATCCAGGGGAATCTCTTCAAGGACTTCCCGACGCTGCGCTTGGTGATTCCGCACGGGGGCGGCGCAGCGCCTTACCACTGGGGAAGGTACCGGGGGCTCGCACAGGACATGGGCCGGCCGCCGCTGTCGGAGCACGTGATGAAGAACGTGTTCTTCGACACCTGCGTGTATCACCTGCCGGGCATCGAGCTCCTCGCCAAGGTGATCCCGGTCGACAACATCCTGTTCGCCTCGGAGATGGTCGGCGCGGTGAAGGGCATCGACCCCACCACCGGCCACCATTACGACGACACCAAGCGCTACGTCGATCAGCTCAAGGGGTTGAGCGAGCAGGACCGCCACAAGCTGTTCGAGGGCAACGCGCGGCGCGTCTACCCGGGGTTGGACAAACTGCTGAAGAAACGGAAGGAGCAACGATGAGCGCGTCCATGCGCATCCTGGACATTCCCAAGCGGCCCGACCCGCGCCTCGTCGCGGAGCTGGGCAAGATGGTCACGCCGCACCTCTCCGACAGCATGGAGCGCCTCTACGCGAGCGGGCCGCAGCTTCGCCCGATGCACAAGGCGGGCAAGCTCGCCGGCCCGGCGTTCACGGTGAAGACGGCGCCGGGCGACAACCTGCTGGTGCACCGGGCGCTCGACACCGCCAAGCCGGGCGACGTGATCGTGGTCGATGCAGGCGGCTTCGGCGACCACGCCATCATCGGCGAGCTGATGATGTCGCGCGCGCGGCAGCGCGGCGTCGCCGGCATCGTCATCTGGGGCGCGATCCGCGACTCGGCCGAGATCGGCGCCGGCGATTATCCGGTGTTCGCGTGCGCGGTCACGCACCGCGGGCCGTACAAGAACGGGCCCGGCGAGATCAACGTGCCCATCTCGATCGCCGGCATGCCGGTCATGCCCGGTGACATCATCGTCGGCGATGCCGACGGGCTGGTGGCAGTGCCGCAGGAGCAGGCCGAGCGCATCCTCGCATCGGCCAAGGCGATCCTCGAGAAGGAAACTGCGGCGATGAAGCAGATCAACGCCGGCACCGTCGACCGCGGCTGGGTCGAGAAGGCGCTGCGGGAAAAAGGCTACAAGGTCTGATGGACCTGGCGGCGCTGCGCGGCATGAAGCGCGCAGGCGAGAAGATCGTCGGCGTGGTGGTCTGGGACTACCAGATGGCGCAGATCGTCGACCGCGCCGGCGTGGACCTCGTCTCGGTCGGCGACTCCGTCGGCGTCAATCTCTGGGGCGGGAAGGAAGGCGAGATCACGCTCGAGGAGATGCTCGTCGTGTGCAAGGCGGTGCGCCGCGGCGTGACGCGCGCGCTTCTTTCCTGCGACCTGCCGCCGCGCTTCGCGAATGCGCAGAACGCTCGCCGCCTGGTCGAGGAGGGCGGGGCGCAGATGATCAAGGTCGAGGCGCCTGCCTCCGTGGTGAAGGCGCTGGCCGACGCGGGCATCTCGATTTTCGCGGAATTCCATGGCGGTCGTCCTGTGGATGAACTGGTGAAGGAGGCGAAAGACCTGGAAGCGGCCGGTGCGGCGCTGCTCGACTTCCGACATTCGGGCCCCGACGCCGGGGCGGCGGTGGTGCGCGCGGTGTCGATTCCGGTCCTCGGCGGCCTCGGCGGCGGCCCGTGGCTCGACGGCCGCATGCGCATGGCGCATGCCGCGATCGGCTACGCCGCCTCGCAGCTCGATTCGAAAGCCGAGACCTACGCCAATGTCGCGCGCGTGAGCCTGGAGGCGATCACGGCGTACGCCGAGGACGTGCGCGCGGCGCGCCACCTGAAAGGGCAGCGCCCTGCCTAGCGCGATCGTCGACGGCATCGCCACGCGCTACGAGGTCCTCGGCGAAGGGCCGCCGCTCCTCATGTATTCGCCGGGCGGGTTCGACGGCACGGTGGAGAAATGGAGCACGCAGGGCGTGTACGCGCGCATCAAGCTGCTCGATCACCTGCCGAAGAAATACCGCTGCATCGTGTTCGACCGGCGCGAGACCGGACAATCGGGCGGGCGCGTCGAGGTCCTCACCTGGCAGCGCTACGTCGCCCAGGGCAGGGGATTGCTCGAGCACCTCGGCATCGCGCGGGCGCATCTCATGGGCGCGTGCATGGGCGTGTGCCCGGTGATGGCGTTCGCGGTGGACCATCCGCAGATGGTCGAGAGCATGGTGCTCTACTGGCCGGTGGGCGGAGCGAAGTACCGCATCAACAACCATCAGCGCTTCGCGAACCACGTCGACTAC
>Ga0075426_10000515_pt1 | contig 26507 bp, 21 predicted proteins | sample SoiMethybrSBSTD5_FD_75304 | JGI IMG/M metagenome (GOLD analysis project Ga0075426, IMG submission 75304) | Bulk soil microbial communities from a Populus tree surrounding site in Tennessee, USA - Soil MetaG P. TD hybrid SBSTD5 | ecosystem: Environmental > Terrestrial > Soil > Tree plantation...
AACCAGAAACCCTATGATCGCGTTGAGATACGAATAGTTTCTAGTTTCGGGTTTCTGGTTTCTGGTTTCTCGTTGTCGATCGTCGATTCGACCCTTGACTACAAACTAGAAACTAGAAACTAGAAACTAGAAACCAGAAACCGGAGTTAATCGATGGAAACAATTATTCAAGACGTACGATACGGCCTTCGAACGATGCTCAAGAGCCCGGGCTTCACCGCCGTCGCAGTGATCGCGCTTGCGCTTGGAATCGGAGCTAACACTGCGATCTTCAGCGTGGTAAACGCGCTGCTTCTCAAGCCGCTGCCGTTCAAGAACGCCGACCGCCTGGTTTTGATCTGGCATACCTATCCTCAATTGAAGCTCGATCAGGCTTCGGTATCTGCGCCCAGCTACATCGAGTATCGCGATATGACCAGTTCGTTTGACGAGGTCGCCACGGCAACCGAATGGAGCGTGAATCTCACAGGCGTGGGCGAGCCCGAGCGGCTTCAGGGCGCGCGTGTGTCTTACAACTTGTTCTCCACGCTCGAAGTGCAGCCTTTCATCGGACGCAGTTTCCTCGCAGAGGAAGATCAACCCGGGAAGAACCGCGTAGTAGTCTTAAGCTATGGGCTGTGGCAGCGACGGTTCGGCGGCGATAGCGGCATCGTGGGACAAACAATCACGCTCGACGGAAACAGCTATGACGTGGTCGGTGTCATGCCCAGAGGTTTTGTCTTTATGATCGATGTCGACTTGTTTACACCCATTGCGTTTAAACCCGAGGATCTTGCCGCGACAAATCATGGGTTTGAATATCTAATATGTGTCGCGCGAATGAAACCAGATGTAGCCTTCGGGCAAGCCGTTGCGGATATGAACACGCTCGCTGATCAATTGCGGCCTCAGTTCTACGGACCAAACTGGGGCATCACCGTTGTGCCGCTCAGAGAGCAGCTTGTGGGAAGTTTTCGAACTCCGCTCTACATATTGCTTGGAGCGGTTGGTTGCGTGTTACTGATTGCGTGCGCGAATGTCGCCAATCTTCTGCTCGCGCGCGCCTCCGCGCGCTACAAAGAGATAGCCGTTCGAACCGCGCTTGGCGCGAGCCGCTCGAGAATAGTCCGGCAGTTGCTCACTGAGAGTGTCCTGCTTGCAACGTTGGGAGGGATCTTCGGATTGCTGCTGGCGTATGTTGGAATCCGACTCCTCTTACTCGGCGTCCCGGAGGACATCACCGGTTTCATTTCCGGATGGAAGGACATCGGCCTGAACGCTCCCGTGTTGGGGTTCACTTTCGGCGTATCGATGCTGACCGGAATCGTGTTCGGAATCGCGCCCGCTCTTCACGCATCGAAGCCGGATCTCAATGAGTCGCTCAAAGAAGGCGGGCGCGGCGGCACCGAGGGTCGTCAACGTAATCTTGTTCGCGCCTCGCTTGTCGTTGCCGAAGTAGCGATTGCGCTTGTGTTGCTGGTCGGAGCGGGTCTTCTGATTCGCAGCTTCATGCGTTTGCAACAAGTGAGCCCGGGTTTTAATCCTTCGAACGTTGTAACGATGCAGCTTTCGCTGCCGCGTTCAAAATATGCTGAGAAGCCGCAGGTCGCAGCTTTCTTCGATCAGCTCGTTCAGCGCGTCGCAGCGCTACCGGGCGTGCAATCCGCCGCGGTTGGAAACAACCTTCCGATGAGCAACAATAATTGGAACGCCTCATTCGCCGTCGAGAATTTGCAGGTCGCGCAAGGCGAACCAAGCCCGCACGGCGACCCGCATATGATTTCTCCCGATTACTTCTCGACCATGGGCATACCGCTATTGCGCGGACGCTTTTTCACCGATGCCGATTCGAAAGACTCGCTTCCCGTTGCGATCGTCGATCAAACGCTCGCCGATCAGTACTGGCCGGATCAGGATCCCATCGGCAAGCGCATAGCTGCTGGCTTTGACGGCCCAAGAGGCAAGCCACATTGGCGTGAGATCGTTGGAGTAGTCGGCCATGTTAAGCAGTATGGCCTGGACGGAAAAACAAAAGTTCAATACTACTTCCCTCAAACTCAAAGTCCGCAGAATGAGATGTACTTACTCGTGCGGACACCTTCAGAACAGAAAGGAATGATCGCAGCGATCCGCAACACACTCGATTCAATAGACAAGGATCAACCGATTTACAAGGTGACGACGCTGGAGCAAATGGTTTCGAATTCGACTTCGCAGAAGCGGCTATCGATGCTGTTGCTTGGCATCTTCGCCGCGGTGGCGTTGCTGCTGGCAGCGGTCGGAATCTACGGCGTGATGTCTTACGCGGTGACGCAGCGCACGCACGAGGTTGGCATAAGAATGGCTCTGGGAGCCCAACAGAAGGATGTGCTCGCGCTGGTGGTGCGTCAGGGAATGCTTATGACATTGGCTGGAGTGGGCATCGGACTTGTTGGAGCGTTTGCCGCGACCCGAGTGCTTGCAAGCTTGCTGTTTGGCGTCGGCACGCACGATCCATTGACCTTCATAGGAATCTCTTTGCTGCTGGCCGGAGTCGCGTTACTGGCGAGCTTCATACCCGCACGCCGCGCAACTAAGGTCGATCCGATGATTGCGCTAAGGTATGAGTGAAAGACATCATGTAAGGGCGGCCCTCCGTGGCCGCCCCTCGGTCTAAAGACAGCCCTTTGTCAAACCCCATCATTTTGCTAAGGAGGGGCGGCCACGAGGGGCCGCCCTTACAAGCATCTTCAGAGTTCATCTATAATCCCCGGCATGACTACTGCCCTGGTCTATGATCCGACTTTCCTTAATCACGACACTCGACATCACCCAGAGAATCCGGACCGGTTGAGAGTAATACTGTCGGCGCTCAAACAAGACGAAGCCCTTTGGGATAAACTGAAGCATTTCTCACCGAGACCAGTCTCCGACGAAGACATCATGCGTTGTCACAGTCATCGTCTGATCGACCAGGTCCGAGACTTGTGTGAGCGCGGCATCCCGTTCGTCGATCTCGACACTGCCATTTGCCCGAAATCATTCGAAGTTGCGAGGCTCGCCGCGGGCGCAGCCGTAGTTGCGATCGATCAAGTGTTCAACGGTGAAGTTGATAACGCGATCGCGCTTGTGAGGCCGCCGGGTCATCACGCTACATCAAGTCGAGCGATGGGCTTTTGCCTGTTCAACAACGTTGCGATAGCCGCTCGCTACGCGCAGGTTCATTACGGCGCGGACCGCGTTTTGATAATTGACTGGGATGTTCATCACGGCAACGGCACTCAGGAGATCTTCTATCGGGACCCATCCGTTTATTATTTCTCGACTCATCAATATCCTTATTATCCGGGCACAGGAGCGGCCAACGAGCGAGGGTTGGACAAGGGCGAAGGCACGACTCTCAACATTCCCCTTGCTGAGGGGACCTCGCGCAGCGTTCACGGTGAAGCATTCATTGACGGACTGAAGTCAATCGAGAAAGCTTTTCCGCCGGATTTGATAATCATCTCAGCGGGGTTTGATTCGCGGCGCGGCGATCCATTAGGAGGGCTGTTGCTCGAAGACGCGGACTTCGCTGAGATGACAAAACGAGTAATGGACATTGCAGCGCATGATGGATCAGGACGAGTGGTTTCAGTTCTGGAAGGCGGCTACAATCTGGACACACTGGGGGAGACAGTTAGAACGCATGTTGAGGCACTGTCTTCGTGAGATCCAGGTTAAGCACTGCTCCGTTTCGCAAGAAGGCGCAAAGATCCGCAAAGACGTCAAGTGAAACCCAATTTAACAGAGAACTCCCTTCGAGTCCTGGAGAAGCGCATCCTAGCACGAGATCATGGTGGCAACATCGTCGAGACTCCCGAAGAGATGTTTCGTCGAGTTGCACGAAGCGTCTCTCAAGCCGATCTCGAATACGGCTCTCGCACCGATGCCGAAGCGGCCGAGGAATCTTTCTTCGAGATCATGAGCAATCTCGAGTTCCTGCCCAACTCACCCACTCTAATGAACGCCGGAAGAAACCTCGCCCAACTCTCGGCGTGCTTTGTTCTCCCGGTCGAAGATTCGATGGAATCGATCTTCGATACGCTTCGAGATACCGCGCTGATTCAGAAGAGCGGCGGTGGAACCGGGTTCTCATTCTCGCGGCTTCGCCCGAAGGAAGATACCATCGAATCGACGCATGGAGTTTCCAGCGGCCCGGTTTCGTTCATGCGTCTCTACAACTTTGCGACTGAAGTCACAAAGCTCGGCGGCAAACGTGCCGGCGCGAATATGGCGATTCTTCGCATCGATCATCCGGATATTGAGGAGTTCATCGCCGCGAAAACGAATCCTCTCGAGCTGAATACCTTCAACATCTCCGTAGCGGTGACGGATCAATTCATGAAATCCGTTGAAGCCGGCGAACAGTACGACTTGATAAATCCTCGCACCCGCGAAGTTGTAGGTCAGTTGGACGCTCGCGACGTATTGAATCGTATAGTCGAATCCGCGTGGCGCAATGGCGAGCCGGGCGTGATCTTCATCGATCGGATCAATCGCGATAATCCGACGCCCGACCTTGGGCAAATCGAAAGCACGAACCCGTGCGGCGAGCAACCGCTGCTGCCTTATGAATCGTGCGTTCTGGGTTCGATCAACCTGGCGAAGTTTCATCGCGACGGTCATGTGAACTACGTTCGGCTTAGGGAGGTTGTAAGACTTGGCGTCCACTTTTTGGACAACATAATCGACGTAAGCGAATACCCGATACCGGCAATCGCCAACGTAACGAAGCTGAATAGAAAAATCGGGCTCGGCGTTATGGGCTGGGCCGATCTGCTCATTCTGCTCGAGATTCCGTATGACTCAGAAGACGCGATAGGGCTCGGCGAAGAGGTGATGAGTTTTATCTCGCGAGAGGCGTTGGGCGCTTCGGTTGAGTTGGCCAAGAAGAGAGGTCCTTTTCCGAGATGGTTTCAGGAGAGCGCTTATCACGAGAGCCGGGATCAGCAGGCTGGAAGCCTGCGCTCCCAGGTGCGCTCCCAGGAAATGCGCTTCCAGGAACGCCGCAATGCTACGGTGACTACGGTCGCGCCAACAGGAACAATCAGCCTGATTGCGAATTGTTCGAGCGGTATCGAGCCGATTTATTCAATTGCATATCGACGTCTGTCGTTTGAGTCTGAGCAGATGACTTTTGTGCATCCGTTGTTCGAAGGCTATGCGCGAAAGCACGGCTTTTACAACGAAACTCTCATCAAGCGCATTGCTGAAAGTGGTTCCGTTTACGATATCGGCGAAGTGCCTTCTGAAGCGCGGCGTGTATTCACAACCACACACGAGATTGATCCTGAGTGGCACGTTCGAATGCAAGCCGCGTTTCAAAAACATATCGACGCCGCCGTTTCAAAGACGATCAATTTTTCGGCGAACGCTACGATTGAGGATGTGAAGCGCGCTTATCTCCTAGCTCACGAGCTTGGTTGCAAAGGCATCACCGTCTATCGAGACGGCTCGCGAGAGAAACAGGTGCTGAGCACTGAAATGGAAAATATGACTGAGCCTTTGACTTTAGCGTCGGCGAGTCACGCTGAAATGGAGCGGCCGGAGAATCAGCTATTGGCTAAGAACATTTGTCCCGAGTGCGGGCAAGCTCTGCGGCACAACGGCGGGTGCCTGTATTGTGATTGCGGCTTCTCTGTGTGCGTTCAGAGTTAGGGCGCTCAGCCCGCCTGACTTTGATACCACGCTGCCGTCCTGCGAAGTCCTTCGTCAAAGCCAACCTTGACTCGATAGCCCAACGCACGCTCGGCGGCTTCGATTGAGGCCTGCGAGTCTTTAACATCACCGGCGCGTGGAGCCTCGTGAATTGGCTCAATCTCGCTTCCAAGTATCTCTTTAAGCTTAGCCAGCAACTCCAATAACGTGTAACGGCCGCCACACGCGACGTTGAAAGCCTTGCCCGCTGCGTTGTCTGCTTCGGATGCCAGTACATTTGCTTCCACTACGTTGTCCACATAAGTGAAATCTCTCGATTGAAGACCGTCGCCGTAAACGACAGGCGGCTTCCCTTCCAATAGTGCGGTGATGAATCGCGGGATCACCGCCGCGTATTGAGACTCGGGGTCCTGGCGCGGCCCGAAGATGTTGAAATACCGGAGTGCAACAATCTCGAAGCCATAAACGTGTTTGAAAACGCTTGCATAGTGCTCGCCCACAAGCTTCGACAACGCATAAGGCGAGAGGGGTTGCGGCGTCATGTCTTCCTTCTTCGGGAGCACAGGCGTCTCTCCGTAAACAGACGAGCTCGACGCGTAGACCACTCGCTTGACGCTGGCGTCGCGCGCCGCGAGCAAAACGTTTAGCGTGCCGGTCATGTTCACTTCATGAGTTGTGAGCGGGTCGGCAACCGAGCGCGGGACCGAGCCGAGCGCTGCTTCATGAAAAACGATGTCGACGCCTCTCGTCGCTGCGTTGACGATTGCGCCGTCACGGATGTCACCTCTCAAGACGTCGATTTCAGACCGGAAAGATTCGAGATTCGATTCCTTGCCTGAGCTGAAGTCGTCAAGCACGCGAACACGATGTCCGTCGCGGACAAGTCGTTCAGCGAGATGGCTTCCGATAAAACCGGCGCCGCCGGTTACAAGATAAGTTTGTTTCGACATTCTTCGGTGATCTGCAACCTCCGGTCGTTGCTTTTCTCCTTGGCGTCTTAGCGGTCCCTTGCGTCTCTGCGCGAAACTAAGAATGCAGATCTGAGTTTCGCGCAGAGACGCTAAGCACCGCCAAACCGCAAAGTTACTTCTTTATAAGGAAATTGCCAATGGCCAAACAATCGATCCCCGAGCAGTAAAAACCTCTGACCGCTTCGCGAGGAGTTGAAACGACGGGCTCTCCGAATAGATTGAATGAAGTGTTCAGGAGAACCGGCACTCCGCTGGCCTCGCCAAACTTCGTAAGCAGTTTCCAAAACGACCCGTTCGTCTTGCGGCTGACGCTGTGAACTCGCACGAGTCCGTCGCCAAAAACAGCGGCAGGTATCAATTGCTGCTTGACCGGTTTGATTCGGCTGACGCCCTGAAGAAAGTTGTTAAGCGCGCTCGCTTCAAAAAACTCTTCGGTGCGCTCCTCGGGTACGGCAGCGCAAAAAGGCCGGAACTCTTCGCGATGCTTTATGAAGGTGTTCAGATTGTCACGCATCATTTCGGTAGTCGGCGAAGCCAGGATGCTGCGAGCGCCGAGACTGCGAGGGCCAAACTCCATCGCTCCCCTGAACCAGCCCGCGATCTGCCCCTGAGCAAGCTGACGCGCGACTTCGGCGGTCAGCTTGTCTTCAGTAAGGAAATATTCATACGTAAGCTTGCAGTTGTCGAGCACCTCTTTGACCGCGTCGTCGCTGAACTGCGGCCCAAGAAAAGCGTGCTCCATTTGGTAAAGCCGTTCTCGATTGCCCATCACCTGATGCCAAACATAAAGCGCGGCTCCCACCGAACAGCCGGCGTTGCCTGCGGCCGGTTGAACAAAGAGCCGCTTGAAACCAGCGCGTCTCTCAACCGCAGAGTTGGCGAAACTGTTGAGCGCAACGCCTCCGGCAAGACACAGATTCTCTTCGCCTGTTCGCTCGCGATGCTGTACAGCAATCTGACTTAAGACTTCCTCGATTCTTTTCTGAACGCTAGCAGCAAGGTCGCGATGATGTTGTGTTATCGATTCGTCTTTGCGCCTGGGGGAAACTTCAGTGCATTTGAAGAAGTGAGCTGACAACGCGGGCGGTCCACCAAAAAGCAGATCGAGATAGTCGGTGTTCACGACTGGCAGACCGGCTCTATCAACACGCAAGAGATCACCAAAGAGTTCCAGAAACTCCGGCTTGCCTGTTGGAGACAGCCACATCGTCTTATGCCAGTCGCCGTCGGCGTCAAAACCCAGCGCCGCGGTGACTGCGCTATAAACCAACCCGATCGAATTCGGGAACTGCGCTTCCGCATCGACGCGAAGCTGTTCGCCCGTGCCGGTCATAAGCGCGGCCGATGTCATGTCACCTTTGTTGTCAGCCGAGATTACCGCGGCGCGGTCGAAGCCCGACGAGAAAAACGCGCTTGCCCCGTGCGCTAGTTGGTGAGGAACTTCGATGAATCTGCCATCAGCGCAAAGCCGCGCCTCAGCCATCCTTTTTGTCTTCAGCCGCTGCTTGAGATCGTTCAGGCTCTCGACAAAGTAAGGCGGAAACTCTTCAATCGATCCGCTCTGCCCGGCTCGGATAGCTCGCAAAGAATTGAAAGCGATCTCGCGATGAAATCGCTTGTGAGGCTCAAGGTAGTAGGCAATGCAATCGACTCTGTCGAAGCCGATGCTTGCGCGGTCGAGGCAAAACTCAATCGCGCGAAAGGGCAAGCCGCCGGCGTAGTTCATGCCGATGTGCCGAATACGAGCGAGCTTCTCTTCTTCGATAGCCGCAACAACGCGCCCGTCCTGAATCAACGCCGCCGCCGCGTCACGCTCTTGCCCGGAGATGCCGAGGATGTTCATTGGGATGAATACCATTAACATCCGATTAAGGGCTTTTCAAGTTGACCGCTCGCACACGCAGGCACCTAACGTTGGCGAAGAGGGTGCCCGCAACGGGAGTGTCCTGCTTCACAGCTCTGCCCGGGTGTGGTATAAGGCACTGTTGCCTAGCGAACCAGTCACTATCATGCAAAGGACAGACTAGATTATGGAGTTCATTAAGGACGTATTGAACTCGCTTCCCACCGTGGCGACTAGCCCTTTGGCGCTTATCGGTTACGTCGTGGCTATAGCCGCCTGGGTGACAATTGTGTTGAAAGTGCAACGGAATAAGAATGTCCTCAGCCACCTGAAAGACCTTCCTGCAAAGGACCGCTTGCAGGCTCTCAAAGACGAGATGGGTGTAGTCCCGCTAAAAGAAGGGTTGTCACCGGAACAATATCTCAAGTCAAGAATTTATCTTTATAAGTTTCTCGCCTTCGCTATCATCTGCGTGACGATTGTTATTCTCTTCGTCGTCGCTATTACTAAGACTTCTCACAAACCGCTTCCACCTCAGGCGAGCATTACGCTTGATTCCGAAGACGCGGACAAGCCCGACGCACCTCAGCCAGCGGCCTTAGGCGCCGTTGAGTCGGCGGTGCGTACAGACACTAGCAAACCGAAGATCACTTTGGCTGCCGGGGTCTCGGTCCTCAACACCTCTGAAAACACAGTGACCTACTCATACGACCGCACAGGGGACACCGTGCAGATCAAGCCTGAGATTCCGTATCTATCTCTACTTAAATCGGGCGGACCCATTGATGAATCAGGCAAGTTTCCTTTGCAGTTCCCAAAGCTCTCAGTGAAGCTCGCCAACAATACGGAATATGAACTCTTTGTCGACGAAGCCGCTGTGCAAGTCAAGTCGAGCATGATCGACTTAGAGCCGGTGCTGCGCGTCGTACACCTTCCCAACTACGATACATTTCTTTTCCTCAACGACGGATGGGGTAGGGTGATCGATCCAGAGATTCGCTTCGGTATCACCGAAGGGGAAAAGTACGACAAAGGACCACCCTGGGGAGCCGAGGACAATACTCTTTCCTTAGGGACGTTCTTTGAGGAGAAGGAAGTCAAGGTCACTGATTTCATTAAGCCGGCAATACTAAGGCCAGAACTATTGCACGACTTTCACGGGAGAGCTCAGAGCGCCTACAGCTTCGCTTGCGTGTTCGGTCAAATACGGTATTCGACAGAAACGAATGAACTACGTTCGATAAAGTTCAAAGCCACAGTGCAACTCACCGGCCCGGTTGTTTCGCCGGCGATCAGGCCGAATTACCTTTATGATCTTTTCTTAAGAGCGGGAGAGTCGGGCTATACAAAGCGCCTTCCAATTAGCCAGGCGATCAAACCGGGTGAAGCTGAGAACTTCGATATCAGAGTCGGCACAGATAAAACGGCGCGATTCGATCTCGCGATTTCATTCCGTACAACAGACGGAGCACAGATACCTGGAAATAACGTGCGGCTCGCTATATTTGTGCCTCGCACGCAGGCACCATTCATAGAGGCGAGACTCCCAGGAACGAATCAGTAATCAGCAGATCCCTGGAACGGCAAAGTGACGGCCCCTAGATCGGTTGACTAACCAGACGCCAGACACCGTCGACAAGAACGCAACCGCAGAATTTCGACTCGAAGAAGAGCGAGTCGAGCAACGCAGCGCCGCGTTCAAGAAAGAACTCGGCCTGCCAGATCTCGCCCTCACTCAAATACTGTTCATAGTAGGACTGCCCTGGATAGGCGTGGCAGCCAAACAAGGCCCTTCCCACGTTGTCTTGTGGCTGGCGGCAATGGCCCTCTTCTACATTCCATCCGCGATCGTTGTGATTTATCTCAATCGAATAATGCCGCTTGAAGGAGGCCTGTATCAATGGGCGAAGCTTGGCTTCAATGAGCTTGTTGGTTTTCTTGTCGCGTGGAACCTTTGGTTGTTTGCGATCTTAAATACATCTGAGATTGGACTACAGATCACGCAATATATGCGGTACATCGTCGGGCCCGGCGGGGAATGGCTTACTAACAGCAAATTGTTTAATGCTGGAATTAGCCTTGCGGCTATTGGAGGACTCGTTTGGCTGACTACAGTAGGGCTCGGCGTGGGTAAGTGGGTTCATAAAGCCGGAGGCGTATTGATGCTGATCACTTTTGCTGCCGTTCTGATTCTTCCGTTGCTCAACCGAGCAAAAGGCTCGCTGGCGGAATATCATCCGCTACAAACAGAGATGCCGGTTTTGTCATTGATGACTCTGAATCTGCTTGGCAAGATGGGATTCGGGGCGCTCGGGGGGTTCGAATACGTAGCCATCCACGCCGGCGAATGCCGTGACCCGGTGCGATCGATCAGCCGCTCGGTCGTCGTAGCGGCTCCAGTGATTGCAGCAATGTTCATACTCGGCACCAGCTCCGTGCTCGCGTTGATCGGAAAAGACGGAGTTGACTTGATCGCTCCGATTCCCCAGGTGTTAAGCGAAGGCTTTCGTCCACTTGGCATCGTCGCCGCTATCGCGCCGCTCGCGATCATCGCCCTGCTCTGCATACGCGTAGCTCAATCAAGCGTGATGTTTGCTGGAAACACAAGACTGCCGATGGTTGCGGGATGGGACCAGCTGCTGCCTGGTTGGTTCACGAGACTCCACGCGCGACATAAGACCCCTGTTAATTCAATATTGTTCGTAGGAGCTGCAACGATTTTGATGTCGCTCGCTGGGCTGGTGGGCGTTGGAAAACAGGAAGCTTTTCAGTTGTTGTGGAACGCTTCGGCTGTCTTCTATGCGCTAACCTATCTTGTGATGTTTGCGGTGCCGATTATTGGATTGAGAGCGATGAATCATCGCCCGCCGCTGTGGTTGAAGGTTGCAGCTCTGTCGGGGTTCTTGATGACGCTTCTGGACGTCGCACTCTCCATCGTTCCGATAATTGAGGTCGAAAGCCGGTTGATGTTCGCGGTCAAGATCGGTGGACTGATAGTGATCACCAATCTGATTGGTCTTACGATGTTCGTAATGATCGGAAGAAGGCGTCGCGCAACGCAAGCAGAACCGGTGAGTCTTCCGGCGGATTGAAAGTGCCGAATGATCATCAAGAAAGGGCGATGTTCGTCGCCCAGGCACGGGTAACAAGATAGTCCTTTTACGACCCTGGAGACATTTTGAAACCGAAGACGAAGCTATCACCATCGATGTCCGCTGCCCAATTCGACAACGGCTATTGGTACGCAACCGAACTGAAAAAATTCGCGGAGACAATCGGGATACCATCGGCGAATAAACTGCGCAAGGATGAGCTCGAGAAAGCGATCAAGCTCTTCCTTCGAACCGGCAAAATCGAGAGCCCTACTCGGCGAAGCCTTTCAAGGTCAGGAATCAAGGATGTCGAAAGAGGGCTGATGCTAAACCTGCCTGTAGTCCTCTACACAAACGACAAGGAGACGAAGAGTTTTATCGAACGCGAAGCGCAGAAACTTGCGCCGGGCTTGAAGCGGAAATCCGGCGCGCGCTACAGGCACAACCGTTGGCGTGAGGAACAATTGACCAACGGCGTCAAGCTCACCTATGGAGACGTGGTCAAGGAGTATGTTCGACTGTGTCAGACCGAGAAGGCTTTCACCAAAATTCCTCACGTGAGGTACATCAACTTCATGAGCGACTTCCTGGCAGCCGAGAAAGGCGCCACCAGAGAGCAGGCGATTGCGGCCTGGAAGGAAGTTAAGGAACTCGACGCTCCGAACACTTATCGTTCGTGGGTCAAAGCGCAAGCTTCGAAACCACGATAGCATGACTGGCCGGCTATCATTGCTCTGCTTGAAATCATCGAGTGAGCAACGCTGTGAGTGCGATGACAAGATGAACTTGCCACCGCACTCGAGGCTTCTTAATCCGCGAAGGCGCGCGACTAATCTGGTACGATTCGGTCGCCTTTTAACTGGCCCGGCGCGTCAGGCGCAAGCGGGTTTCCCATCAGATCGCGGAGCTGAAGAATGAACGTACCGGTGAAACTGTTGCCGCTTGGATCGAGAGTGATGTTTTCAAGAATCGTTGCTCGACCGATGACTGTGGTATTAGTCGCATCGTAGATCCAGGATGGATGCTTGAGCTTGATTGACCGCTTTCCGGTTTTTACGTAAACGCCAAGACATACGCTGCCGGCGGCCGGAGGCGGAGTGTCATTCAGAACCTCTGTGCCATCGCTGTGATACTGGTCGAATCCTTCATCGACAACCTGACCATCGACGAGAAACTGAACATCCCACAGTCCGACGATTGATGACGCGTCGGCGGCGCTTTCAATGGACTCTTTCTGCTCGGTAACACGATCCTCCTTCCCTTGGATGCTAAAAGCGAGACCCGGCTGTTTGTTTTTGAGCTGCGGCCCACATTGTGCGCTCGCATTTGAGGCGGACGCGCCGCAAAAACCGATAACCATTCCGAACATCAAAATTAATTTCGTTGACCTCATTGTAATCTCCTCTCAATGCAGTTGTTGTATTCGAGCAGCATATTAAGCAGCCGTTCAAAGCGAGTGACGACTCGTCATTGCTCCGGCTTCAACGTTTCAACTGCCCCCATTCATTAGCGCGACATTTGAGGTGATAACATCTCAAGAAATTCTTTAAGACATTGACTTGCCGTGTTCAGCAGCATAATCTCGCGGTACATCCTGACCGTCACTCTCGAAGATATGAGCAAGGCTGCGGGCGCGAACGATATAACACAGATGCTGCAGCAATGGTGCGACGGCAAGAAAGAAGTGCTCGACGAGCTTCTCCCTCTCGTTTATTCCGAACTACGGCGTCAAGCCGCGCGCCACTTGCGTCGCGAACGTAAGGACCACACGCTGCAAACGACCGCGCTAATTCATGAGGCTTACCTGAAACTGATCGACCAGAGGAATGTGAAGTGGGAAAGCCGCTCTCATTTTTTTGCCATCGCTTCGCAGGCCATGCGACGTATTCTGGTTGACTACGCACGCACGCGGACGCGAGTAAAACGCGGAGGCGACGACATAAAGCTTTCTTTGGAGGCAGCCGAGCCGCTCGCAAGCAACGAAAAATCGGTCGATCTGATCGCGCTCGATGAAGCGCTAACGAGGTTGGCGCTGCTTGACGAACAGCAGTCGCGTGTTGTGGAGCTGCGGTACTTCAGCGGCTTGAGTTTGAACGAGACGGCAGCGATTCTACATATCTCACGCGCTACGGCGGCTCGCGAATGGAACATGGCCAAGGCCTGGCTTCATCGCGAGCTCACGAGATAAACCCACTCATGAGCCCCGATCGTTGGCAAGAAGTTAAATCAGTATTCGACGTTGCTTTGAAACTCCGCCCCGATAAGCGAGCGGACTATTTGGCCAATGTCTGCAACGGTGACGATGACTTGCTCCGCGAAGTCGAGTCACTGCTCGATTCATTCGAAGACGCTCAGACTTTTATGGAGCAACCGGCCGCCGGGGAAGTCGCCGATCAGATCATCGCCAGCCAGGTTCGCAAGTTTTCCAAAGCCCAGCGCGTCGCACACTATCAAATCGTTTCCGAACTGGGCAGCGGCGGCCAGGGCACCGTTTACAAAGCGCTCGACACCAAGCTTGGGCGCACCGTGGCGATCAAGCTTCTCCCACCGGAACTCACTTCAGTCGACGACACCAGCCGAAAGCGATTTCAACGCGAAGCTCAGCTCGCTTCTTCATTGGATCATCCGAACATATGCACGGTGCACGACTTGATGGAGGTCAACGGTGCGGTCTTCATCGTCATGCAGTTTGTCGAAGGCCGCAATATCCGGCAACTGGTCAAGAGCCGCCCCCTTGAAATCAGAAGCGCACTAAAAATTGCAATTCAAGTCTGCGATGCGCTCGCGGCCGCGCATTCAAAAGGGATCATTCATCGCGACATCAAAGCTCACAACATAATCGTCTCCGAAGCCGGGCAAGCCAAGATCCTGGATTTCGGTCTCGCGAAACTGATTATCGAAAGAAGCGATGGCAGGGACGAGACCGAACTGACCGAGTTGGGTTCGCCTTACGGAACGCCGACTTATGCTGCGCCCGAACAGTCGCGGGGAGAGAAAGTCGATCATCGCGCAGACATTTTTTCAACAGGTGTTTTGCTTTACGAACTGCTGGCGGGGACGCGGCCGTTTCACGGCAAGACCGCGATCGACGTGCGCCACTCGGTTCTTTATGACGAGCCGAAATCGATCAGCGAAAAGCGAGGAAGCGCGATACCGCCAAAGCTTGAAGTAATCGTCAATCGGGCGCTTTCGAAAGTTCCGGCAAACCGTTATCAGCAAATGTCGCAGATGCGCGACGAGCTGATTGAAGTCTTGCGCGAGTTACCGGACGGTAAAGAAAGCAGCACGGAAACTTTTCTGGAAGGTTTCAAGCCTGCTCCGCTGAGTTATCTGCCCCGTCTGCACGGGAAAACTTTTTCTGCTGCACTCGCAGTTCTCTTCATCATCGCTGCAATTGCTATTTATGCTTTCTACTTCAGACCGCGCGCCTTTCCGTTGACGAGCAAAGACACAATCCTGATCACCGACTTTACGAACACGACCGGTGATTCGGTGTTTGACGAAACGCTGAAGCAAGGGTTGGCCATGCAGCTGCAACAGTCGCAGTTTCTCAACATCTTTCCGGTCAGCCGAGTGCGCGAAACACTTCGCCAAATGGAGCGAGCACCCGACGAGCGGGTAACCGTGGAAATTGGGCGTGAGATCTGTCAGCGCAACGAGCTTAAGGCCTTGATCGCCGGCTCCATTGCCGCGTTTGGCAGTCACTACGTCATCAATCTCGAAGCGATCAACGCAAGAAACGGTGAATCGATCGCGCATCAACAGACGGAAGCCGAAAGCAAAGAAGAAGTGTTGAAGTCGCTCTCATCCGCCGCAAGCGGCATTCGAGAGAAGCTCGGCGAGAGTCTCAGCTCGATTCAGGCGTCGGATATTCCGTTATATCAGCTCACCACTCCATCGCTCGAAGCGCTGCAGTCTTTCGCGCTTGGCTTCGACCGTTCAAACAAAGGCGAGTACTCTGAATCGATCCCGTTATTCAGACGCGCGACAGAACTCGATCCAAATTTTGCTTACGGCTATTCCCTGCTGGCCGGCAACTATACAATCATCAACGAGCCGGGCCGCGCTGCAGAAAACGCCGCGAAGGCGTTTGCTCTCAAGGACCGCGTATCTGAACGTGAGAAGCTTTACATTACGAGTGTCTATTACGCTTATACGCTTGGCGATTTGGACAAGGCGATCGAGATGCTCGGCGTCTACCGACAGTCTTACCCGAATGATTTTCGCCCGTCCGGCAATCTGTCCCTGGTGTATCTGCTGCTTGGGCAATTCGATAAGACCATTGATGCGGCGCGCGATTCTTTGCGGCTCAACCCAAATATTTCAGCGTGGCATGTTACGCTTGGAAGGGCCCTTCTGCGGTTGAATCGTTACGATGAATCAAAAGAGGTTTTCGCCAAGGCGATTCAGCACGGCCTCGACGATATTAGACTCCACGCTGGGCTGTTCGCGATCGCGGCGATAAACGATGACGCTACGGAAATGAACAATCAAGTCGCGTGGGCTCGAGGAACACCCAATGAATATGCCGCACTCGACTGGCAAACGGAAGCGACTGCTTTCGCCGGAAAATGGCGCGAGGCTCAGGCACTCTCGCAACGTTCGATCGACCTCGCGTTGCGCAGAGATGTCAAAGGAGTGGCCGCCAGTTTCGCTGCAATGCAAGCGTTGCGTGCTGCAAGCATCGGTCGCAAAGACGCGGCTATCGAGTTAGTCCAACAATCGCTCAAACTGGAACACAATCAAGTCTCGCTGCCCCAGGCTGCGCTCGCTCTTGCGCTGTGCGGTCAATCATCCCAAGTGCAGGCGCTTGTCGATGAGATGACGAAGCAGCATGATCGCAACACGCTGATCAACGGGCTCTGGCTGCCGACGATACGCGCGGCACTCGATCTTACTCGGCAGAATCCAGCAGGCGCGATCGAGAAACTGCAAACGGTAGAACGTTATGAGAGTGCTGGAGAGTTTTGGCCTGAATACCTTCGCGGGCTGGCTTATCTGAAAATGAGCAAAGGCGCAGAAGCCGCCGCGGAGTTTCAAAAGATTCTCGATCACCGCGGGAGGGCGCCGCTTTCAATCTTGTATTCGCTCGCGTATCGAGGCGCCGCCGAGGCCGCCTCAATCGGCGGCGACAAGTCAACGGCGCTGAAGCTTTACGAAGATTTCTTTACTCATTGGAAAGACCCCGACAGTGATTTGCCCGTAGTGGTCGAGGCACGGAAGCGCTTCGCCGATCTGAAAGCGCGTTGAGTATTCTCGCGATGCTTCAGTTATGCTTCAGGCGCAGGACATGCTTACTTCACAAGAGCGTCTACGCAAGCTCGCTCGACTTGAGTCCCGACTTTACCGCGATCGCTAGTAGTATCAATACGGCAGCAGTCAGAATCAGCGACAACGCAGAGCCGAATGGTTGATTCAGCTGCGCGAACTGATTCTGAATGAGATTGCCGATCATTACTGACTTCGCTCCGCCCAACAAATCCGGCGTTATGAATGCGCCGAGCGATGGAATGAAGACGAGTGCAATGCCTGCGATCAAACCGGGCCGCGAAAGCGGAAGTGTTACTCGTAAGAAAGTCCAAAAACGATTCGCGCCTAAATCCTGCGCGGCTTCAAGCAAGCGAATGTCCAATCGATCGAGCGCAACATAGATCGGCAAAATCATGAACGGTAATTCTCCATAGACCTGACCGATCAGCACCGCGAAATCTGAATACAGAAGCTTGAGCGGCGAGCCGATTATTCCGCTGCCGATCAGCGCCGAGTTGACTACCCCTTCGCTTCGCAACAAGAGTATCCACGCGTATGTCCGAATCAAAAAGCTCGTCCAAAATGGAATCACAGTCAGCACCAGCAGCATGCGCTTCCATCGTTCGGGCGCGCGCAACGCCAGGTAATACGCAACCGGATAGCTCGCGATTGCGCACAGCACAGTCGTCGCGGTCGCAATCCAGATAGTTCTCCAGTACGCGCGAAGATAAAGGGGATCAAAAGCCCGACTAAAATTCGCAAACGATAAACCGTAAATCGTTTTGCCGTACGGTCCCCGGCTCGCGAGGCTTACAACGACCACTATCACCAGCGGGGCTACCACGAAGACCACAAGCCACAACATGGCCGGAGCGATGAAAAAATGGTTGCGGTTCTTGTTCGTCACGTTTTCAATTGAACTAACGATTCTTCCAGGCTTGAAAGAGTATTGCTTTGTGCGCGGCCGCATTTGCTTCGACTACGTTGCCGATGCGAAAGCCACGATTTGCCAGGCTTGCTTGAGGCGGCGGTCCGGTCTCAGATCGGTACCAAATCAATGCCTCCCAAAAACGATCGTCGGTGACCGAGTCGAACTCGTTTATAAAAGAAACCTGAAACCGAGTCTCTCCGGCTTGATCGAGATAGTATTGAATAGTATTGCCGACGTTCGCATCCGTCACATAAACATTCGCACTCGGCTGGTCTTCGAGCTCAATCATCCGTTCTACAAGTGGCTGCCACGCTATCTGATCACGATGTGAAATTTCCGCGAAGCCGCTGAGCGATGACCAGCAGACGATGAGCGCAACTGTTGTCAGCCGCACGTGCGTAGGCTTTAATCGGTAAGCTCCTTCAGACACTAACAACAGATACGCGGGCGCCGCGATAATCAAATATCGAAAAGCCCAAACCGGTTGCGGAAGCACGTGACTCGCAACGAAAGACAAGAGGGCGGGACCAAAAGCGAACACCGCGAGCAAACAGAAGGTCATCGTCGATCTCTTACTTTCACGCTTCCGGCCCAGTCTCCAACCCCATTTGATAATCGGAAACAAGAACAGAATCATCACTGCAGCCGTCCCGAACACTCTCCATCGATAGCTCAGCGCTCCGTTGAGATTTCCGTAGAACCCTATCAACTCAGACACAGGCGGCGGCTGATTCCAGATGAAATTAACTCGACTTGGATTAACGAGCGCCGCCTGCCGAACCGCATACATCCACGGCAGGAAACACACAGCAAGAACCGCCATGGTGATTGAGAATGATTTCAAGCGCGCTCTTTTCCAAATCAACAAAAACAAGAATTCCAGTCCGACGACTATCCATCCGTAATAGTGCGTGAAGACAAGCAGCAGATTCACCGCAAACAACTGAGATTGAATCAAGGCGATCCCGGCTGTTCGATTGATGAACCTCGCGAAGAGCCAAAGCGACGAAACTGAAAGCAATAGAAGCAGACCATACATTCGCAGCTCCTGACTGTGGTTTATCAAAAAGCCGTTCACTGCGGCTAGCCACAAAGCCACGTTCATTGACCGCGCTTCCAGGTTCAACTGACGACACAGAAGCCAAAAAGGAATTATTGAAGCTACGGAAAACAGCAGCGGCAACAGCTTCATCCATAGCAGCGAGTGGCCTCCGATTGCGATCCACACTTTGAGGAGGACGTAAAAAAGCGGTGGATGAACAACGTCGCCGACGACAGATGTGAACAGGCTCCCCCAGCCCTGTTCGGCAGTCCATATTGTGAAGACCTCATCTCCGAACACGCCGTAAGAAGTAAGGTGCCATAGCCTGGCTGCGACGAACACGAGACAGATGCAAATGAACGCTGCTCTACTTCTTCCGCTAACAGCATCAGGTCCCGGTTCTATGTGTGATTTTGATCGCTCGTCTAACGTCGATTTTCGCGAACTGTCAGCAACCGCTGAAGGATTGATCACGATCACAATGTTAGCCGAAACTTTTGCGCGATTAGCCTTCCAGCATTACTGCGCTCTCAGGCTCCCACGCGAGGAATACAGTTTCACCAATGCGGCTCTCGACAGGGCGAAAGGCTTGCTTGTTTTGTTCGAGCACCGTGATCGTTTGCTTGCCATCGATTGCGACCCGCCATTGAGTGCTCTCACCAAGATAAACCGCCGATTCGATTACGCCGCTGACTTTTTCTTCCGACCCTTCACTCGAGATGCTGATCTTCTCCGGTCTTATTAACAGGCGGACACGTTGACCGGTTGAGAGCTCGTCTGACGGCGCGGCGATTTGCGCATCACCAATTCTGATAATTGAAGTGCGATTGGAAGAATGAACAACGCCTTCGATGATGTTTGAAACTCCGATGAAGCCGGCAACAAATTCAGTCAACGGCCTTTCATAAATCTCTTCCGCTCGCCCGATCTGCTCTACTCGACCAGCATTCATCACGACGATGCGATCGCTCATCGTGAGCGCCTCTTCCTGATCGTGAGTTACGTATATGAAACTTATGCCCAGCCGACGCTGCAAACTCTTCAACTCGAGCTGCATCTGCTTTCTCAGTTTTAGATCGAGCGCGGCGAGAGGTTCATCGAGCAACAGCACTCTGGGCTCGAGCACAATCGCGCGAGCAAGCGCGACCCTTTGCTGCTGCCCGCCTGAAAGCTCATTCGGCTGTCTTTTATCAACGCCCGCCAGTCGCACCATTTCCAGCGCTTCTGCGACTCGGTGCTTGATCTCGTCAGCCGCGTTGCGCCTTCGTTCGAGGCCAAAGGCTACATTATCGAACACATTCATGTGCGGGAATAACGCGTAGTGCTGAAAGACGGTCGTCACGTCGCGACGGAAAGGAGGGAGCTCAGTGACATCCTGATCCTTTAGAAAGATGCGGCCGGTGTCAGGCGACTCGAATCCGGCGATCATTCTAAGAAGCGTGGTCTTGCCGCAGCCCGAAGGACCAAGCAAGGTAAGGAACTCGCCGTGTGGAACAGAAAGCGACACCGCCTCGACCGCGGAAACGTCGCCGAAGCGCTTTGTTACACATTGTAGTTCGACTTCGTACACGACGTGCATCGTGGCCCGCAAGCTCCTGTTTTTCCGCGCCGCGCGGCGATTATAGCACACGATAATCGCGGCTCAGCGATTGCCTTACCGTAACGCCAAGCTCTTTGAGCGGCGGTCACTGAATCGGAATCGAGCGGAGATTTTTTGAATCAAAGTCGTTATGACTTGCGTCTTATTAATTGAGAGGCGGTTCCAGCGTAAAACGAAGACTTGAGAGGCGGATGATGTCAAAGATTATTGCATTCCTGCGAAACCACACACACTACTGGGGTGTTCCCCATCAGCGAAGCGGAGACACCAAGATGATTCAAACTTGTTACGAATGCGGAGCCGAGCGCGAAATGAAAATCGAACTTCGGCCATCGCTCAATGAATTTCTCGCGCCGCTTCACGATGATCATCTCGCGGCTTGATGTATCATCAAACTGATTCGCTGACCGTCCCCTGCTCTTTCAGATATTTTGTTCCGCATGCGGTGCACACAGTCTCCTCTCTCAAAGCTCCGTCGAGGGACATGTCGAGCTTCACTCCGCATTGACACATCCATCCGGTCAACCTTCCGGGATTTCCGACGAACATGGCGTAATCGGGTACATCTCTCGTTACGACGGCTCCGGCGCCAATGAAAGCATAACAACCAATCGTGTGACCGCACACTACGGTCGCATTCGCTCCTATCGAGGCGCCTTGCTTCACCAATGTCTTGCGAAACTCATCCTTGCGGGAGACGTGACTTCTTGGGTTGGTCACATTAGTGAAGACCATTGACGGTCCGCAAAAGACATCGTTTTCGAGCTCGACTCCAGTGTAAACCGAAACGTTGTTTTGAATCTTAACGTTGTCGCCGATCACGACTCCAGGCGAGACGACCACATTCTGACCGATGTTGCAGCGACGGCCGATTTTCGAGCCGGCCATTATGTGAGAGAAGTGCCAGATCTTCGTGCCCTCACCGATTTCGCAGGGCTCATCGACGTAGCTTGACTCGTGAACGAAGTAGTTTTTCTCCATAAAGAGTCCGGACTCGATCGCGTTTTTCGGGGTCGTTCATACGCTAACCCGCGCGCCACCTCCAGCAAGCGAACGCTCGGCAGCGTCAAGAAGCTTCAACACTCGCAGGCCGCTTTCTCCGTCGGTAAGCGGCGACCGGCGTGTTTGAATGCAGTCGAGAAATTCCAGGCACTGTCGCCGAAGAGGCTCAGCAGCTTCGAGCTGTTCGGCAACACCGTCGCTTTTCCGAGCGATTGGCTCGCCGTTAACGAACTCGACTCCTTGATCGTAGACTACAAGCTTGCTGTCTCTTCGAACATCGTCGAACACTGCCATTTTTCTTGATCCAACCACAACCAACCGCTGCTCTTTGTATGGATGAAGCCAGCTCACAAAAATGTGCGCGCGAACGCCGGTTGGGAATTCAATGTTCGTCACCGTTACATCAGCAATGCTGGGCTGAAGATAGGCGCCCCCGGTTGCTGTGACGAGACTTGGCCACTCAGCGACGAGTCTCAAAATAATTGCAATATCATGCGGCGCAAAGCTCCACAGAATGTTTTCTTCCCTTCTTACTTTACCGAGATTCAATCGATTCGAATAAATGTATTGAAGCTCTCCGATCTCGCCGGAACTAATCAGCTCACGAAGGCGGAGCACTGCCGGATGATATTCGAGAAGATGACCGACCATCAAAATCGCGCCGCGGTCGGCCGCAAGCTTAACGAGTCGCTCTCCTTCAAACACCTCCAGCGTCAGAGGCTTCTCGACGAGGACGTCCTTACCAGCCTCAATCGCCGCAGCGGCCATCCGATAGTGCGTTTCCGCTGGAGTGGCGATCACCACGCCGCGAACATTGACGTCGTCGAGCGCGCTTTCGAAATCGCTTTCAATCCGAACGCCGGGAAAGTTTGACGCGATTTTCTCCGCCGATGTTCTGCTCGAATCACAAACCAGTTCGAGCGCTCCAAGCTCGTAGAAGTTTCGGACATGATTCACGCCCCAGTAGCCCGCGCCAATGACGGCTATTCGGCCAGCGGTGCTGTGATCCCGTTTGTTATTCATTTAAACCGGAACATTCGCTCCGCATCGCGGACAGAACTGCGCGGTCGCAGGCAGGGGCGTTTGACAGTTGGAGCACACGGGCGGTTGCGGCACGGGCGCCGGCGCATAAGTGATTGGCGGCACCGCGTAGCCTGTTTCTGGTGACGGCGCTGGTTGTAAGAAGCTGCGCGCTCCTTCAAGGCCGAAACAGTCGCGGTAGGCGACCGCAGTCATCGTGAACATCAAGGGCCAGGTGGCGAGAAGTCCGATATAACAAGCATACGCTCCAACAGAAGCGATTAGTTGAACGACAAACGCGAACAGCGTGAACATCAGCAGATTGCGCTGAGTGAGATCGCGACTGGCTCGCATCGCTTCGAAAACGCCGAGGTTGCGTTCGACCACCAGCGGCAGGGTGAAGAACAACATTCCGGCTACGATAAAAGCAGGTATAACGCAAACCAGCGCGCCAAGAAAGATCAATATCGAATGAATGATTGTCGCGCCGAGCAGCCGCCAGTAGCAGTCTCTAGCAGAAAACAGATCACTGAACTGGACGCGGCCTCCACGAAGTTGCTTAAACGCCGCCCGGTAAGCTCCTCCCATGAAAAACACCGTAACCGGCAGCGTTACAATAGCAATTCCGAAAAACCCCAGATAGAAAACCAGCAGCGTCTCAATAGGCATTTGCGGCTGAGCGCCTTGCGGATGCGGAGCGCTCAACAGACTGGTAATCATCACGAAATACATCACGAGCATGAAAATGACCGGCACAATCATCAGCGCGAGAAGCCCAAGCGAAAGCGTCACCCAGGACTTCCACTGCTCGGTGAACATCTTCCATCCTTCGCTTATCCAATCGCCGAAGCGCACTTCAATTTTTTGTTGATCGCTCATAAGCAGAAATCGATTTGTTCTTTTATTAGTAATTGGTCGCAGCGCTTGTTGATCTCTTCAATGAAGCGTGCGATTGGGATCGTCGATGTCAAAGATGTCTCGATAAGCAACGGCGCTGGCCGAGATCATCCAGGGCAAAGTCACAAGCACTCCGATTCCGCACGCTATCGTGCCGCCAAACGAGATAGCCGAAAAAACCAGACCGGTCACCCACCACATCAACGCATCGCGCGAGAATATCACGCGACCAACTTCGTTTATTGCTCGAGCGACGTCGAGACCTCGCTCGAGTATAGACGACATCGTTAAGCCCAGCATCACCGTCAGCAACGGAGTAACAACCAGACTCAACAACCCATGCACCGAGTTGTTGCCAAGTCCTGTCAGGCCCAAATGCACAAGAGCGAAAATAAGAAACGTGACAAACGCCTGAAGGAATCGCCCTTGCCAATTGAACAGGTCGCTCATGTTGGGGCGCTCACCGCGCATGGTCTTGAACGCCATCTGCATCATACCCATCAAAAGCGGGCCCGCAAGGATTCCAACGCTGGCTATACTGAGAACTGCCCCCAACAATGTTGCCAGCGACATCAACGACCAATTCTCTTTGTAGACTTGCCATCCGCCGGCAAGCCAGTCGCCAAGCGCAATGTGAGAATGGACGGCCGGTTGAGGCGGCTGATATTGAGTCGGATAAGGAGGCGGATGATACGGCGTCGGGTTCGGCGTCACGTAGCCGGCCTGGGGCGGCGAACTTGTCGGCGCGGTCGGGCCGGGTTGAACGGGCGCAGTATCGCGATCGGGTTCCGGCCGCGGACCCAACATCCAGGTCGTCGCTTCTTCGCCCGCCAGGTGTTGAGGCATGCCGCATTGACGGCAAAACTTCTCGTCGTCTTCGACGTTTCGTCCGCAGTTGGGACACCAACTCGGCATATCGCTCAGTCTCCTCAGTCGTGAATGCTATTGCATCGAGGTCGAATCATTCAACTATCATAACGTCACGCGAGCCTCCAACGATTCGCCCGATTTCGTAATGCGCTTCGCCGAGTCGATCGAAGTGAGACTTCACGCGAGCCGCTTCTTCGGAGCTCACGATCGCCACCATTCCAATTCCCATATTGAAAGTCCGGTACATATCGCTCATCGGAACATTTCCAATTCGCGCAAGCAGATCAAACACCGGAAGCACAGGCCACGAGCCGCGATCGATTTGCGCCGACATCGCTTCAGGCAAAATGCGTGGGATGTTTTCGAGCAAGCCACCGCCGGTAATGTGGGCAAGTCCTTTGATTGATCCCGAATCGAGCAAGCCTTCGAGCGCACCCAGATAGCTGCGGTGCGGCTTCAGCAACTCTTCGGCAGCCGTGCATCCGAGCTCTGCGACTATTGTGTCCGCTTTGTAACCTGCGACTTCGAAAAATAACTTTCGCGCAAGGCTGTATCCGTTTGTGTGGAGGCCTAAAGACGGCAGTCCTATCAAGACATCTCCGCGGGCAATGCTAGAGCCGTCGACGATCAGGTGGCGATCTACAACTCCAACGATGAAACCTGCGACGTCGTACTCGTCATCGTGATAAAAGCCAGGCATCTCCGCAGTCTCGCCGCCGATCAAGACGCAACCCGTTTCCTTGCATGCTCGGGCGAGGCCTTCAATCACCGATGCGATAGTTTCGGGAATGAGTTTTCCCGACGCAATGTAGTCGAGGAAAAAGAGCGGCTTCGCACCCTGAACTAGAATGTCATTGACGCAGTGACACACAAGGTCATACCCGACCGTGTTATGAATCCCGGTCTTGAATGCGACGCGAAGCTTCGTGCCTACTCCGTCAGCAGATGAAACGAGCACCGGCTCTTTCATCCGCGAGAAGTCCGCCCGAAACATCCCGCCGAATGAGCCGATCTCCGTCAGCACGTCCGCCGTAAAAGTCTCGCGCGCAAGCCGCTTGATTTTCGCTTTCGCTATATTCGCGGTGTCGATGTCGACGCCGGCATCTCGATAGGTGAACTGCTCAGTCATTGGAAATCTCTTAACGACTCTTCAATTCCTTCAACAGATCATCAACACGACGTCGCTCACGGTCGCGACTTACCTCATCCTCGTCGAAGCTCATTTGAAGGTGATCGCCTTCTCTTGCACCACGCGGTAAATAGCGAATCGGTAAATTGAACTTCACCCGGTCGTCATCATAGAGCGCGAGCACCGCGAGGTCGCCTTCTATTCGATCGATCACAACTCTGGTTGAAGAATTCGATTTCATCGCGCTCGTCTGCCGCCGCGGCTATGCCTACTCGAGTCGCTTCCTCCGTCGCCGGCAACCGTACCGGCCACTTCATCGCCAGTCAAGTAGAGCCGGTCTTGCGCAACCTGACGTTCTGAACTCATCTCGATATCGTTGCCATCGCAGCTAGCGGTAATCGTTCCTTCAAGATCGGTGCGATAAAGTTTTATCCGCTTTTGATCCTGTTCGAGCATGCGCATCACTCGCGGATGCGGGTGGTGATAGTCATTTCCCGCAGCGCAACTGATCGTCATTATCGCGGGCTTTACCGCGTCAAGAACGTCGCGAGTCGTGCCGTTGGAACTCCCGTGGTGCGCGGCCTTCAATAAATCCGCTCGAAGCTTATCCGGTTCGTCGTTCAACATCTGCTGCCACGCCGATGGCTTGGCCGCGGTTTCGTACATCTCGGCATCGCCGGTGAACAGAAACTTTTTCTCGCCGAAGCGCAGCCGAACGACGATCGAAGCATTGTTGGGATTGTCGTCGGGCAGATCGTTGGAAGGATTCAGCACTTCAATCAACACCGGGCCAAACATTCGTGTTTCACCGCGCTTCGGTGTCGAGAATTTGATTCCTTCGTCTTTGATCTCCTGAAGCATGTCGCCATACGTCCTCGTCGAATGATTGAAACCGGAATCCCAGAACTCACGAACCTTGAACGCACGCATCACATCTCTCATCTCGCCGATATGATCCGAGTGCGGATGAGTCGCGATGACCAGATCGATTTGAGTCACACCATATTTTCTCAGCAGATCAACGGTCAGCGCGCCGCGATCACCGGAGTCGATCAGCATCGTTTGCCCTTCGGGCAACTGAATCAATTCCGAGTCGCCTTGCCCGACGTCCAAAAAATGAATGAGCAGCTTACCCGAGGCTGGACCGGGTTGCGGCTCATCGTGTCGATGCCGGACAACCAGAAAGAGCGCCACAATCGCCG
>Ga0075426_10000516_pt1 | contig 26502 bp, 27 predicted proteins | sample SoiMethybrSBSTD5_FD_75304 | JGI IMG/M metagenome (GOLD analysis project Ga0075426, IMG submission 75304) | Bulk soil microbial communities from a Populus tree surrounding site in Tennessee, USA - Soil MetaG P. TD hybrid SBSTD5 | ecosystem: Environmental > Terrestrial > Soil > Tree plantation...
CAATTCGTCCTGACAAGAACGAAGCTCCGCCCCAAAATCGCCGTGGTGCTGGGCTCCGGGCTGGGCGCATTCGCCGATGAACTGAATGAACTCACGCGGATTCCCTACCAGGAGATCCCCTCCTTTCCGCGCTCCACTGCCGTGGGCCACGCCGGGGTGCTGGCCATCGGCAAATGTGAAGGCATCCCGCTGGCGGCCATGCAGGGCCGCGTGCACATGTATGAAGGCTACTCCGCGCAGGAAGTCGCGTTTCCCATGCGGGTGCTGGGACGCATGGGCGTGCGAGCCGCCATCCTGACCAACGCCGCCGGGGGCATCAACCTGGAATACAAGCAGGGCTGCCTGGTGCTGCTCAGCGACCACATCAACCTGCAGGGACGCAATCCGCTGGTGGGAGCGAATGACGAGCGCTTCGGCCCACGCTTTCCCGACATGACCCAGGCCCACCACAAGCCTTATTGCCAGGCAGCGATGGAGGAGGCGCGGCGCCTGGGAATCACCTGCTTTGAAGGCGTGTACGCCGCGCTGCTGGGGCCGAACTATGAAACGCCGGCGGAGATCCGTTTCCTGCGCACCATTGGGGCCGACGTGGTGGGCATGAGCACCGTGGCCGAGGTGATCGCGGCCCATCACATGGGAATCAAGGTGCTCGCGATCTCCTGCGTCACCAACATGGCCGCCGGCATCCTGGACAAACCCATCAATCACGAGGAAGTGCTGGAAACGGGCGAGCGCGTGAAGGGGCAATTCATTGCCCTGCTGCGGGCAGTGATATCGCGAGTGGCAAAGGATGTGGGGTGAACAGCCGTTATCAATTACCAATTGGCATTTAGCCCCTGAACGTATGGCCAGGTAGATCTTGAAGGGCTAAATGCTAGGTGCTAATTGCTCCATTTATAATCAAACTCTGGTAACGCCACGCAGGAGGACGCCCATGGCTGGAGTGATTCCCGACAAGTACACCGACCTGTTCAAGAAAAAAGCGTTCGCGAGCCTGGCCACCTTGAAACCCGACGGCAGCCCGCAGGTGACGCCGGTGTGGATTGACTACGATGGCAAGCACGTGATCGTCAACACCGCCGAGGGGCGGGTCAAAGATCGCAACCTGAAGCGCGACGGGCGGGTGGCTATCGCCATCATGGACCCAGACAATCCTTACCGCTACCTGGGCGTCGAGGGCAAGGTGGCCGAGGTGACCAAAAGCGGCGCCGACGCCCACATTGACAAGATGGCCAAGAAATATCTGGGCCAGGATAAGTATCCCAATCGCAGGCCGGGCGAAGTGCGCGTGATTTTCAAGATCGAACCGGAACGCGCCCACACCATGGGATAGTGCACCATCCGGACTGCTTTAGAACGTGAATTGCTCTGGCTCTCATCTCTTAGATGGAATTCTTGGGCGTCAGCGCCCCAAGCTAAGAGCCAAGGGCTCTACCCGAGACCAATATGCCTTCAGCGAAACCTGCCGCCAACTTGGTGCGAATTGTTCGCGCTACCAGCGAAGACGTGGAGCGCATAGCGCCCCTGTTCGACGCCTACCGCCAGTTCTACAAACAAAAACCTGACCTCGCGGCAGCACGCCGATTCATCGCCGAACGCCTGCAGCGTGAGGAGTCTGTGATTTATCTCGCGCTGAGACGTGAGGAGATAGTCGGATTCGTGCAGCTTTATCCGTGCTTTTCTTCGACGGCCATGAAGCGGATGTGGATTCTGAACGACTTGTTCGTGACTCCGGAGGCGCGGCGGCAAAGTGCGGCCAAGGCGCTGATGGAGCGGGCACGGCAGTGGGCGGTTGAAACCAAGGCCGATGGGCTGTGGCTGGAGACGGCGGTGGACAATCACCCCGCGCAGCGCTTGTACGAGAGCCTGGGCTGGAAGCGGGACAACGACTATTACCGCTACCTGATGCCCCTGTGATCTTCGGGCGTGTAGCGCGATCGCAGCCCAGCCTCCGCAAGTAGGGAAAACACCGACCTGGAAAGGCTATATCAGACCCGCCTTGAAGACGACCACCTATAACCTGGCGCTTTTAGGTTTTGGCAACGTGGGCCGCGCTTTTGTTTCCTTGCTGGAACGCAAGCGCCAGGACCTTCGTGATCAGCACGGCATTGAATGGCGACTCACTGGCGTGGCCACGCGCCGCATGGGCTGGATCGCTGCACCCGATGGCCTCGACGCGGCGGCTTTGTTGCGCGGCGAAACGCGCGCGGCCGCCGGACCCAACAACGTGCGCGACTGGCTGCGTGCGGCCCGTGCCAACGTGCTGTTTGAAATCACTTCGCTCAACCGGGAAACCGGCCAGCCCGCTATTGACCACCTGAAGGCTGCGCTCGAACTGGGCGCGCACGCCATCACCGCCAACAAGGGCCCGGTGGTGCATGGCTACGAAGAACTGAGGGCGCTAGCTCATAAGTGCGGGCGCAGATTTCTGTTTGAATCCGCGGTCATGGATGGCGTGCCCATCTTCTGCCTGTTTCGCGACACCCTGCCTGCGGTCGAAGTCCGCGGCTTTCGCGCTCTCCTGAATTCCACCACCAACCTGATCCTGCAGCAGATGGAAGAAGGCAGCACGCTGAACCGCGCCATTGGCAAGGCGCAGGAACTGGGAGTCGCGGAAACCGATCCCACGGACGATCTCGAAGGCTGGGATGCGGCCGTCAAAATCGCTGCGCTGGTCACCGTGCTCATGCGCGAGCCGCTTAAGCCGCACGAGGTGGAACGCCAGGGGATTGAGGACTTGCATCCCCTGGCCGTGCAAGCGGCGCGACGTGCCGGCCGCCCTTATAAACTGGTATGCGAGGCGCGCCGGGAGAACGGCCGTGTGCAGGCCAGCGTGCGACCGCAGCAGTTGCCGCTCAACGATCCTCTCGCCTGGGTGAATGGCACTTCGTCGGCGATTTACTTTGAGACCGACATCTTTCCCGGCTTGGCGATAACGGAACAGAACCCGGGAGTGACGGAGACCGCGTACGGGCTGCTGGCCGACCTGGTACGCTCCGTGGGCGTGCAAAAGCAATAAGCGTGATGTTGAGCGAAGGCGCATGCCCAAGCCGAACTGCCTCAGCGCGTTGCCAGCGTAGGTAGCTGTCCGGGGGAGTTTCTACGATCACGAGTGACGGAACATAAAAACTTGGTAGCGTTGCGTTGACATCGGTCGAGTGAAGTCCTTCGCTCGGGTGCGGTTCTGTATTCCGCACCCTCGGCTCAGGATGACATTCGGGGTTAATGTGGACAAACATGAGCACGCAAACTTTAAATCGTAAATCGGCGGCGCTCGATATTGCCTGGGTGCGGGAGCAATTCCCTGCTTTGAAGCTCCAGGTGAACGGGCGCACGGCGGCATTTCTCGACGGACCTGGGGGCACGCAGGTGCCGCAGCGGGTGATTGACGCGGTCACCAACTACTTCGTGGAATCGAATGCCAACGTGGGCGGCGCTTACCTGACCAGCGAGCGCAATGACGCCATGTTGGCGGAAGCGCATCGTGCTATGGCCGACCTGCTGGGCTGCGACCCCGACGAAGTCTCCTTCGGCCAGAACATGACCACGCTCACGCTGTTGCTCAGCCGCGCCATAGGGCGCGAACTGAAGGCAGGCGACGAAATCCTGCTGACCTGGCTGGACCACGATGGCAATGTTTCTCCGTGGCTGGTCCTGGAAGAAAAGGGCGTGGTCATTAAGCGCGCCGAGGTCAATACGGCCGACTGCACGCTGCGCCTGGACGATCTGGCAGGCAAAATCACGCCGCGGACCAAGGTGGTGGCGGTCGGCTATGCCTCGAACGCCGTGGGCACCATCAATCCGGTCAAGGAAATTGTGCGCCTGGCGCATGCCGCCGGAGCGCTGGCCGTCATTGACGCGGTGCATTATGCGCCCCATGGCGCGATTGACGTGCGCGACCTGGATTGCGATTTCCTGCTGTGCTCGCCCTACAAATTCTTCGCGCCGCACTCGGGAGTGATGTACGGCAAGCGGGCGGTGTCGAGCCGTTTGCGGCCGTATAAAGTACGGGCGCAGTTTGACCGCCTGCCCGAGCAGTGGGAAACGGGAACGCTGTCGCATGAAAATATTGCCGGAGTACTGGCCGCCATCGAATACCTCGCCGACGTGGGGCGGCACAGCGAAGCCTCGGCTTCGAGCCGCCGAGCCGCTCTGCTCGTCGCTTATGCCGCCATCCAGGTCTACGAGTGCGGGCTCATGCAGCCGCTCATCTCCGGGCTGCTGGCCATCCCCGGCCTGAAGTTATATGGCATCACCGACCCGGCGCGGTTCGGAGGGCGCACGCCCACAGTTGCGGTGCGGATCGAGGGGCACACTCCGATTGAGTTGGCGCGCAAGCTGGGAGAACGCGGCATCTTCACCTGGGACGGCCACTACTTCGCGCTCGACTTGGCGCGGCGCCTGGACGTGCAATCCACCGGCGGCTGGTTGCGCATCGGGCTGGTGCATTACAACACGGCGGAAGAAGTCGCGAGAGTGGTGGAAGAATTGAGAAATATCGCCGCCCGGCGTTAGCCTCCGTCCGATACGTATTGCATTTGCTAGCAACTGATATCACGCCATTGATCTAGCCGATCAGGAGGTGTAGGTTATCTACTATGTAACGGCCGGGGTGAACAAACCTGAAGCACCCGCCGTCATCCTAGTTCCGGCGACTCTCCGGGGATTTGTTTTTGCGAGGTCCAAAGGGTAAACCAGTCAAGCTCTTGAATCCGAAAGCCGCCGCCTCGTCCGGCTGTCCCTCCAGCATTAATTCCCCTCTCGGAACCGATGAACAGGCCTACTGCGCAAAATACTTGAAGCTGGCTGATACTGCCCTGCAGATGCCGGTTCGACGAGAACTCAAAAAGGCCAGTTAGATTTAATGCCTGGGTGTACGCGTTCGCCCTGACCGGAACTTGAGGCCTAGGTTGAAAATCGTTTCACCAGATCATTAATAATTGCCAGAAATGCCTCGACGGGTTCGCCCTTGTGGATGAAGGCATCCACGTGCCGGACAGTATCGGGATTCATGCCGGAATGCAGCACCACGGGCACGCTGGGTTTGAGGGCTTTGAATTGCGCCGCCAGTTCCAGGCCAGTGGGTCCGCGCAGCATGTGGTCCGCAACGACCAAACTAACAGGCGCTTCGCGGAACATTTCCAGGGAGTCTTCCGCCGTGGATGCCAGGAGAACGGCATAGCCGTTTCTAACCAGAATGTCATTAACCAGGCGCAGCCCAGTCTGATTGTCATCCACGCAGAGGATGAGGGCTCTCCCAACCAGCACCGGGACCGGCTTGGCGGTCTCCATCTTGAAGCAAACTCTTTCCCCGGCCAGAGTTGGAGTAGTGCAGTCCGTGCCCGGAAGTGGCTTAGTGGAGCCCGGAAAATTGGCATCAATGGTGCCGCCAACAATTAATTTCTGTCAAGGGCCCGTCCGTGGTAGGTCTGGACTTGAAGCAGGGTCAAGACTGCCGGCTTACGGCCCTAGAATATGTTCCCGATTTAGTACAGAGTTCTCGAAAAGGAAGCACAACGAGCCCCGAAGGAGCGTGGTTCTCCTCCGGGGCTATAGCCCGAGTGCCAACGCCAAGGGCCGCTTCGGCGATGCCGGAACCAACTACTTCTTCAGCGTGCGGACGAACTTCACCAGTTCCTGAATCTGGTCGCCCGTCAGCTTGCCATCATAAGCGGGCATCTTGCCCTTGCCTTTGGTGATGGCGGCGGTCAGATTGGAGTCCGACTGCTTCTGCACGTCGGCTGAGCCCAGGTCTTTAATGCCCAGGCGCTTACCCATAGGAGTTTCGCCCTTGCCATCGGGCCCGTGGCACATGGCGCACTTGGCTTTGTAAAGATCGGCGCCGGAATCGGCGGCAAATACCGAGGTGGAAAACATCAGGGCTAACGCCAGAACAACCAATGAGGCCGTGGTCTTCATTCTTTTTTTCTCCTTTTGACGGTGGGACGCACTCCAGTCCCACACCATAAGAAGGCACTTGGCCTGCCAATCGCCCGCCGAGCTATATGTCTGGCCCAGAATGAGATAGCTTTGGACCAACGGCGGATGCCACTTTCGGAGCGGGGGAAAATACACGCCATAGGGTGTTATGCCGCAACTGGTCCCCTGCTCTGGTCTCAGCTAAGGATACCCGGTCAACCCTAAGTGCCTGAAACAGCAGCGGAAGCTGGGCCATTTCCAAGCAGCGACCTTTGGCAGGGTGAATGCCCTACACGAGGTGATCCTTGGGGGCTTGCCTTGGAACCCAACCTGATGGTGATCGGCCTGAACCATCGCACGGCGCCGGTGGCAGTGCGTGAGCGCTTCTACATCAGCGAAACCCGCCGCTGCCAGGCGCTGGTGGAACTGAGTAACGCAGAAGGCATTGATGAAGTGGTGGTGCTGGCCACCTGCAACCGCACCGAGTTCATTCTGTGGTCGAACGAGCCCAGCTTAGCTGCCAATTCCATCCTTTCCTGGCTTAGCCGGGAGTACGGGCTGAAGCTGTGCGAGTGGCAGCATTTCTATCGCCTGCTGGACGAAGCCGCTCTGGTGCACATTTTTCGGGTGGCCTCCAGCCTCGATTCCATGATCATCGGCGAGCCGCAGGTCGTCAGCCAGGTCAAAACCGCCTGGGCCCAGGCCCAACAAGTGGGCACCACCGGTCATTTCCTGGATGCCGTGCTGCAGAAGGCGCTGACCGTTTCCAAGCGCGTGCGTAACGAGACCCCCATCGGCGCATCGGCGGTTTCGGTGCCCTACGCGGCGGTGGAGCTGGCCAAGCAGATCTTCGGCTCCCTGGAAGACCGGGTGGTGCTGCTGCTGGGCGCGGGCAAGATGAGCGAACTCTCCGCCCGCTACTTGGTGAACAGCGGCGCCCGCCAGGTGCGCGTGATCAATCGCACCTTCGAGCATGCCGCCGAGGTGGCGGAAAAACTGGGCGGCGTGCCGGTGGCTTTTGAAGACCGCTGGCCCCACCTGGTGGAAGCGGACATCGTGATCAGTTCTACTGGTTGCCCGCACGTGATTCTGACCAAAGATGAGGCCCAGCGCATCGTGCACGAGCGCGGCGGGCGCCCGCTGTGCCTGGTGGATATCGCCGTGCCCCGCGACATTGATCCCGCGGTCAAACATATTTCCGGAGTTTTTCTGTACGACGTAGACGACCTGGAGCAAGTGGTAAAGCACAACTCGGGCGAGCGCCTGGCGGCCGCGGAAGAAGGACAGAAGATAGTAGCCTCCGAGGCTCGTGAGTTTCGCCGCAAGCTGCAGGCCGAGCGCGTGGTGCCCACCATTGTGGCCCTGCGCCAGCATCTGGACGAGATTTGCCGGCAAGAACTGGACTCCTTTTCCCATGAGTTCGGGCCTTTCAGCCAGGACGAAGACAGGGACCTGCACACGATGACGTCGCGCATCACCCAACGCATCGCCGGATCGCTGGCCCGCGAACTCAAGGAGCTACCAGAAAAGATGGACCAGGAGAAAATGACGGCGGCGGTACAGCGCCTGTTCCACCTCAGTTCGCCAGAAAAGGCGCTTGCCGGCGCCACCATCGGGAAAGGAAACTGACCATGGCCAAGGAAGTTGAAAACTCACGCTCGCAGACGAACCCCAACTGGACCAGCGCTCAGGCTTACGGGCTGGCCATCTTCTGCCTGGGTTTCGGCCTGGTGCTGGGCTACCTGTTCCGCGGTTCGGCGCCGGTAACTTCGAGTGCCACCGCGGCTACCACCTCGGAACCGGCAGGGCCGGCGGGCATGCCCGGAGTTCCCAGCAGCATGACCGCGCCAGGAGCCAGCCAAATCAATCCGCAACAGACGGCGGAGATGGTGCAGAAGGCGGCACAGCCCTTGCTCGGCAATTTGAAGCAGAATCCGCGCGACTTCGACACCCTGGTGAAGGTGGGCAACTTGTACTATGACGCCAAGCTTTTCCCGGACGCCATCAAGTACTACGCGCAGGCGGTGAAGGAGCGGCCGGAAAATTCCGATGTGCGCACCGACCTGGGAACTTCCTACTGGTACACCGGCGACGCCGATAAGGCCATCACCGAGTTCAACCGGGCGCTCAAGTATCAGCCCACACATCCTGGAACGCTGTTCAACATGGGTGTGGTGAAGTGGCAGGGCAAGATGGACCCGGCAGGAGCGGTGCAGGCCTGGGAGCGGCTGCTCCAAGCCAATCCCAATTATCCGCAGAAGCAGCAGGTGCTCGACTTGATCGCCAAAGCGCGGCAGCACGCGAAAAGCTAGCAAATCAGCAATCACCAGTCAGCACTGAGCCACTGGCGCTTAGCCCGTGAGAATCTGTTTCGAACGAGCGCCCAACCTTTTGGCGCGGGCGCCCAGGCCGCTACATCGCCGCCGTGTCCTGCCGGGCCAGGCACGTACTCTTCCCAGGAAAGACTCGTATCAGGGTATGCCTTCAGGATACCGAATATTTGGCGAGGGAAATCGGCTTCAGCCGCTGAGGTGCGGAACGTGCCTGCATTCAACCAAACTTGGATGCGAGGGACAGACGACGACACCTCTAGCCAGAGTTCTTTTTGGGTGAAATGCCAGTTGGGTTTTGTGCCTCGACTGCGGACTGCTCTACCCGCTACTACTCCACCACAAACCCTCTCAGCCTTCTCAGCAGCGATTCGGGCGCGTCGGCTTCCAGTTCCACCACGCCATCGCGGTACTGGCGGGAGAAGATGCGGGAGCGCGCTTCCAGGGCGGAGAGCAGCTTGCCTTCGCTCTGCGGCACCTTCAGGCGCACGCGGCTGATGGGATCCTCCACCAGCATCTGGTCAATGCGCTCGAGCAGCGTGGTGAGACCGATGCCCTTGAGCGCGGAAACGTGCACCGTGGCGGCATCATCGCGCAGGGCGTCGCGTTCGGCGGCGGCAAGCATGTCAATCTTATTTACCACGTGCAGCCGCGGCTTGCCGGCAGCGTCCAGTTCGCGCAGCACAGCTTCCACCTGGGCTGCCTGCTCGACGGCGATGGGGCTGCTCGCATCCGAGACCTGCAGCACCAGGGCGGCGCGCTGCACCTCTTCCAAGGTGGCGCGGAAAGCCGTCACTAGCGTGTGCGGCAGGTTGCGGATGAATCCCACCGTATCGGAGAGCAGCACCTTGCGGCGCGAAGGCAGCGTGGCCGGGCGAATGGTGGGGTCGAGTGTGGCGAACATTTTCGGAGATTCCAGCACGCCGGCGCGGGTAAGCGCATTGAACAGCGTGGATTTGCCGGCGTTGGTGTAGCCCACCAGCGCGATCGTGGCCACGGGCACCGATTCACGGCGCTGGCGCTGTTGGGCGCGGCTGCGGCGCACCTGCTCAAGCTGCTGGTGGATGTGCCGAATGCGGCGGTAGATTCTGCGGCGGTCAGTCTCGAGCTGCGTTTCGCCCGGACCCCGGGTGCCGATGCCGCCGCCCAACTGCGACATCTCAATGCCGCGTCCCGCCAGCCGGGGCAGCAGGTACTCGAGCTGCGCCAGTTCCACCTGCAGCTGGCCTTCCCGGGTGCGGGCGTGGCGGGCAAAAATGTCGAGGATGAGCTGGGTGCGGTCAATCACGCGCGCGGAAACTTCGCTTTCCACGTTACGCTGCTGCGAGGGCGTAAGCTCGTGGTCGAAAATGATCAGGTCGGCGGAGGAAGAGGCAGCCGCGCCGGAAATTTCCTGCAGCTTGCCACGCCCAATCAGGGTGGCGGGATCGGGCCTGTCACGGTGCTGCAGAAATTCGCCCGCCAGCTCGGCGCCGGCGCTGGACGCCAGCTCGCGCAATTCTGCCAGCGACTCTTCGGCGCTGAACTGCGGCGCAGGGCGCTTCTCCGGCTCCGGCGCGTCTTCGGCAACGGCGGTGCTCCGCGCCAGGCGTGCCTGCGGTGGCAACGCGGGCTGACTGCCTGAGCGCCCACGCGCGGGATAGTCAATTCCCACCAGAAACGCGCGCTCAGACTTCTCCCGGCCGCGTGCACCATCGGCTTCCGAGACGCCCGCGTGAGCGGCTTTGCCCGACTTCCGCTTGGCAGACAGACGCAAGGGCGGTACTGCTCCTAACCTTCCGTGCCCGAATTGCTGCTCGCGGTGGCCACGCCCGCGCTGGCGTTCTGCGCCGGTTTGGCTTCCGCCGCAGCAGCCGGACGCTCCAGATGGGTGGTCTTTGGCATCACCACTGTCGAAATGGCGTGCTTGAAGATGAGCTGCTCCTGATTGCCGGTCTCCAGCACCAGGGAATATTTGTCAAAAGAACGGATACGGCCCGTCAGCTTGACTCCGCTGAGCAGATAAAGAGTGATCGGCGTTTTATCCTTGCGCGCCGTATTGAGAAAAGAATCCTGGATGTTTTGCGCCGGCTTGCTTTCCATCTGCCGATCTCCTTTGCTCGTAACCGCCAGTCCCGCCCCGATAAGAAAGGGGGAATCGTGAGCGTGGACAAATTGTCGTTCCCGCCGAAATGTACACAACTGCGCCTTCCGTGCGGGACACATGTACGATACGGCGTTATCTCCTAGTTTTCAACTTCGCCCGCCGACGGCAAAACTTATACAATCGCCTGCTCCGGCCCGGCCGCGAGCACACCGCACAAGGTTCGGAGGCACGCATGGCAAGCCCGCTCCTCGCCGCACTCGCCCAGCTTTCTCCGGGTTCCACCGCCACCATCCAGATCATCATCCGCTGGATTCATCTCGTCGCCGGCATCACCTGGATCGGCCTGCTCTACTTCTTCACCCTGGTGAGCAACCCGGTCATGAAGCAGATGGATGCGGGCACACGGGCCAGGGTGGCGCCCGCCTTGCTCAGCCGGGCATTGTGGTGGTTCCGCTGGAGCGCGCTGGTCACCGTGCTGGCCGGCATCGCCTACTGGATGATGATTGTGACCGCCGACGCCCACAATGCCCAAGCCTCGCCGGGCGTGGCCATATGGAGCTTTTTCCTCATCTGGACGGTCGCGTTTGCCATCGAGAACGGCCTGGTCATGCCGCTGAAAGGCCCCTTGAACAATGGTTTCGTGTTGGGTGTTCTGGTGGCCATTGACGTGGCTGCTGCAGCATACTTGTACGTTCATTTCAACAATCACGGATGGGAGAGCAACCGGCTGCTGGCCATCGGCATTGGCGGCGGCATCGGCTGGATGCTGCTGCTGAACGTATGGGGCATCGTCTGGCGCATCCAGAAACGAATCATTCTGTGGACCCGGGCCTTTGCCGGGCAGGGCACGCCGATTCCGGACAAAGCGCAGCGCATGAGCCGGCAGGCGTTGCTGGTTTCGCAGATCAGCGCCTGGCTCACTTTGCCGCTGCTGTTCTTTATGGGAGCGGCCAGTCATTTTCCGATTTTGGGGAAGTAGCAGGACTTTTGGCTCCCTGCGTGGGCGGCCATCGCAGCCGGGAGCCGGCCGTTTGTTATTCTGCTGAGAGCTGAAGGCCAATAGCTAACCACCAAAAGCCGATGCCATCCTTTCCCCCCAGTGACGAACAGCTCGCGCTCATCCGCAAAGGCGCCGTGGAAATTATCCGCGAAGGCGAACTGCGCGAACGGCTGGAAAAGTCCTGCGCCTCAGGCAAGCCGCTGCGCGTGAAAGCCGGCTTTGATCCCACTGCTCCCGACCTGCACCTGGGCCATACGGTGCTCATTCACAAGCTCCGCCACTTCCAGTTGCTCGGGCACACCGTCATCTTCCTGATCGGCGACTTTACCGGCATGATCGGCGATCCCAGCGGGCGCATGGTCACCCGCCCGCCGCTTTCCCGCGAGCAGATCACGGAGAACGCTAAGACTTATCTCGACCAGGTTTACAAAATTCTCGACCGCGAGAAGACCGAGGTCCGCTACAACCGCGAATGGTTCGGCAAGTTTACCGCCGACGACTTCATCCGTCTGGCCGCCAAATTCACGGTGTCGCAGATGCTGGAGCGCGAGGACTTCCACAAACGCTTTCAGGAGGAGAAGCCCATCGCGCTGCACGAGCTGCTCTACCCGCTTGCGCAGGGCTATGACTCGGTGGCGCTCGAAGCCGATGTCGAACTGGGCGGCACCGACCAGAAATTCAACCTGCTGGTGGGACGCGAAATCCAGCGCGCGTACGGGCAGCTGTCGCAGATCGTGCTCACCACGCCCATCCTGGAAGGCTTGGACGGCGTGCAGAAGATGTCGAAGTCGCTGAATAACGCCATTGGCCTCACTGAGCCGCCTCTGCAGATGTATGGAAAAGTCATGTCCATCTCCGACCAGATGATGTGGCGTTACTACGAGCTGCTGACCGATGTGACCATGGTGGAGATCGGCAAAATGACCGAGCAAGCTGCCGCCGGCAAGGTTAATCCCATGCAGTACAAAAAAGAGCTGGCGCGCCGCATCGTAGCCGACGCGCACGGTGAAGCGGCTGCCAACCAAGCCGCCGAGGATTGGGCAAAGCAGTTCCAAAAACGCGAGGCGCCGGAAGAAGTTGAAATGGTTTCAGTGGCAGAGCAAACGGTCGCCCCTCAAGGAGCTGATGTAAAAATCCGGCAGGTGCTGGTCAGTGGCGCTCAAGATGCTGTGGGACGTTTGTACTATCCTTACCCTGATCTCTCTACGATTCTCCAGCCTCCTCCAGCCGGCAAGCGACATGCGATCGTGAGACTCGACAAGGTCCTCCTCGAGGCCGCACTGGCGGACTCGGCCACCGACGCAGCAAGAAAGATTCGGCAGAACGCGGTGAAGATTGATGGCAAACCAGTGTCACAGATGCAGGTGCTACTTTTCGTGCCTGCTGAGTTGCTGGTCCGGGTAGGCAGAACCCTGAAAAAGATCACAATCGCTGACCACGATTAAGTCACTACAATTCCAACCTAGCGTTTGCGAAAGCTTATTTATCCCGGGCAAGGTCCTTCGACTCGGATGCGCATCCGTATGGCGCATCCTTGCTCCGGATGCCATTGGAGAAGATTATGGTTCGCTTCGCAACGGGGATGCTTGTAACAAACAAATACCCTTCACCTGTCATGCTGAGCGAGCCAGAGCCCCGCCAGCGGCGAAGGCGAGTCGAAGCACCTTGCGCTTTGCTTGGACGGCATTTAATCTGCGCGGCACATGCGCGCACTGGCCATTCTCGGGCCCAAGGCAACTGAACATGACCTCGCCCCTTTCCGCGCGCTGGGCGCGGAGATCACCGCGGCACAAAATCTGAATCGGGTGAACGCGCCGAAACCAGCTGACGCCGTACTGGTCGCAGGCGGCGACGGCACGGTGCAGCGGCAACTCGCCGATCTGCTGCGAATACAGGCTCCGCTGCTGGTGGTGCCTGCCGGCAGCGCCAATGACTTTGCCCGGGCGCTGGGGTTTCGAACGAGAGCCGACGCGCTGCGCGCTTGGGAAGAATTTCTCTCCGGCGGCGGCAACGTCAGACAGATTGATGTCGGCGTGCTGGAATTCGGCGAGTCACCCCATCCCGCCTCTAACTCAGCCATATATTTTTGTTGTGCCGCCGGAGTGGGAGTTGACGCTGAGGTGGCGGGGCGGGCCAATTCCCTGCCCGGCTGGCTGCGCGGCCGCGGCGGCTATTTCCTCGCTGCTATTCCGGCGCTTCTTGGTTTTCAGGCGCAGCGCATTACACTCACGGCCACCCAGGAGGGCAAGCAGGTCCGCACCATTTCGGAGCCCGGCATCCTGGCGGCCGCAGCCAATGCGCCCTGGTACGGACACGGCATGCGCATTGCGCCCCAAGCCCAGCTCGACGATGGCCAGCTCGAAGTCTGCTTTGTGCGGCGCACCGGCAAGCTGCGCCTGCTGCGCCTGTTTCCCAAGGTGTATCAGGGCCTTCACGTCCGCCTGCCGGAGGTGGAGTACTTCCGGAGCGAGCGCGTTCGCATCGAGAGCGAGGTGCCGCTGAACGTTCACGCCGATGGCGAACTGCTGGGCCAAACGCCGGTGGAAGTGAGTGTGGCGCGGCGAGCGCTGAAGGTAATTGTGGGTACTGCCACTCACTGACCACTGACCACCAACAACTGGTGTTAAACTACGCCTTCTTATGCCAGATGAAGCCCAACCGCAGCGGCGGGCGCGCGCCCTGCTCTGGATTCTGATCGGCGGCGGCGCTTTCTTCCTCTTCCTGCTGGCGGTCTTTGCCCTGCTCTACATCACGCTGCGCCCCGCGGGGCAGGAACCCACCTCCGTGTTTGGCGGCGGCGACAAAATTGGCGTCGTGGACCTGGAAGGGCTGATCGTCACCCCGGAAGTTGTGGTGCGGCAGCTCAAGCGTTTTGGCGATGACGATTCCATCAAAGCCATCATTCTCCACATCAACACGCCCGGCGGGGGCGTGGCCGCCACGGAAGAGATTTACCAGGAAGTGCGCCGCATCGAGCAGGAAAAGCACAAAAAGGTGATCGCCTCGGTGGAAACGGTGGGCGCCAGCGGCGGCTACTTTGTGGCGTCGGCCTGCGACAAGATTTTTGCCGACCAGGGCAGCATTGTGGGCAGCATCGGCGTGATCGCTGAATGGGTCAACTACGGCGACCTGCTGCACTGGGCCAAGCTGAAGGATGTGACCATGAAGGCGGGCAAGCTGAAAGACGCCGGTTCTCCTACCCGCCCCATGACTCCCGAGGAGCAGGCCTACTTTCAGGGATTGCTGGATAACATGCACACCCAGTTCATCCATGCGGTGGCCGACGGCCGCCACCTGAAAGTGCCGGATGTGCAGGCTATTGCTGATGGGCGAGTGTGGACCGGGGATCAGGCCCTGCCGCTGCATTTGATTGATCAGGTCGGAGATTTCCGAGCGGCCGTAAAATACACCGCGAAGTCGGTGGGCATTAAAGGGGAGCCTGAACTGGCCCGGCCGGCCAAGGAGCGGCGCACCCTGCTGGACCTGCTTTTCGGCGATGTTTCCAGTTTTCTGCCGGACCGCGTCAAGCTGCTGCAAACGCAGGTTGGCTTTTATTACGTCTGGCGGTAAACTCGGGCTTCCGTACGAGTACTGGAAACCGCTGTCCCCCGCAGCGTATTCCCGCACGATGTCCTCCCAGACCGTTAATATCGGCCAGACCATTTCCCACTATCGCCTGCTGCGCAAGCTGGGCGGCGGCGGAATGGGCGTGGTGTACGAAGCCGAAGACCTCACCCTGGGCCGGCACGTAGCCCTCAAGTTTCTACCCGACGAACTTTCCAATGATCCGCAGGCTCTGGACCGGTTTCGCTGGGAAGCGCGCGCCGCCTCCGCCCTGAACCATCCCAACATCTGCACCATATACGAGATCGGAGAGGCTGCCGGCCAGACCTTTATCGCCATGGAACTTCTGGAAGGCAAGACTCTGGGTGAGATTATGCATGGCGCGCCCCTTCCGCTGGAGCAGGTGGTGGATTGGGGCATCCAGATCGCAGAAGCGCTCGATGCCGCGCACATCAAGTGCATCCTGCACCGCGACGTCAAACCGGGAAACATCTTCCTCCTGGAGCGCGGCCACATCAAACTGCTCGACTTTGGCTTGGCCAAGCCGACGCTGGAGCGGCGCCTGGAGCAAACCGTCAACGCGCCCACGGTAGCTCTGCCCCCCTCCCCGCAGGAAGCCACCAGCCGCGGCCTGACCCTGGGCACCGTCAGCTATATGTCGCCGGAGCAGGCGCTGGGCAAGGAACTGGACGCCCGCAGCGACGTGTTCTCACTTGGGGTGGTGCTCTACCTGATGAGCACCGGCACTCTGCCCTTTAGCGGCACGAATCCGATATCCACATTCGACGCCATCCTGCACCGCACGCCCCAACCGGTGGGCCAACTCAACCCGGAACTGCCGCCCGACTTGGAACGCATCCTCAATAAGGCGCTGGAGAAGGATCGCGAACTGCGCCACCAATCGGCGGCAGAACTGCGCAGCGATCTGAAACGGCTCAAACGGGATTTGGAATCAGGGCCGCTGCGGGGTTGGACCCGCTCCGTGTCGCCTTCCCGGAATCGCCGCTTTCCCTGGCGGACCACGCTTCTTGCCGGCATCGCGGTAGTGGCAGCCGCGCTGGCGCTCGTGTTATGGCTGCGCTCGCCCGCCACGCCGGCGAGGGTGGTGGCTTCGGCGCAGTTGACCAGCGACGCGCTACCCAAGTCATCACTGTTCACGGATGGAGCGCGCATTTATTTCTCCGAAGAGAAGGGTGGGCAATTCCTGCTGCGGCAGATTTCTATCGCGGGGGGCGAAACCGCGCCCCTAGCCACGCCCTTTGCCAGCGCGGACATCTTTGCTATCTCGCCAGACGGTTCGGCGCTGCTGATAACCAGCGAAGCGGGCGGAACACAAACCGAGACGCCGCTCTATCAATTGCCTATTCCGGCCGGCTCGCCGCGTGCGGTCGGGAATGTGCGGGCCCACTCGGCTACCTGGACGCCGGACGGCCAGTACATCATTTATGGGAACGGCTCCGAACTTTACGAAGTCGGACCGGACGGCAGCCAGCCGCGCAAACTTGTAACTCTGCCCGGCGCTGCCATGGATCTGCGCTTCTCCCCCGACGGTGCCTGGATCCGCTTCACCCTGCAAGACCCGGAGAACAACACCTCCGAGCTATGGGAAATTGCGCGCGATGGAAAGGGACTTCGCCGCGTACTCGCGGCGGAGTGGAACCAGCCGTCGGAGGAGTGCTGTGGAAGCTGGAGCCGCGACGGCAAATATTTCTTTTTTGACAGCTCGCGCGGCAACAGCCACAACATTTGGTTGCTGGAACAAGGCGGACGATTCCTCGGCGGGAGCAGCCGTACTCCGCAGCAACTGACCGCTGGACCGCTTGCCTTTCTGTTTCCGGTGCCTGGCAACGAGGGCAAGAAGCTCTTCGTGGTGGGACAACAATTGCGCTTTGAGCTGCAGCGCTACGATCGGAGCACGCGCCACTTTCTGCCCTATCTGAGCGGAATTTCCGCGGGCGAACTCGATTTTTCCCGCGACGGTAAGTGGCTCACCTACGTCAACTATCCCGACCATACCCTTTGGCGCAGCAAGTTGGACGGCAGCGAGCGAGCGCAGCTCACCTATGCTCCCCTGGAAACGCACCTGCCTCACTGGTCGCCGGATGGCACGCAGATCGCGTTCATGGCGTCCGAACCGGGCCAGCCCTGGAAGCTGTACCTCATCTCTTCTCAAGGTGGCCCGCCCAAACCTTTGACCAAGGAGCGGGTGAACGAGAGCGACCTTACCTGGATGCCAGACGGCAAATCGCTGGTATTCGGCCACATGCCCTGGCTGCAATACGCCAACTCATCTGAGTCGTCGGGAATTGAAAAGCTGGACCTGAAAACTGGCCAAATCTCAGCCCTGCCTGGCTCACAAGGCCTTTTCAGCCCCCGGGTTTCGCCCGACGGCCGCTACGTGGCAGCGTTGACCGCGGACTCCAAGAAACTGATGTTGTACGAGTTCGGCACCCGTAAATGGTCGGCTCTGGCACAGGCTACCTTCGCCTATGGCAGTTGGTCGCACGACAGCCGCTATGTTTACCTGGAAGATTACAGCCGGGGAGATGACATCGTTCGCGTCAGCGTGCATGGCGGCCCGCCGGAAGTGCTGCAAAGCGTGAAGGATATGCCCCGGGGCTCGGACCCGTGGGCCTCCTGGCTGGGGCTGGGGCCCGATGACGCTCCTCTCCTCATGCGCGACCAGAGCACCCAGGAGATATATGCTCTTGAGCTACAGCTACCCTGATCCGCTACAAATTCCTGATTGGCTGTAAATTATTGAGTTGACACGGTCCCTACCCCGCGAGGCAGAATCTTGGAAACTGGCGCGCGGGCAAATTTGGGTTTAGGCTCAGGGTAAGCAACCGCGGACGGATTGTAAGGGTCCGCAGCTGTTAGAGCACCCCGCGTGGAAGAGAGCGGATAAACACATGACCAAAGCCGATTTGATTGACGAGGTGTCGCGCCTGGCGGAGTTGACGCGCAAGGACAGCGAAGTCATTGTCGAGACAATATTTGACAGCATTGTGCGTTCGCTGCGCGTGGGCGACAAGATTGAAATTCGCGGTTTTGGCAGCTTCCGCACTCGCCAGCGCAAACCCCGGGTGGGACGCAATCCCAAGACCGGCGACCGCGTGGAAGTGCCCGCGAAAAAGATACCTTTCTTCAAGCCCAGCAAGGAGTTAAAGGACCTGGTGAATACCGGCTCGGAGGCAGCACCCGCGCCACCGGCGGCCGGAAGTGGGATGACGCAGTAACCAGCACTTAGCGGGCGTCGTCCAGCACCGATCACTGCACCTGTGAGAAAAACGTCTCTTTGGAAGCTGCTCAACCCTCCAAGGGATTAATGCCAAGAGCTACTGCTAAAGGCTCTTTGCTATGGTTTTCGTCCTCGACAACTACGATTCCTTTACCTACAACCTGGTGCAGTATTTAGGCGAACTGGGGGCGGAGGTCGAGGTGCGGCGCAACGATCAGGTTACCGTGGAAGAGGTGGAAGCCCTTCATCCGGAACGCATTCTGCTTTCGCCCGGGCCATGTACGCCGCAGGAAGCGGGCATCAGCATTGACCTGATCCGCCATTTTGCGGGGAAAATGCCACTGCTGGGGGTTTGCCTGGGCCACCAGGCCATTGGAGCAGCCTTTGGAGGTAACGTGGTGCGCGCCCGCAACCTGATGCACGGTAAAACCAGCCAGGTGGAACATGATGGAAAAACGATATTTAGTGGCCTGCCGTCGCCCATGACGGCCACCCGCTATCACTCCCTGGTAGTCTCAGAGCAGGACCTGCCCAAGGACCTGGAGGTGAGCGCTAAAACCAGGGATCGGGATGGCTCCAGCGTGATTATGGGGTTGCGGCACCGGCACTTCCCCGTGGAAGGCGTGCAGTTCCACCCGGAAAGCGTGCTCACGGGTGAAGGCAAACAACTGATCCGCAACTTCCTTTCGCTCTAGAGTTCACGTTCCCGGGCACATTCGCGTCCAGAACGGTTCTGAAAAAGGGCATCAGAAACATCAATATGCGTGGGGAAGCTGGCCAGCCGAGGCTTGACAGGCCATGCGGGTCGGCCCCATGCTAACACCACCTCTGGGAGGCTCCATGGCCGAGCGCCAGCAGGACAAGCGGGCTACGCGCCGTTTTTCCCTGCGGCTCCCCATTTCGGTGAAGTACCAGAACGGACCGGCCGGGGAAAAGACCGCCTTCACCCGCGACGTAAGTGCGCGCGGCATCTGCTTTTATCTGGATACGCCCATCGGAAACGGCACCGAGATTGAATTTACCCTCACCCTGCCGCCTGAAATCACGCTTACGGAAAGCATTCGCGTGCGCTGCAAAGGAACCGTGGTGCGCGCGGAGCAGCCCAGCAACAACGGGCAACTGAGCGTGGCCGCCGTCATCAACGAGTACGAATTCCTAGCCGAAAGCTGACCTTTTGGAACGGTGAGGCTTGCGCCCAGACACTTCTCTGGCAAGCTGAGCAGTGGTATTGTGCAGGTAGGTTCTCCTTGCAATGAGGTCACTTGTGTGGCAGTTCGCGCTGGCAGTTGCGGTCACAGCCCTGTCCGCCAGCGGCGCCCGCGCCCAAACCGGTCCCGCGGTGGTGCAACACATCGTCGTTGTGCCCAGCGAGAAGGGCCTCAGCGTGCAGATCATAGCCAGCCGGGCCGTGAAACCGCAATTGACCCGCTTGGATAACCCAGTTCGCATCGTGATTGATCTGCCCGGCGCCGTCTTGGCGGGTGGGTTGCGGCGCATTGCGGTAAACCGCCAGGACATCAGCGAAGTGCGAGCCAGCCAGTGGAAGCAGTCGCCGCCCATCGCGCGCATTGTGGTGCAGTTGCGGGTAGCGCGCGAATACTCGCTGATCAACGGCGGCAACAAGCTTTCCTTGTGGTTGCTGCCGGGAACGGCGCAGGTGGTGCGGCAGCAGGAGGAGCGCCTGGCGGCGGCACCCGTGAGCGGCCCAGCGCGCGCGGCCCCGATGCAGGCGGCCGCAGTTCCAGCGGCTACAAGCACGCCGCCAGCGCCAGCCTACCAGCCCGCGACTACCCTCCAGCCAGTCGCAAATTTCGAAATCCTGCGGGGAGCGGAATCGGTGAGCGCCATGGGCAACCCGACGGTGCTGCGGCTGCCCCGCGGGGGAGAGATTCACGTCTGCCCCGGCACCACGGTTTCGGTGACTCCCTCCAAAAATGGCCGCGACCTGATGCTGGGGCTGAGCACCGGCACCATCGAGACCCACTACACGCTGGGCTCGGCCGCCGACGTGATCCTGACTCCCGATTTCCGCGTGCTGCTGCCCGGGCCGGGCGAATTTCACCTGGCGGTGAGCGCCGATCGCCAGGGCAATACCTGCGTGCGCGCGCTGCCGGGCAATACGGCGTCTGCCGTGGTTTCGGAAATCATGGGCAACGACAGCTTCCAGGTGAACGCCGATGACCAGGTGCTGTTTCACGGGGGCCGGTTGCAGAACGCCAGCTCAGCCGCCAACCTGAGCTGCGGGTGCCCGCTGCGCACCATCCCGGTTATGCGGGCGGAAGCGCAACCGCCAGCCGCTTCTCCTTCCACCGCTTCCGCCGTACTGGCCCCGCCCAACTCTGGAGCGCCTTCCCAACGCACTGCCCCGGTCAACGATCCCGCTTCCGCCGAGCCCAGCGGCACACCGGTGCAGGTAGAAGCGCCGTTTGTTTTTCGCGCCAGCGCGCCCAGTCCGCCGGACACCTTCCAGATGGCGCAGTTGCACTTCACCAACGGTCCGCCGCCGGACCTGCTTGCGGTGACCGTCTCAGGCCCCACGCATGTTACTTCCTCCAAGCGGGAACGCCACAACATCAAGGTGACGGCGAACCAAAGGCCCCGCGGCTTTTTTGGCCGCTTGCGGGGATTCTTCGGAAGCATGTTTCGTTAGCCTGCCCAATTTCTGCCAGTCTGGAGTCCCTAAGCGCGGGTGACTTTCGCCTTCTCTTTGTGACGGCGAGCACAGCCGGACGGTTGATTTCTGGCCTATACTCATGCAGAGTAGAAGCCACAATGGCCAACCCTGCTGCGCCGGAAACGCGGCCCATGGTGCAGGTGCCGCCTGTAGCAAAAGCTGGAGTGTCCCCGGCACCGGATACCACAATTCTGCCCACGCTGTTCGGCGAAGGCTATGGACTCTACGGCACCAAACCGATCACCTTCGTTCTTTCCTTTATCGTTCATACCGTGCTACTGGTGCTGGTGGTATGGTCGTCAGCCTTCGTGGTGAGCCATCGCAAGCAAATCCAGCAGCAGGTGGTGGGAATCGTAACCGACATCAGCCCGTATGTGTTGCCGCCTTCCTCCACCAAGGCGGGCGGAGGGGGAGGAGGCGGCGATCGCGACAAGCTGCAGGCCTCCAAGGGCGCGCTGCCTAAGCTCTCAGACCAGCAAATCACGTCACCGGCGGTGGTGGTGCGCAATGAGAATCCCAAGCTGGCGGTGGATCCCACGGTGGTAGTGCCACCGAAGATCCAGTTGCCGACCACCGGACCGCTGGGCGATCCCCTCTCCAACGTGCTGGGACCGCCTTCCAGCGGCACCGGTTCCGGCGGCGGGATCGGCAGCGGCAGCGGCGGAGGCGTGGGCAGCGGTCGTGGACCCGGAGTTGGCCCCGGCTACGGCGGCGGCGTTGGAGGCGGCGTTTACCGCGTGGGCGGAGGAGTAAGCGCGCCGCGCGCTTTGTACGCGCCCGATCCCGAATATTCCGAGGAGGCGCGCAAAGCAAAGTTTCAAGGAACCGTGATGCTGTGGGTGATTGTGGGGCCGGACGGACACCCGCACAACATTCAGGTGCAGCGCTCCCTGGGCATGGGCCTGGACGAGAAGGCGATTGAAGCGGTGCGCACCTGGAAATTTGAGCCGGCGCGCAAAGACGGCCAGCCCGTGGCGGTGCAGATCTACGTGGAAGTGAATTTCCGGCTGTACTGAGAGCAGGTTTCGACTTTCAAAGTTTCAGGTTTCAGAGTTTCGGAATGCACGTGGGAAACCTTGAAACCGTGAAACCTTGAAAGTAGCTTTGTCGGAACCTGAGAAGTTTTAGAAACCTGGGCTCTCTTACCGTTTCATGGCCTTGCGGAAAGGCGCCACCTTTTCTTTGGCGGTATCTTTGGCCGAGTTTGCCCAGTCGCTTCCTTTCTCGATCATGTCCTCGGCGGTTTCTTTCCACTCGGTGAATGCGTCCACCGCGTCTTCATACTTGCGGCGCAGAACGCGCCGGGTTTTCTTGCCCTCGCCGGGGGCAAAGAGCAACGCGACCAGGGCTCCGGCGCCCATTCCAATGAGCAGAAAAGTGACGGCCAGTCCGGCGCCGCCGCCGGAGCGCTGTGAGCTCTGATACTCTCCAAAACGTTCGTATTCGGGCATGCTGTTCTCTCCTCTTTTCCCTCTCAAAATGGTAGCCATACCGGGACACTGAGGCAACACTACAGCCGTGTGTGCCGGCGTGAAAGCGCCTGGTCCCTCCTGGTTAGAAAAGGTCGAGAGGTTGTGTGTTGTCCGGCACAGGAGAGATGGTGAGCTGCTGCCGGAGACACGGTTCACAACTTTCCCGCCGGTGTGTAAACTAAAGTGTTTGGCTGCACTCTGCGGCGGTATTCGGTGGCCGCGGCATCCGCTGGCCTCTCACACTTATTTCAGGCAAGGAGATGTTTCCCAGCATGTCTATTCCTGCAACCCAGCTGCGCCCCGGCATGGTCATCAAGCACAACAATGATCTGCACGGGGTGTTCAGCGTCGAGCACCGCACCCCCGGCAATCTGCGCGCTTTCATCCAGGCCAAGCTGCGCAACCTGCGCACCGGCGCCATGTTCGAGCACCGTTTCCGCTCCGCCGACGCCATCGACAAGGTCACGGTGGACGAGGTGAAAATGGAGTACCTGTACAACGACGGCGACAGTTACTACTTCATGAACACGGAGAATTACGAGCAGACCTACCTGGGCAAAGACATCCTGGGCGATGCGGTGGATTACCTGATTCCCAACCTGCAAATTGATATCGAATTCTTCGACGGCAAGGCCGTGGGCGTGGAACTGCCGCAGACCGTGGACCTGACCGTGGTGGAGACCGAGCCCGGCCTTAAAAGCGCCACCGCCAGCAGCGTGACCAAGCCCGCCAAGACGGAAACCGGGCTGATCGTGCAGGTGCCGCCGTTCATCAATGAAGGCGAGAAGATCCGCGTAGATACCTCGGAAGGGGCGTATCTGTCCAGAGCCTGAGAATTGAGCATTGAGTAATCGGGTAATTGAGAAATCGGGTAAAGTAAACGGTAATCCGCCGGGTTCTCAAATTGTCATTTCCCGGCGCCGGCTAGCGTTCGGGTTTCAATTATTCAATTACACAATTACCCGATTACACAATTACTAATCCCATGTCTCGGAATGAGAGCACCGCCTCCCCCCAGGCTCGCCGCTTTGTGGTGCGCGGGCGGGTACAGGGCGTGGGTTTTCGCTGGTTCGTGGAACGCGAGGCGCATATGCTGGGCGTTTCCGGATGGGTGCGCAACAATGCCGACGGCAGCGTGGAAGTGCTGGCCATGGGCACGCGCGAGCAACTCATGGGCTTGCGCTCGCGCCTGCAGCAGGGGCCGCGGGCAGCGCGTGTGGATGCGGTGGAGGAAAAAGACGCCAAGCCGGTGGCCGGATTAAATTCATTCCGCATTGAAGGAGCCTGGTAGATGGCGCAGCCGAGCGGCCGCACCAATTGTGATCACCTGAAAAAGCTGATTCGCGAAGTTCCTGATTTCCCGGTCAAGGGAATCCTCTTTTACGACATCACCACGCTGCTGAAAGATCGCGTCGGCTACGCCACGCTGATCGACGCTCTGGCCGAATACTACTTGCCTAAGAAGCCGCACCTGGTGCTGGGCATCGAGGCGCGCGGATTTATCTTTGGCCCGGCGCTGGCCTACCGCCTGAACGCCGGCTTTGTGCCGCTGCGCAAGCCCGGGAAGCTGCCGGCGGAGACCGCGCGCTGGGATTACGAATTGGAATATGGCAAGGCGTCCCTGGAAATCCACCGCGACGCGATCGAACCCCGGCAGCGCGTGATCATCGTTGACGACCTGCTGGCCACGGGCGGAACAGCCGAGGCTTCGGTGCATCTGGCCAAATCGCTGGGAGCGGAGATCGCCGGCCTGGGCTTCGTGGTGGAACTCGACTTCCTCAAAGGCCGGGACAAGCTGGCGCCCTACGACGTGTACTCGCTGCTGCACTACGACAGGTAGTCGGTAGTCGGGAGTCAGTGCTTGTTTGCCCAAGAGGGTAAGCTTGGCGTGGAAACGCGCGGCTTCAGCCGGGCACGGCCTGAGCACTCGAATCACGCGCAATCATTCATCAGCAATTCCGCGCCCTTGGGCAAATAGCTTTTACGGCGGAACCAGTCTTCCATCTTTTCTTTCAGCTCATCGAGCGGAACGCGGGAGCCGATTTCCATCAGACCATCGGCGACGGGAAGCGTGTCGTCGAAGATAGGGGCATTGGTGAAGCTTCGCATGCTGAAGCTGTCCAGCCATTTCTGGGGGCAGGGATGGCGTTGGCCATCGGCTTCGTATTCCACGCGGATCTTACGGGAGAACATGGTGGAAACATTGTAGTGGGTGGCGGCAATTGGGGGTTGGCGTCCCTTGCCGAGATGTCTGGAGCGCCATCCCTCAGGGAATTTCTACAGCAGAAGAATTAAGGATTCATGCGAGGACGCCCTAGACTCGTCGTGATATGACAATGCAATAGGGCTACTTCGAGTGCGCAAGCCGATTCGGCAGCCAATCGGCCTGCTCTGCACAGCATGACAGGGACAGAGAATGCCCCGTCAGCGCCGACACCAAATCCCATTGCTAAATGCTAATTGCCAACTGCTAATTGCTTCCCGCAGGCTGGTCCGACCAGATCGCGGTTGAAGAGGTGTAAATGGTTGCCGCAGAAATTCTTGCCGCAGAAATTAAATGGGCCGGAGACCAAGAAGCGGTGACATTCCTTGGCCTCCAGCCCACTCGATCCTGAATTGGATCGGAGGTGATACTTCTATGCTAGCCCCCTGAGGGCGGTTGTCAAGAGCGAAAGCAGGGCTGCCGCCTAAGACGTTCAAAAATGGGAATAACCGCCGGAGAGAACAGGCCTGCGGGTAGCTGAAGTTGCGTTGACACTGCTCAAACACAGATGGTAGTTTTTAGAGTTTAGCCCACACATTCTCGCGGGCTTTCCAGGCGGTTTTTACCACAGGGACATGGACGAAATTCTCAGGCAATTGGGCGGATACCTGCTCGGCGCCATCCCCACCATCGTGCTTTTGCTGATGGTGTTTGCCGCCTACCGGGCGCTGGTGCACCGCCCTCTGGCGCGGGTGCTGGCGGAGCGGCATAGCCGCACCGAAGGAGCCATGGAGAGGGCGCGCGCCGATATAGCCGCGGCCGAGGCCAAGGCGGCCGACTATGAGCAGCGGCTGCGGGAAGCGCGGACGGCGCTGTTCAAAGCGCAGGAGGCCCGGCGCAAGCAGGCGCTGGAAGCGCGGACGGCAGCGCTCGCGGAAGCCCGGGCGCACGCCCATAAGCAGGTTGCGGAAGCGCGGGAGGCAATGGAAAAGGACAAAGTTTCAGCCCAGGACCGGCTGCAACTCGAAGCGGGCCGGTTGGCTGACGAGATCATTCGCGCCATCCTGCGCCCGGCCACGGCGGCGCAAAATCCGGTAGCTGGCGGCCGTCCATGAGCAACCTCCGTCGCACCCAAACGCGACGCCTGATCGGCCGGAAGAGTCTGGCCCTGGCTGCCGGCATATTCCTGGGATTGGCATTGGTGGCGGCTTCGGCCCTGGCCCAAGGCGACCAACAGCCTGCGCCTCAGGAGAGCGTACGACAGCAGAAAGCGGCCAAGCCGGCACAAGCTGGCGCAAACTCCGGCTCCAGCTTCGGGCAGGAACTGGCAGAGGCGTCACGGGAAGCGGCGGGGGAGAGCGACCAGACCGCACAATTCAAGTATTCGCCGTCGGTCCGCTGGTTGGGACGGGTGCTGGGAATTGGAGTACGCGGCGCCTACTGGCTGGCGTTCATTCTGAATTTTGCGGTGCTGGCGCTGGCGATCTTTCTGGTCTCCCGGTCGCGCATTCCCGCCATGTTCCGCAGCCGGACAGCCAACATCCGGCGAGCCATGGAAGAAGCTGGGCGGGCCAGCGCGGAGGCTAACCGGCGGCTGGCGGAAATTGAGGCCCGGCTCTCCCGGCTTGACCAGGAGATCGCGGCCATGCATCAGCAGGCGCAGCGGGATGCGGTCAGCGAGGAAGAAAAGCTGCGCCTGGCGGCAGCGGAAGATGCGCGCCGCATTGTGGAAGCTTCTGAACAGGAGATTGCCGCCGCTGCCAGCCTGGCCCGGCGGGACCTGAAGGCTTATGCCGCCGAACTGGCAGTGGCGCTGGCAGAGAAACGGATTCGCATTGATGAAGATACGGACGCGGCCCTGGTGCGCGGCTTTGCCGAGCAGTTAGGCAATGGGCTGAGCGGCCCGCCCCACAATGGCGGAAAGGATGGCCGCTAAGCCATGGCCGCGATCAGCAGCCGCTACGCCCGCGCTTTCGCCGATGTGGTGATGGAGCGCAAGCTTGATGCTGGCCA
>Ga0075426_10000518_pt1 | contig 26440 bp, 24 predicted proteins | sample SoiMethybrSBSTD5_FD_75304 | JGI IMG/M metagenome (GOLD analysis project Ga0075426, IMG submission 75304) | Bulk soil microbial communities from a Populus tree surrounding site in Tennessee, USA - Soil MetaG P. TD hybrid SBSTD5 | ecosystem: Environmental > Terrestrial > Soil > Tree plantation...
GGCAAGACCGAGAATCTTCCGGCGACGATCGCATTGCTCTATCGACACGCCGGGCAGGAACCGCCGCCGACGATACCGCGTGCAAACGGTGCGGCACTGCTTGCCGGGGCGTCGTACACACCGTCGCTCGCCCGACGCGTGCACGACATCTACGCACAGGATTTCGTCGCGTTCGATTACGATCCGGCCGCGTGGCCCTGCGACGTCGATGCCGAGAGCGGCGTCACCCTCGAGCGATTCGTGGACGAAATCATGGAGCGCAACGTCGTCATCACGCACCTCTACGACGAGCGCGCCCGGCTGTCCCGTGAGTACGAGGACGTGTATCGCTTCTCCTTGACACGCCTCAAGAACAAGTGGCGCCGCATGTTCGATTCGAACCCGGGCACCTGAGCGCGTCCGCCTAACGACTTACGGCGCCGGACCGGGATCGACGTGCAGGGCGGTCATCATCCCTGAGCCCAAGTGCTCGGCGATATGGCAATGCAGCATCCAGGTGCCAGGGTTCGACGCGTCGATGAGCACGTCGACCGTCGAGCCGACCGGGATCAGCACGGTGTCCTTCCACACGAGATTCTTGGTGCGCACGCCATCGCGCGCCACGACCAGCATGCGCTGGCCGTGCAGATGGATCGGATGCTGCATTGGATGGAAGGACTTCGGATCGTTGAACAGCTCCAGCTTGACCACGGATCCCTGTTTGACGTGCCAGTCGATATCCATGTTCTCTTTGCCCGTCGCCTCGTCGCGCAAAATCCACCGGACCTGGTCGCTCGTGGACAACCAGTTCATGTCAGGCATGCCGTCCACCCATTCGACGGGCGCGTAGTACGCGGTATCGACGTTCATGAACTGCACCGTTGCCAGCGGGAGACCGCTGCCTCGCATCGTCAGCGTGAGGCGTTTGTCGGGCGGTTTGTCGAAGTACGGACGATACCGGTCGACGTCGCGCGTGACGGCGGCGTTGTCCCGCAGCGCGGCGAATGAGTCGGCGTAATCGGGCGCGGCGGGCGTCGAGTCGACGGTCACCATGCCTAACGTGTCGACTTCGCCGTCGAACTCGCCGCGGTAGTGATTGATCGCCTGCACCGCGTTCACGAGGGCGTAGCGCCCGGGCCGATCGAACCGCACTTCGACGATGTAGCGCTCGGCGGGCGCGAGGATAACGCTCGGGACGCGCTGCTCGTGCTCGAAGCGGCTCACGTCCGAGGCGAGCACTTTCATCGGCGCTCCGCCGAACGAGACGTTGTACGTGCGCGAGCTCGCGGCATTGGTGAGGTAGAATCGGATCACCTCGCCGCGATGCGCCGTGAGCGAGTAGTGCGGTTCCCCGTTGACGAGCAACAGGTTCCCGACGCGTCCCATGAGCGCGAAGTCCGGCCCGGTCTTGCCGTACGGGATGAGCGTGTCCGCGTTCACGAGCAGATCATCGAAGACGAGCACCTGCTCGCGATTGGCCGGCGAATAGTACGCCGAGTCCGGCGAGTCGACGATCATGTTGCCGAAGAGGCCTAACGCCTGCTCGATGTCTTCGCGCACGTGCGGGTGATACCAGTACACGCCGGCGTCGGGGAAGTGGACGTGGTACACGAAGCTGTCGCCCGGTGCCACGGGTTGCTGCGTGATGCCCGGGACCCCGTCGAAGCGATTGTCGAGTCGAACGCCGTGCCAGTGGATCGAGCTGGGCAGGTCGATGCGGTTGTGGAACCGCACGGTGATCGTCGCGTTCTGCGGCACGCGGAGCAGGGGACCCGGCACCTGGCCGTTGAAGCCATACATCACGTAGGGATGCCCGGCGATCATGCGGCGGACGAGCGTGGCCGACAGGTCGAGGGTGTCGCCATCCTTGACTCGCACCACCTCGCTCGGCCTAACGTCAGGCAAGCTGGCGGCATTCAGACCGGCGCCGGGCAGAAACGTACCGCCGGGCGGCGTCAACCCGACGAGTCCGGGCATCATGACCATGCCCTTTGGCATCGGGATGGGCATCGCCATGTCGCTCGATGCCATGCCGGGCATGTGCATCGCGCCCGCCGGCTCTTTTGCGTTAGGCGACGTATCGGCGGGGGGCGCGGGCATGGGCATGCCCGGCGGCATCGCCGGCATGGTCGTGTCGTGCTGCTGGGCCCTGCCGGTGGCCGCGACCGCGGCGACCAGCAGCGCCGCGGTCGTCCACATGCGACGAGTCAATCCGTCACTCCATGGAAGAACGCCGTGTGCGCCTGGAAACTCTGGAGAAAGGTGCTCGGCGAGCTCCCGTGCAACACCGACGGGCCGCGGTGGATCGCGACCGTGGAATCCTGCTCGGCCGCGATCACCAGGAGGAACTTGTCCATCGCGACCGCGCCCACCGTCGAGGTCCCGTTCGTCACGGCGCCGAGCCGCTGCCAATGGGTGAGATCCGAGGAGACCGCCCAGGCGACATAGACGCGATATGCGCCTAACGATGACGGAGCGGGGAGCCCGGCGGCCGTGATCTGCGCATCGTACCGCGCGTGTCCGTCCGCCGTGACGGCGATGCCGAACGGCGATTCCGCGAACACGAGGCGTGCCCGCCCCTTCGCGGCCGGCGCACTCGCCGTCGCGTACAGCGGAACGTCGTAGGGCCCGATGTCGGGTCCGGACAGCGCCAAGAGCGCCGCCCCGAGCGCGACGGCGCCTAACCGACCGATCATCGGCGACCCTGTCCCGGCGATGTCGCGGGCTTGGGCGCACCGTCCGGTCCGTGGTCGTAGTCCTGCACGCTCGAGATGTTCGGCATGCCCAGCGCGCGTCCGTTCCAACCCTTGAACCCATCCATGCGGAACAGCCACAGCCCGGTGCGCATGTCGGACAGCGCGATGAGTCCATCGTAGTTGCGCACATCGACGCCGAACGCACCCTGCTCCACGCTGATCGTGCTCTCCCAGCCATTGTCGGGCGTGCCGCCGAATCCGTGCATGTGCGTGCACTCGCACGTGTAGTAGTGGCCGTCGGTTTTCGGTGCGAGCGGATTCTTGAGGTCGAAGATCTGGAGGCCGTCCTCGTAGGCCGATACGAAGACATAGGGCCAGCGCACTTCGTGGTTGTGGGACAGGTCGCGCCAATCGGCGGTCCAACCGCTGATCGGCGTGTCGAGGTTCTGCGTCTTGCCGCTTTGTCCGTCGCTCAAATCCCAGATTCTGAGCGGCGTGTATTGATACTCGGTTTCCGTGACGGCGTACTTCCCATCGGGCGACGGCGTGAACGTGTGTGCGACGTCGAGGCCGAGGCCCGTGATGGTGAAGAGCTGCTTCGGGGATTCGGGCTTGCTCACGTCCCACACGGAGTAGCCGCCTAACCCCGCACCGTAGAATTTGTCCTGGTGCGTGGCCGGATCGTAGCCGACATAGAAGTCGTGATAGCTCGCCGTGCCGAAGGCCTTGAACGGCGTGGGATTCGGCACTTCCCCGACGAGCCAGGTGCTCGAATCGGCGCCGCTCACCACTTTGTCGAGATCATAAATCAGTGCGTGCCCTTCGTTCACCGTCGCGAAGTAGAGCACGCGTCCGTCCGAGTGCTTGTACGCAAACGTGTTGTGAAACCCGCCCGGCGCCTTTGGATACCGGATGCGCGCCACCACTTTCACCTTGGATGAATCCGGCAGGCCGGTGACGTCGAAGATCACCGCGCCCAGGTCGGCGTCCGGCGTACCCTGCATGAACTGCAGCGACTGCGCGTAGTAGTACCGGTTGCCGATCTTGAAGTACTTGCCATCCATCGCGCCGATGCCGCGGTGCAATTCCGGGTTCTCGATGGTCCAGGAGTACACCATCTTGGGGTGCGATGGATTGCGCACGTCGTAGATCTGCACGTCGAAGTTGGTGAATCCACACGCATACACGTACGGGCGATTCGGATCCTGCTCCATCTCGACGTCGGCGAGTTTCCAGGCTCCCTTGTGGGTGACGACGTGCGCCAGCATGTGCACGTTCGGGCTGCCGCCGCGCTTGGCATCGAACGGCTTGACCGACGTGCCGGGATCCTGTGCCGCGGCCGTCGCGGCGATGGCGACCGCCGCGACGCCGACGAGAGCGAGCGAACCACGCATCTGACCTTCTCCTGTGAGTGAAATGACGCCGGCCTTGCGTTAGGCCGAAGTGGAACACGCTATTCGAGCGCCGGTTCGAATTCCTCGTGCACGCGCGGGTGGAGACGCTCGCTGCGGTTCAGCAATCGCGCGCAGGCGTTCCAGCGCAGGATCGCCTCGTCGTTGCCCGCCGGCCGCATGCCTTCCGCACGTTCGTAGTGCGGCATCGCTTCGCGCAGCCAACCATCCGCCACCTCGTGCGCGCGGGGGCCGCCCCGGCGCAAATGCGCGGTCGCGCGGCGCTCGCAGATGATGCCGGCGTAGTAGTGCCGCTTGTATTCCTCATCGAGACGCGGCAGCACATCGCGCGCGCGCGCGACGGCCTCCGCCGCGTTGTCGGCGAAGCCGTCGGTGATCGCCAGCAGCAGGGTCGTGAGCGCCAGTTGGTTCGTCGGATCGATCTCCAGCACGTCCTGACAGATGCTCTCGGCGGCCGTCGAATCGTTGAGCAACCGGTAGCGCTCCGCTTTCGAGAGCGCCGCGGGAATGCCGGCACCGGTGATCGGTTTGAGCGAATACATCGAGGACCTCCCGCGCCTAACTCCGGCGCTTCCGCGAAAAAATCTGCACCAGCTTCCCGATCGGATCGTAGAACTCGTCCACCACGCGCTCCTTGAGCGGTATGATGGCGTTGTCCGTGATCGTGATCCCCTCGGGACACACCTTGGTACAACACTTCGTGATGTTGCAGTAGCCGATGCCCTGCGATTGCTTGAGCTCCGGGACGCGGTCGGCCACGTCGAGCGGGTGCATCTCCAATGCCGCAACGTACACGAGGAAGCGCGGCCCGATGAACTCCTCCTGCTTCTGGTGCTCGCGCAGCACGTGACAGACATCCTGGCACAGAAAGCACTCGATGCATTTCCTGAATTCCTGCACGCGATCCACGTCGCTCTGCTGCATGCGCCAGGTGCCATCGGGCGCATCGGGCGGCCGCGGTGTAAAGCGCTGGATGCGCTGCTTCACGCGGTAATTCCACGACACATCGGTCACCAGATCCTTGACGCGCGGGAACGTGTGCATCGGCTCGACGGTTACCGGCTTCCCGAGGTCGAGATCGCTGAGTCGGGTCATGCACATGAGGCGCGGCTTGCCGTTGATCTCCGCGGAACACGAGCCGCACTTGCCGGCCTTGCAGTTCCATCGCACGGCGAGATCGTTCGCCTGTTCGGCCTGAATCTGATGGATGGCGTCGAGCACGACCATGCCCGGCGTAATCTCGGAGACATAGTCGCGAAACGCACCGCCCGCCGCATCGCCGCGCCACACGCGAAATGTGGCGGTTGTGGGCGCGGCTGGTGGAAGCGATCCCGCCGCGGCGCCCGGACGTGCCGTCTCGACTGTCGTCGTTGCCATGCTCTCGCTCTCCTGATCAGCCCATCTCGGCGATCACGGCGCGCAGCTCATCGGGCATCGGCGGGATGGGCTCGCGGGTCAACTGCATGCTGCCGTCGTTCGCTTTTCGGATCACGATGTTGAACGTACTGTAGCCGGCGTCCTTCGACGGATAGTCGTCCCGGAAGTGCCCGCCGCGGCTCTCGCGCCGCTCGAGCGCGCACCGCGTGATCGCCTCGGCGATCGTGAGCAAGTTGCCCAAATCGAGCGCGGTGTGCCAGCCCGGATTGTACTCGCGGTTGCCGTTGACGCTGACGCGCCGGGCGCGCGCGCGGAGCGCGTCGATTTTGCCTAACGCTTGCCGCATGTCGTCTTCGCGGCGGACGATGCCCACCAGGTCCTGCATCGTTTGTTGGAGGGCCTGCTGGATCTGGTAGGGCCCTTCGCCGGTGTTCCGGTCGAAGGGCTCGAGCGCGCCGGCCGCCGCGCCGGCGACCGCCGACGCATCCACGGTCACGGCGTCGTGTTGGCGCGCGAACGCCGCCGCGTACTCGCCGGCGCGCTTGCCGAACACGAGCAGGTCGGACAGCGAGTTGCCGCCTAACCGGTTGGCGCCGTGCAGCCCGGCCGCACACTCGCCGGCGGCGAACAGGCCCGGCACGGTGGACATCTGGGAGTCGCCATCCACGCGGATGCCGCCCATCACGTAGTGCGTGGTCGGACCGACTTCCATCGCTTCCTTCGTAATGTCGATGTCCGCCAGCTGTTTGAACTGATGATACATGCTCGGCAATTTCTTCTTGATGTGCTCGGCTGCGTTAGGCAGGCGGTCTTTGATCCAGGCGATGTCGAGGAAGACGCCGCCGTGCGGGCTCCCCCGGCCCTCGCGCACTTCGCGCACGATGCAGCGCGCGACGTGGTCGCGCGTCAGCAGCTCCGGCGGACGGCGCGCCGACTTGTCCCCCTGGGTGTAACGCCAGCCTTCGTCCGGATCGGTCGCCGTCTGCGCGCGATAGTTCTCGGGCACGTCGTCGAACATGAAGCGACGGCCCTCGCTGTTGCGCAGCACACCCCCTTCACCGCGTACGCCTTCCGTCACGAGAATGCCGCGCACGCTGGGCGGCCACACCATGCCGGTCGGATGGAACTGCACGAACTCCATGTCCTGCAGCGCCGCGCCCGCGTGGTAGGCGAGCGACTGCCCGTCGCCCGTGTACTCCCAGCTGTTGCTCGTGATGCGAAACGCGCGGCCGATCCCGCCGGTGGCGAGCACCACCGCCTTGGCGCGGAACAGACGGAATCGACCGCGCTCGCGGTCGTACCCGAACGCGCCGGCCACACGGTCGCCATCCTTGAGCAGCACGAGCACCGTGCACTCCATGTGCACGTCGATGCCTAAATGGATCGCGTGGTCCTGCAGCGTGCGGATCATCTCGAGCCCCGTGCGGTCGCCCACGTGCGCGAGACGCGGATACTTGTGTCCGCCGAAATTGCGCTGGAGGATGCGGCCGTCGGGCGTGCGGTCGAACAGCGCACCCCACGCCTCGAGCTCGCGCACGCGCGCCGGCGCTTCCTTGGCGTGGAGCTCGGCCATGCGCCAGTTGTTGATGTACTGGCCGCCGCGCATGGTGTCGCTGAAATGCACCTTCCAGTTGTCCCGGTCGTCAACGTTGGCGAGCGAGGCCGCGATGCCGCCCTCGGCCATCACCGTGTGCGCCTTGCCGAGGAGTGACTTGCAGACGACGCCGACCTTGAGGCCAGAGCCATCAACCGCGGCGATGGCCGCGCGCAGCCCCGCGCCGCCGGCGCCGATCACCAGCACGTCGTGCTCGACCGTTTCGTACTCAGCCATGCACCCGATGCCTAACGGAGAGAAATCACAGGAGGCGGATGTCGTGCAGCACGCCCATCGAGCACAAGCGCACATAGAGGTCCGTGAGCGCCACGCCGAACAGGCTGAACCAGGCCCACCGCATGTGCCAGCGGTTGAAGCAGCTCGCGCACGCATAGGCGCTGCGGCGCACCGGCCGATCGGCGAGCCGGTCCAGGTACCCGCCCACGATATGCCGGAGCGAGTGACACCCGAACGTGTAGCAGCTGAGGAGCACCACGTTCACCGTTAGGACGAGCGTCCCGACGCCGATGCCGAAGTGTATCTGCCCCGTGGCCGGATCCGTGAACCAGAGCGCATTCCACGCGTCGTGCGCGAGGATGACCAGAAAGATGAATGCGATATAAAGGAAGTACCGATGGATGTTCTGCAGAATCAGCGGGAACGAATGCTCGCCGAGGTAGCTGTGGCGCGGTTCGCGCACGGTGCACGACGGCGGATCGGCCCACATCGCCTTGTAGTACGCGCCGCGATAGTAGTAGCACGTCACGCGGAAGAGTCCGGGAAAGGGCAGGATGATGAGTGCGGGCGAGAACGGAAGCCAACCCGGCCACCATCCAGGCTTCGGACCGAAGATCGCGTGCGGCGAGCTGCCGAAGATCTCCGGCGAATAAAACGGCGAGAGGTACGGGCCGAATGTGTAGTGGGCGTTCTGAAAGGCGGCCCACGTGGCGTACACGATGAACGATGCCAGCACGATGGCCACGACCGTCGGCTGTACCCACCAGGCGTCCTGACGCATGGTGAGTCGGCGTTGCTGATCGACAACGGGGAGCTGCGCGTGGGCCATCGGGTTCCTCCGGGCCAGCGGATCGCGGGTCGAGCCATCGAGCGATCCGGCGGATCATTCGATTCGGACCGGATACTCCTACCCGGTCCGCGGCCTGTCAATAGAGTCGAGGACGACGCTGGGTAGCGACCACCGCGAATACCCATGGCCAAGGGTTCATCCGCGAGACGGATCGCTTCGACCGCGGCTGGGGATGGCAACACTGATCATTCGGCTACATGGCGGGCGCTTCGTTTCAACGAATGAGACGAGTCACGTCGTTAGGCAACTACTGACCGCGACAGCGGAGCGATCTACGGCGACGTGTCGGGCTTATCGCAGGAAGAAACGGACAAAGCACGGTCACTTCGGACAACGCACGGACCGCTCGGCTGCCGGGGAAAGTGCCTTGCGTCGGCGGTTCCGTCAGGGATCACTTGCGCAACGCTGACAAACCTGACATGCCCAACCCGTGAGCGTGTCGTAGCTTGTCCTTGGACCTCTTCGGCGATCGCGATCGATGCGCTCATTCGTTCGACTGCGACAAACAGCGCGCCGCCTGCTGCGGGCGCCAGGCTTCACCGCATCCGCCGCGCTGACGCTGATGCTCGGCATCGGCGGCACGACAACAGTGTTCACGGTCGTGAACGGGGTGCTGCTGCGTCCGCTGTCCTATGCGCACGCGGACCGGTTGGTGGACCTCTCGCATACGCTGGCGGTGGCGGGGATCGCGCACGTGGACCAATCGGACGCGACCTACCTCGTCTATCGCGCGGGCAACCGCGTCTTCACGGACGTCGGCGCCTACGAGGCGACCTCGGCCAACGTGCTTCCATCGACCGCCACCGGAGCCGGGAGCGGCGATGCGGAGCGTGTGCCGGCGGCGCTCATCACGGCAGGCGTGCTGCACGTGCTCGAGGTCGGGCCGCGCACCGGGCGCGCGCTGAGCGAGGCGGACGTGCACCCGGGTGCGGCGCCAGTGGCCTTGATCGGCGAATCGCTGTGGAAGCGAAAGTTCGGCGGCGATCCATCGGTGATCGGCCGGCCCGTGATGGTGGACGGCGTCGAGCGCACGATCGTGGGCGTGATGCCGGCATCGTTTCACTTCCCGGAGCCGGCCACCGCGATCTGGCTTCCGTTAGTCATCGATCCCGCGCACACGGCATCGGCGGCGTTCGATTTTCGCGGCATCGCGCGGCTGCGCTCCGGTGTGACGCTCGGCGCGGCGCGGGCAGATCTCCAGCGGCTCTTGCCGACGGTGCCGGTCGTGTATCCAGGGCGTCTGACCGTGGACGCGATCCGCGTGACGCACATGGCGGCGGTCGTGCGTCCGCTGCGCGACGTGGTGGTGGGCGACGTGGGCCGCGTGTTGTGGGTCGTGTTGGGCGCCGCGGTGGTGCTGCTGGCCATTGCCTGCGCAAACGTGGCCAACTTGTTTCTCGCCCGGGCCGAGGGCCGGCAGCGGGAATTGGCGGTGCGGCGGGCGTTAGGCGCCGGCCGGGCGAGCGTCCTGGCGGAGTTCCTCTCCGAAGCGGGGCTGATCGCGGCCGTCGGGGCGGCGTTGGGCGTCTGCTGCGCGCTGGGTGCCGTGCGCGCGCTGGCCGCGGCAGGCGCGGCCGCCAGCGTGCCCCGGTTAGGCGACGTGCGGGTGGACGGCCTGGTGGTGGCGGCGGCGGTGGTTGCCGCCGCGCTGGCGGCGTGTCTCGTGAGCCTCGTGCCGATGGCGCGCTCCGGGACGGTGTCGCTATCGGCCATCCTCGGCGCGACCAGCGCCGGCGCTTCGGGGGGACGCGCCCGCTCGGTCGCGCGGCGCGGCCTGGTGATTGCGCAGGTGGCCCTCGCGCTGGTGCTGCTGGCGGGCGCGGGGCTGCTCGCGCGGAGCTTCGCCGCGCTGCGCGCGGTGGACCCCGGATTCACGCCCGACCACGCGCTGGCGTTCCGCGTCGCCATGCCTAACGTCGAGTATCCAGGCGCCGCCGATGTCGCGCGCCTCGTGGAGCAGATCTCCGACTCGCTCGAGGCGCTGCCGGGTGTGCGCGCGGCCGGCGTGGTCACCAAGCTGCCGCTGATGGACGAGAGCCGCCAGGACAGCGCCGTCTTCGTCGAAGACCATCCGCTGCGGCCGGGGACCATTCCCGGCATCCATTCGATGGCGTTCGTGACGCCGGGTTACTTCCGCGCGATGGGCATCCCGCTCTTGGCGGGCCGAGTATTCGAGCGCATCGACCCGTCGGCGGATCCCGCGCGCCGGCCGCGCGAGGTGCTCGTGAGCGACGCGTTCGCCCAACGATATTGGAAGGGCGTATCGCCCATTGGCCGGCGCATTCGCATGACCGTGTCCGATCCATGGTCGACGATCGTCGGCGTCGTGGGGAGCGTGCGCGACGCCGGGCTCGATCAACCACCCGCAGAGACCGTGTACATGCCGCTTCTCACGCTCAACGCCGCCGGCACGGCGTGGGCTCCCCGCGATGTCGCGTTCGTGGTGCGCGCGTCGGGCGAGGAATCCGGACTGATCGCGCCCATCCGGCGCATCGTCGCGGGCGTCGCACCGGCGCTGCCCATCTACGCGGTGACGCCCATGCGGGCCCTCGTCACGCGCGCCGAAGCGCGGACGACGTTCACGCTCACGATCCTCGGCATCGCCGCGCTGATCGCGATGTGCATCGGCGCTGTCGGCATCTACGGCGTGATCGCGTACCTGGTGAGCTTGCGGACGCGCGAGATCGGCGTTCGCATGGCGTTGGGCGCGCAACCGGCGCAGGTTCGGCGCATGATCGCGCGACACGCGATCGTGGATGCGGGCATCGGGATCGTAGTGGGTCTCGTGGGCGCGGTGCTGCTCACGCGCGTGCTCGGTTCGGTGTTGTTCGGCGTGAGTCCCACCGATCCCATTGCGTTAGGCGGCGCGGCGGCCGTGCTGGCCGCGACGGCGATCGCCGCCGGCTGGATTCCCGCGCGGCGCGCGGCGGCGCTGCAGCCGTCGATCGCGCTGCGGGTCGAGTGAATCGTCCACCCCGCCGCCTGGAGGCGCTCGCATGATCGCGCTCGTCGTGCTGGTCTACTTGGGCGGCGTCCTGACCATCGCCAGTCCGTGCATCCTGCCGGTCGTGCCGCTCGTGATGGCACGCGCCGGTCGGCCGCTGCTCCGCGACATTCTCCCCATGCTGGCCGGGATGGCGGTCACGTTCGCCGCCGTCGCGACCGCGGCGACGTTAGGCGCGGGCTGGCTCGTGCGGGCGAGCGAGGCCGGACGCGTGGTTGCGCTGATCCTGCTCGGCGTCGTGGGCGCGAGCCTGCTCGTTCCACGTGTCGCGTCGGCCCTGTCGGCGCTGCCGGTACGGTTAGGCTCGCGCCTGGACCGCGCCGCGCGCGGCGCGCCAGGCACCATGGGCAACGTGGTGATCGGCGCCGCCGTCGCGTTGCTCTGGGCGCCCTGCGCGGGCCCGATCCTCGGTCTCGTGGTTGCCGCGGCCGCCGCCGGCGGCGCGGGCGTGCGCTCGGCGTCGCTCTACCTCGCGTTCGCGGCCGGCGCGGCGACGTCGCTGGCGGTCGTGCTCGCCGCCGGCGGGCGCCTGCTCGCGCGGCTGCGCGGCGCCGCCGGAGTCGATCGTTGGATGCGGCGAGCGTTAGGCGCAGCGACGCTCGCCGTCGTCCTGCTCCTGGCATCGGGACGCGACGCGGCGGTCTTCGCCCGTGCCGGTATCGCCACGGCGCCGGCCGAGCAGCGTTTGGTGGCGCTGTTCCACGCGGGTGACAGCACGAGCTCCCCCGATGTCGCGACAGCGGTGAAGCCGCCCGATCCTCCGCCGCTGCCCCCGCTCGACGCCGAAGGATCGTTCCCCGGGTTCGCCGGCGGCGGCCCGTGGATCAACTCGACGCCGCTCACGCCCGAGTTGCTCCGCGGCAAAGTCGTCATGGTCGACTTCTGGACGTTCCTCTGCTACAACTGCCTCAACGCCCTGCCGCACGTCGAAGCGCTCGAGAAGAAGTATCGTGATCGCGGGCTGGTCGTGGTGGGCGTGCACACGCCGGAGTTCCCGACCGAACGCGACGAGGCCAACGTGCGCGATGCAGTGAAGCGGTTGGGCGTGGTGTATCCGGTGGTGATGGACAACAACTACGCGATCTGGAGAGCCTTCGGCAACCAGTATTGGCCGGCCGCCTTCTTCATCGACAAGACGGGCACGATCAGATACCACCACTTTGGCGAGGGCGCCTACGACGTCCAGGATCGCATCGTGGCCCAATTGCTGTCGGAGCCGGCGCCGTAGCATCTGATGATCTCGGCCGGGCACGTCCCGCCGCGTTCCCTCGTTTACATTTACGGACCCCGGTTCGGACGGCGCACACGTTGCGCCGTGCGAGCCGGGCTTGCGTATGACATGGAGAACGACCGGAACGGGAGACGAGCTGGGCTGTGACTGCACCATCGCGCACATCGGGAGCCTCCGCGGCGCCGGCGGATTCGTTGGCGGCGAACGACGCCGCCGACGCCGAGCTCAATCGGCACCGCTGGCTGATTCTGTTAGGCCTGATCACCGCGGCGATCATGGAAGTGCTGGATACCACGATCGTCAACGTGGCGCTGCCGCAGATGGCCGGCAACCTCGGGGCGACGTTCGACGAGATCGGGTGGGTTGCCACGGCCTATATCCTGTCGAACGTCATCGTGCTGCCCATGACCGCGTTCTTCACGGCGCGATTCGGCCGGCGCAACTATCTCACGGCATCGATCGCGATTTTCGCGTTCGCGTCGTTCATGTGCGGCACGTCGCACAGCCTCACCGAGCTCGTGCTGTGGCGCGTGATGCAGGGGGCGGGCGGGGCGGCGCTCCTGTCCACCGCGCAAGCCACGCTGCGCCAGGTCTTCCCGCGCGAGCAGCAGGGCATGGTGCAGGCGCTGTTCATCCTCGGCATCATCGTCGCGCCGACGGTCGGACCCACGTTAGGCGGATGGATCACCGACAACTACAACTGGAACTGGATTTTCTTCATCAACATTCCAATCGCCGCGGCGTCGACGTTCCTGGTGACGGGCTTCCTGCACGACCCGCCGTGGATGACGCGCCGCAAGACGGACATCGATTGGTGGGGGATCGGCCTCCTCACCGTCGGACTCGGCACGCTGCAGTACGTGCTCGAGGAAGGCCGGCGCAACGACTGGTTCCAGGATCCGTTGATCGTGCGGCTGGCGATCGTCGCCGCCGTCGCGCTGTCGGCGATGATGTGGTGGGAGCTGTCGAAGCGCAACAAGCACCCGGTGATCGAGTTTCACGTGCTCAAGAATCGTGAGCTGAGCGCGTCCATCTTCCTGTTCCTCGCGTTAGGCTTCGGACTCTACGGCGGCGTCTTCATCTTCCCGTTGTTCACGCAGACGATCCTGAATTTCACGCCCACCGAGACCGGCCTGGCGCTGTTGCCGGGCGGCATCGCGACGGCGGTCGCGGCCGTCATTTGCGGGCGATTGTTGAACGGTGCCAAACCGCTGGTCGACGGGCGCATCCTGATCGTGATCGGCGTGTGCGTGTTCTTGCTCGCCATGTGGCAGTTAGGCCACCTGACGACGGCGGCCGGCGAGCCCGATGCGCGCGCCGCACTCATTATCCGCGGCTTCGGGCTCGGCCTGCTGTTCACGCCGATCAACAACTCGGCCTACGGCAGTCTCGATCCCAAGACCGCGCAGCAAGCGTCGGGCCTCATCAATCTCGCGCGGCAGCTGGGCGGCTCGTTCGGCATCGCGGCGCTCAGCACCTACGTCGACAAGCACACGCAGCTGCACCGGGTGGACCTGGTGTCGAACATTTACGCGGGCAATCCTGCGCTGGTGGAGCGGCAGCGCGCGCTGACGGCGGGATTCATCGCGCACGGCTACACCCCACTCCAGGCCGCGCACGCGGCGATGGGCGCGATCGACCAGATGGTGATGCGGCAGGCCTCGATGCTCAGCTACAACGATGCCTGGATGCTGATCATGATGGCGTTCGTGATCGCCTCGCCGGCGATCATTCTGCTGCGCAAGCCGAAGGGCGGTGGCGCGGCGGCCGGTGCGCACTGACCGGCCGCGGGGTCTTGTTGCCTAACGCGAGTCACCACGCTTCATCGGCGGTCGGCCCGTAGATGGACGGCAGCGGGACGTCGTTCAGTCGCAAATACACCGTGAGCTGGCCGCGGTGATGGACGATATGGTTCAGGTGCTGCCGCACGACGATGCGCCGCGGCATGGTGAAGAGCGCCTGTGTGCCGTGCACGAGCGACCACGGCACGTCGAGGTCGCGATCGGTGGCCGAGGCGAGAGCCTCGTGTCCGTCATGGACGCCGCGATCGAACTGTGCGAGGAGCGCCTCCGTCTTCTCCAGGCTGTAGCCGTCGCTGGCGCCGATGTCGAGCTTGTCGTCGCGCAACATCGGCACGAGCCAGCCCGGCATGCGCGCGACGAGCTGCGCGAGATGGCCTAACGAAAACGACTTCGGGTGCGGCTTCCACGCGCCTCGCTCGCTCGGCACGCGCTCGAGCAGTTTGCGTGTGGACGGCATCTCGCCGTCGAACTCCGCCAAAAATTCCTGTGCGACGCTCATGACGTTGGCTCCGCGTTCAGGGGCTGACCGATGCGGTACAGTCTAAAGGAAACATCCGGCGGGGCGGGCGTGAGGGTCTTGCCGGGCTGGAAGGATAGACGGTCGGGCACCTTGCAGGGCTCAGCAGGTTCCATTGACTAAAGCTCCGGACTGCGTAGCATAGACTCGCGGCCCCGCGAAAACCCGCTGCCCCTCCAACCGAGCGCCTCGCCCCGGAGACCCCGATGTCGTTGGCCATCTTCGCCGCGCTTGCGTGCTGCGGTATTTCGTCGCACGCGCGCGCACCTGTTCAGCACCCGCTCCCCGTCATCGAAGCAAACGACAATCGGCGGCCCGCCGGCACGCTCCGCAACGGCGTGCTCACCGTGTCGCTCGAGGCGCGGAGCGGCACGTGGTATCCGGAAGGGCCTAACGGAAGGACGCTCGACGTCGCGGCGTTCGGCGAGCCGGGTCGCGCCCTGGAGAACCCGGGTCCGCTCATCCGCGTTCCCGTCGGAACGGAAGTGCGGGCGACGGTGCGCAACGCGCTCGACGTGCCAATGACGCTGTACGGATTCGGTGCGTCCCGCGGGCTCAGCGACAGCGTGAGCATTGCGCCTGGTGCATCGCGCGAGATGCGCTTCACGGCCGGTGCTCCCGGCACCTACTACTATGCCGCGAGGACGACGCCCGCTCCGTTGGCTGGCCGGGTCAACGACGGCTCCCAGCTCAACGGCGCGATCGTCATCGATCCGGCCGGCACCGTCGTTCCGGACCGGATCTTCGTGATATCCCTCTGGGGGCAGCTCGATTCGCTGAGCCCGACGGGGCTCAAGACCGTGACCATGACGATCAACGGATTGTCGTGGCCGCACACCGAGCGGCTCGAGATGACGCAGGGCGACAGCGCACGCTATCGGATCGTGAACCTCAGCAATCTCGTTCACCCGATGCATCTGCACGGGTTCTATTTTCGGCTGAACGCGAAAGGCGATGGCATACGCGACACCTTGTACACCGGCGCCCAACAACGGCTGGCTGTGACGGAAATGATCTTCCCCGGCCAGACAATGATGCTCGCTTGGGAAGCCACGCGCCCCGGTGACTGGATCTTTCACTGTCACTTCGCCGGCCATCTCTCGACGCTCGTGTCGCTCGACAATACGAGCGGCGCCATGGACAGCTCGGGCGCCATGCACCACATGTCCGACCGCCCACACCAGATGTACGGGTTGGTGCTCGGCATTCACGTTGCGCCGCACGGAACCCAGATGGCGGGCTCCGGCGCGCCGGCGCGCCAGATCCGGCTCATCGTGCGCGAGCGGCCAAACGTCTACGGCTCGGCGCCGGGCTATGCCTTTGTGTTAGGCGGAAGCGCGGACGATTCGAGCGGGGCGATGCCCGTGCCCGGTCCAACGCTGGTGTTGCAACGCGGCCAGCCGGTCGCGGTCACGATCGTGAATCAGTCGCAGGACAGAGCGGCGGTGCATTGGCACGGCATCGAGCTCGAGGACAGCTACGCCGATGGCGTTCCAGGGTGGAGCGGAAGCGCGGACAACCTGCTTCCGGCGATCCCGCCCGGCGATTCGCTGACGGTGCACTTCACGCCACCGCGCGCCGGCACGTTCATGTATCACTCGCACTTCAATGAGTTCCATCAGATTCCATCGGGACTGTACGGCGCACTCGTGGTCGTCGACAGCACACATCCGCTGGGTACCGACGTCGACCGGATTTTGATGTTCAGCGACCACGGACCCACCATGAACGTGATCACCGGACCATTCCCGAAGGCCACCATGAATGGTGATACGGAGCCACCGCCCCTCGATCTGCAGGCGGGACGACACTATCGGTTCCGGCTGGCCAACATTCGCGGCGACGCGCCGCTCCAATTCTCGATACAGCGCGGCGACTCGCTCCTCACCTGGCGCGCGGTAGCCAAGGATGGCGCGGATCTACCTGCGAGCCAGGCGACAGATCGACCGGCGACGCTGTTCTTTGCGCCGGGCGAGATCTACGACTTCGATTTCACGGCGCCCGCCGCCGGGGGCATGTACACGCTCAGCTTCGGCGATCCGAAGCCGCGCACCGGGCCGGCCGTGGTGCAACAGGTGGCCATCCGGGTGCACTGAGTTCCCGGCGCCGCCGGCCGATCGTCTGTTCTCGGTGGTCGGCGGCGCTGCGTGAACTCAGGAGGATGGCGATGGCGTTCAGCAAAATCGATGGCGCGGGTCTCCAGAAGCTCAAAACGATCGAAGAAGCGCAGTCGACCATGCAGACGATTCACGGGCACGTCGAGCGCATGGCGATGGAGATCAAGAACCAGCGCGGCCCGGGTGTGATTCCGCAGCAGATCAAGCGCATCGCGTCGCCGCTGCAAGGACAGCTGAAGGGGCAGTTCGGAACGGTGGCCGACCAGGTGTCGGCGATGATCCTTGTGTTAGGCAGAGGCGGGAGCGACCAGCTCCGCGTGCGCGCCATGCGCGAATTCGTCGGACAGATTCGCCAGGCGCTCGACGTGGCCGCGTTCAAGGTCGAAGAGCAGCACACGAGCACCGACGACGGGCCCGCCGGCGCCCCGGCGACCGAGCCGGCCTAACGGCTGGCGGTGTGCTGTGACGACGCGTCGGACAGCGTCACGGGCCGGTACACGGTCACAGCCGAGCCGTCGGCCATGAATGCGGACTGCGGCGCACCGGACAGCAGCGCATCGAACGGCGCGCCATAGAGCGCGCCGACGTCCGCATCGAGGCGAGCCTCCCGCGCCGGCGCCGAGCGCCATCGCGGATGCGACACGCGATACTCGATGGTCGATCCGTCGCGCTGGCGCGTGTAGCCCCAATAGTGCTCGGCGATGAACTCTTCCTCCGAGCCGGCAACGAGCGGTACCGGATCCGCCTCGGTCTGCACCGACACCCCTTCCCATCGCCCGCCCCGGCGCCACTCGTAGCGCGCCGACGTCGGCCAGCCATCGTCGCGCCGCGCCACGACGTGGCGCATCGGCGCCGTTCGATACGGTTCGTTGTACCACGCGCGCGCGGCCCAGGCGATGGCGCGGCGCGGCACGAGCTCGCGGATGAACACCACGCCGCGCCGCCATCCGTTAGGCGCAAGCCGCCGCACGTACAGGCGGAGGTTCACTTCGTCGAAATTGACGTGGCCCGGAATGCGGACGCCGAACACGCGCGTGGACGCGAACCGGAACCCGACGACGCTCACGTATGTCGTGCCCGCGAAGTCATCGAGCTCGGTGCCGGGCGGCACGAACGGGCGCAGCGCGTCCGGCGGGACCGCGTAGTTGAGGATAGCGAGATCGAGCCATTCGGCCGTGAGTGCTGCTTTATCATGGGGCGCGAGATCAGCGCCGCTGCCGTCGCCCCCCGACGTCACTCGTGCGCGTCGCCGCGCAGCTGCGCGTCGGCCTGCTCCATACCCCACGCCGGCGAGGTGCTCGTGAACAGCAGCGCGCAGGCGGACGGGAGCGCTGCACGACCAACGGTCTCGAGCACATCCGGCTCGCCGAACGCGTCAATGGTCGCGCGGAGTGCCGCCTCGCTCAGATAGAGATCGACGGCCTCGGAGTCATCGCGTGTGCGCGACCAGACGACCGCGCCGCGCGTGGCGTCGCGGTACGGCGCGCCGCGCGGGCCGCGCACGAATCGCGACAGCGCGGCCACGAATGCCGCGGCCTGCGCGCGGTCGGGGAATGCGCACCGATGATACACATCGTCCGCCGCGGCAGATTCGCGGCTGCGGTCGTCCGGCATGTCGAGCGATTCCGTCATCGTGAGGCGGGCTGATCGAACAACGGCCCGGGCGAGCGCTCGATGGCTAGCATGCGCAGCTTGGTGGCGACGCCGGCGCCGCCCGAGAATCCGCCGGCGCGACCGCCGGCCGCGAGCACCCGGTGGCACGGCACGACGATCGGAAACGGGTTTTCGCCTAACGCTCGGCCCACGTCGCGCGCCGCACCCGGGTCGCCGAGTTTCGCCGCGACTTCGCCGTAGGTGAGCGTTTCACCCGGGAGAATCGTGCGCGCGATCTCGTACACGCGGCGGTTGAACTCCGGAATCCGGCGCATGTCTAACGGAATGCCGGTGAGGTCGGGCCGCTGTCCGGCGAGCAACGCGACGATGTCCCGCATGGCCGCCCGGGCATGAGAAGGAGGCTCCGCGTCCACGGCGTGCGGGAAGCGCCTCGTCAGTCGGTCGCGGGTGGCGCGCGGCGTCCGCTCGGGGAGTTGCACGCCGGCGATCGCCGCCTCGTTCCACGCGATGCCGCATTCGCCGATTGCCGTCTCGAAGAGCGCGATTCCAACGCCGGTCGATTGGTGCGCAATCGAGTCCATGGTAGCAGCCTAATGCTCCGCCCGTTGTGGAGGTAGGCTGGCGCATGGCGCGTCCGAGTCGAGCGGCCCCTGCGCGTTCGCGGCCAGCACAGCGACCGCGCGATACGAGAGACGAGAACATTGCGGACTCAGCCGTATGCCGTGTCCCGCAAAAACTGGTCGCCGTGGTCGGCGGGCGCTAGATTCGGCGATCACGATGAGGGCTTCTTTTGCGAGAGTGATTACGACCATGAGGGCATCACATCCGTCGTCTGCTGTGCTCGCCGCGTTCGTGGCCATGTGCGCCGGCACGCGGCTGGTTGCGCAGGCGCCGTCGACCGATCCGAGCGAAGCCGCGGCGATCGCCGAGGCGCAGGCCGACAGCGCGCGATATCCCTACACGGACGCCGACATCAAGTTCATGAGCGGTATGATTCCGCACCACGCGCAGGCGATCGTGATGGCCCGTTGGGCGCCGTCGCACGGCGCGAGCCCCTCGGTTCAAACGCTCTGCGCGCGCATCATCAATGCGCAGCGCGACGAGATCCACTTGATGCAGACGTGGCTGCGCGATCGCCGCCAGCCGGTGCCGCAGCCCGATTCCTCGGGCACCGTCATGATGAACATGAACGGGATGCAGATGTCCATGGTGATGCCGGGGATGCTGACGCCCGAGCAGATGAAGCAGTTGGATGCGGCGCGCGGTCAGGATTTCGACCGATTGTTCCTGCAGTTCATGATCCAGCACCACAAAGGCGCGGTCTCGATGGTCAATGACCTGTTCGCGTCTAACGGAGCGGCGCAGGACCTGACGGTGTTCAAGCTCGCCACCGGCATCAACGTGGATCAGACCACCGAGATCACGCGGATGCAGCGAATGCTCGCCGACATCCTGTTCGGCGCCGGTTCACCCGCACAGTGACGGGCTGAGTCGCGGCGCCCTACATCCCTCCACCCGAGGACACGCACAATGCAATTGGTGATGCTGGCGGGCCGGGCCGCGAAGACCCGGAACGCCGTCCGACTCGTGCCGTTCGCGGCCGCGGCCGGGCTGATCTGGACGGTGGGATGTACCCACTCGAGCTCCTCGATGAGCACGGCCGCCGCGCCCAAAGCGGAGGCCCGCGACGAGGCGGGGCCGCCTAACCCGGATCCGCGCGTCGGTCTCAAGGCAGGCCTCAACGATGCCGGACAGGCGCTGTGGAATTTGAAGCAGGTCTCGTTCACGCCGCCGTCAGACAGTTTCGTACACGGCGTAAACAGCGACCTCGCGTTCACCGGCCGCTATGTGATCCAGGGCAACTTCAACGGCTTCCAGGTGTGGGACATCGCGGATCCCAGCCATCCAGTGCTCGCGAAGGGCTACTACTGTCCCGTATCGCAGAGCGACGTGTCGGTCTACAAGAACTTGTTGTTCGTGTCGGCCGAAGGGCTCGAGGGGCGCCTCGATTGCTTGGGCGGCGGTGTCAAAGACACCGTGAGCGCCGAGCGGGTGCGCGGGCTGCGCATCTTCGACATCACCGACATCAAGAGTCCCAAGTACATCGCCAACGTCCAGACGTGCCGTGGGTCGCACACGCACACAGTGCTCGTCGATCCCAAGGATCCCGACGATGTGTACGTCTACATCTCGGGTTCGGCGCCGGTGCGTTCGCCTAACGAGCTGCCGGGATGCTCGAGCGCCAAGCCGGGCGACGATCCGAACTCGGCGCTCTTCCGCATCGAAGTGATCAAGGTGCCGCTCGCGCATCCGGAGCAGGCGGCGATCGTGAGCTCGCCGCGCATCTTCAACGATCTCGTCGCGCCGCCCAGCCATGGCGAAACGAAGGAAGATGTCGACAAGGCCCAGAAGACAGCGGCGGCGGCGCGCGCCAAGGGCGCGTACACGGCAACCATTTTCGGACTCGAACGCGTGCTGCCGCCGCGATTCATCGATCCGATGCTCGACAGCATCGTGAAGGCGCGCAACGGCACAGGAGCTCCGACGAGCGCCGACAGTGCGGCGCTTCGCACCGCGCTCCCGGGGATCATCGCCAAGATGATCGGCGAGCCGGCTCCCGGCGACAAAGGTCCGCGACCCGGCCCAACGCAGTGCCACGACATTACCGTGTATCCCGCAATCGGCTTTGCGGGCGGCGCGTGCGAGGGCTACGGGATGTTGTTGGACATTCACGATCCTGTGCATCCGACGCGTCTCTACGCCGCGAGCGATTCGAACTTCTCGTATTGGCACTCGGCGACGTTCAACAACGACGGCACCAAGATGTTGTTCTCCGATGAGTGGGGCGGCGGCGGTCAGCCCAAGTGTCGCGCGACGGACCCGAAGAACTGGGGCGCCGACGCGATCTTCACGATCGGCAACGACCGCACGCTGCACTTCCAGAGCTATTACAAGATGCCGGCGGTGCAAACGGAGCAGGAAAATTGCGTCGCGCACAACGGCTCGCTCATTCCGATTCCCGGCCGCGACGTGATGGTGCAGTCGTGGTACCAGGGCGGCATTTCGGTGTTCGACTGGACCGACGCTGCGCACCCGAAAGAGATCGCCTTCTTCGACCGCGGACCGATCGACTCGACGCGCATGATGTTAGGTGGGACGTGGTCGGCCTACTATTACAACGGCGTGATCGTGAGCTCGGAGATCGTGCGCGGCCTCGACATCCTGGAATTGACGCCGAGTGCGTATCTGTCGCAGAATGAGATCGACGCGGCGAAGACGGTGCACCTGGACTATCTCAACGTGCAGGGGCAGCCCAAGTTCGTTTGGCCGGCGAGCTTCGCGTTGGCGCGGGCGTACGTCGACCAGCTCGAGCGGTCGAATGGGCTCTCGGCCTCTCGGATCTCGTCCGTTCGCAAGTCGTTGACGGATGCGGAGCAGGCGTCGGGCTCGTCGCGGCAAACGGCGCTCATGCAGTTGGCGTCGCAGCTGGACGGCGACGCGGGCGGCTCGGCGGACGGTGCGAAAGTGAAGACGCTGGCGGGCGCGGTTCGCGCGCTGGCCGGCGCGTCGCAATGAGCTCCATCCGTTAGGCAGACCGACGAGGGGCATCCCGATCGCGGATGCCCCTCGTCGTTTCGATCTGTGTTCACGCTGCACCGCGGGAGGGACGATGTCGGAGAACGAGCATGAATACGTGGCCCGGCTGACGTGGGACGGCAACGCGGGCGACGGGACCTCGAGCTACGACCGATACGGCCGGGGCTATCGCGTTCAGATCCAGGGGAAGCCAGACTTGTCGGGCTCCGCGGATCCGATGTTTCGCGGCGACGGGCGCGCGCACAACCCTGAGGACTTGTTCCTGGCCGCGATCACGTCGTGTCACATGCTGTCGTATCTGGCCCTGTGCGCGCGGCGCGGCGTGCGGGTGGTGTCGTACGCCGACGAGGCGCGCGGGACGCTGCGCTTCGACGGGAAGGGCGGGGGACGGTTCGTGGACGTCACGCTGACGCCGCGCGTGACGATCGCTGCCGACTCCGACCTTGCGTTAGCACACGCGCTGCACGAAGAGGCCCACGACACGTGCTACATCGCGAGCTCGTGCGACGTGCCGATCCGCCACCGCCCGACGGTGACGCGAGCGGTGACCGGCTCGGCGGCGGACTCTCCGGACTCTACGTCGTTAGCCCGTTAGGCTTTGGCGAGCGGCCGGCGCCGCAACCGCCGCTCGCTGGCGGCGAAGACGCACGCGGCCCGCCGTCACCGTGATCTCGCCGTCGGAGGCCGCGGGCCGCGCGCGTGGGCCGGATGCCTGACTACGGGACCGAGATCGCGCCCGAGGCGAGCACCGTGAACGTCGCGTTGTTGCCCCTGACGAGTCGAAGTACGACTTGCGCCGAGCTGGTGCCCGATGGCACGTCGTGCACCACGAGCTGGATCGGAAGTGGCACGACGGCGGTGACACCGATCGGTGGACACGGCCCCGTCCTGACCTGCTGCGTGAGTGTCACGACCAACGCTTCTCCGCGCACGCCCGCCGCAGGGGTCACCGGGCCATCGCACGCCGCCGAAGCAGGCTCCATGACGATCGCGGTGACGCTGTCATCGCCGCTCGTAATGGATGGCACCTGGACGCCTTGCGAGCTGACCGTGGTGAGCGTCACCGGAAGGCCGTTCGGCGGGGCCGTCAAACTATTCGAGCAACCAGCCGTCGCGATCAGCATCGCGGCACACATCGAACACGTTAGGCGCATGGTGTCTCCTCGAGGCGAGAGTGGGCGTCATGGCCGCCGCATCGTGCGACCGGCGGCCTCAGCGGGTGCTGACTCACGATGCCATGACGCGGAGCCGGTGCGCAATGGTTTTGGGGTGGCGTCGCACCTCGTTAGGAGGTCTCAGGCCGACCGCTTCGCGTACTGACGCACCGCGAGCGTGAACACCACCGCACCATACACGATGAGTATGCCGACATCGGGCGCAATGTCCGATGGACCGGCGCCTTTCATGAGCACGTCGCGCATGATCCGGACGAAGTACATCACGGGGTTGAGGTGCGCGATCCATTGCGCCCACGCGGGCATGCTCCGCAGCGGCGTGAAGAGGCCGCTCATCAGCAGATAGATGAGCATGAGGAAGAACGTGATGAACATCGCCTGCTGCTGCGTGCCCGCGATGGTCGAGACCCAGAGGCCGATGCCCAACGCTGCCACGAGATAGACGGCGGCCACCCCGACGACGAGTGCGACGCTGCCGCGCATCGGCACGTGAAATACCACCGCGGCGACCGCCAGACCCACGCCGAACTCGATCAGGGCGATCGACCACAACGGGATGAGCTTGCCGGCAATGAACTGCGCCCGCGTCACGGGCGTGACATTGAGCTGATCGAGGGTTCCGATTTCTTTCTCGCGGGTGATGTTCACGGCGGTGAGCAGCGTGCCGGCGATGGTGATGAGCTCGACCAGGATGCCGGGCACCATGTAGTCCTGGTAGTCGAGCTCGGGGTTGTACCACGCGCGGGAGCGCACCTCGACGTGGGGCATCGCGACGGCCGGAGCGCCTAACGCAAGCGCCTCGCCGCCCGCACGGGCAGCGCCGAGCTCGGCGGCGTAGTCGGTGACGATGGCGTTGGCGTACGAACGCGTCACCGCGGCGGCGGCGCCGTCCTTGGCGTCGAGAATCAGTTGAACGGGCGCGGCGTCGACCCGCATCAGGTCGCGCTCGAAGTCGCGCGGGATGCGCGCGATGACGCCTGCGCGCCGGTCGAGCATTGCGGCATCGGCGAGGGCCATCGAGGCCGAGCTGCCTGCAAGCTCGAAGCGGCCGGATGACACCAGTCGGTCGATGAGCGCGCGCGACGTCACCGTGTGGTCGAGGTCCACGGTGTAGAGGCGCGCGCGCGTCACCTCGAAGGTCGCCGCGTTCGCGAGCAGCAGCAGTTGGATCACCGGCATGATGAGGATCTGCGCGAGCATCATCCGGTCGCGGACGATCTGTCGGTACTCCTTGCGGAGCAGGAACCGAAGTGTGCGCATCGTCAGGCGAGTCGAGCGTCGAAGCTGCGCACGGCGGCGACGAGGAGCACGACGGTCATGAGGACGAGCACTGCCGTTTCGACCCACAAATTGGCCACGCCCACGCCCTCGAGCATCACGCCGCGCGCGATCACGATGAACCAGCGTGCGGGCACGATGTACGTGACCAGACGCAGCCACGCGGGCATGCTCGCGATCGGGAAGATCATACCGGACAGCAGCGCGTTGGGCATCATCGTGCCGACCAGTGCGCCGAGCATCGCGCTGCGCTGCGAGGACGTGCGCGCCGCGATGAGCACACCGAGCGCGAGAGACACGAGGGTGTAGAGCAACGCCTCGCCGAGCAGCAGCGCGAGGCTGCCGCGGAACGGGACGCGGAACACGACCCACGCCGCCGCCAACACCAGCAGCACGATCGTCAGGCCAAGGGCGAGGTAGGGGAGCACTTTGCCGACGATGATCTGCCACGGTCGGAGCGGCGAAACGAGCAGCGACTCGAGCGTTCCGCGCTCCTTCTCGCGGGACAACGAGATCGCCGTCATGAGCGCCGACACGAGCGTGATCACCAGCGCGATGAGCCCCGGGACGAACAGGTTCACGCTGGCGAGCGTCGGATTGAAACGCATGCGCGTGTCGAGCGCGATATGGACGGCGCCGCGCGACGCGCCCATCTGCGCGGCGAAGTCGTCGATCACGGCGTTCACGTAGGCGGCCATCGTGGTGCCGCCGTTCGGGTCGGACGCATCGGCGATGAGTTGGATGCCCGCGGGCTCGCCGCGCGCGAGCCGCGTGCCGAACCGCGGCGCGAGCTCGACACCGACATCGGCCTCGTTGCGGCGAAAGAGCGTCTCGAGGCGTGAGGCATCGGGCAGCACGTCCACGATCCGGAACCGGTCGGTTGCGCCTAACCGGTTGCGGAAGGCGAGCGTGGCGTAGTCGGGACTCGGGTCCACGACGGCCACCCGGATATCCTGGATGTCCGTGCGCAGGGCATACCCGAACAACAACACCTGCAAGAGCGGCATCAGGATGAGGATCGTGAGCGTTTGCCGGTCCCGCAGGATGTGCTGGACTTCTTTCACCATGAAGGCGACCAGCGGCCCGCGGCGCGACGTATCGGATGCGCGCATCATGCGGCCGGTCTCGCGAGGCGCACGAATACATCGTCGATCGCGCCAACGCCGTACTGGCGCTTGAGCTCGCTCGGCGTGCCTAACGCTGCGATGCCGCCGTCCACCATGATCGACACGCGGTCGCAATACTCGGCCTCGTCCATGTAGTGCGTGGTGACGAACACCGTGATGCCGCGCGCCGCGGCGGTATAGATCATTTCCCAGAACTGGCGGCGCGTGATCGGATCGACGCCGCTCGTCGGCTCATCGAGGAACACGACCGCCGGGTCGTGGATGACCGCCACCGAAAACGCAAGCTTCTGCTTCCATCCGAGCGGGATGCTCGCCACGAGCGTGTTGCGCGCCTCGCGCAATCCGAGGCCCTCGATGAGCTCGGTGCTGCGCGTGGCGATGCGCTCGTCGCTCAAACCGTAGATGCCGCCGTAGAACTCGATGTTCTCGCGCACGGTGAGATCCTCGTACAACGAGAAGCGTTGGCTCATGTAGCCGATGTGCCGTCGGATGGACTCGGTTTCGCGATACACGTCGAAGCCGGCCACGCGCGCGTCGCCCGACGTCGGCAGCAACAGGCCGGTGAGCATCTTGATGGCCGTCGTCTTCCCGGCGCCGTTGGCGCCAAGGAATCCGAACACCTCGCCGCGGGCAACCTCGAACGAGATGGCGCGCACGGCGGTGAAGCTACCGAAGCGGCGCGTCAGCTCGTGCACGCGGATCGCGGGCTCGTCGTTAGGCGGCTGGGTCATGCGGCCGACCGCGGTGCGGCGCCTCCATGAGATCCATGAACACATCCTCGATGCCGGCCTGGGCGGGTTCACCGCGGGCGGCGTCCAGGCCGCGTTGGGCGA
>Ga0075426_10000523_pt1 | contig 26364 bp, 23 predicted proteins | sample SoiMethybrSBSTD5_FD_75304 | JGI IMG/M metagenome (GOLD analysis project Ga0075426, IMG submission 75304) | Bulk soil microbial communities from a Populus tree surrounding site in Tennessee, USA - Soil MetaG P. TD hybrid SBSTD5 | ecosystem: Environmental > Terrestrial > Soil > Tree plantation...
TTGCAAGCCGTCGACGATTCTTGTTTCCACGGATTCTGGCGGTGCGCTAGTCGGTGCGGAAAGTATCTTGCCTTCGATCAGCTCTTCAGGGCGCTTCGTCGCGTTTCTCGCCGTCACGCTGAGCCACTCCCCGAATCATCCTTCGGCGGAAGTAAGACCTTCCGTCGGTGTGGCCAATAGCGGCTTACGCCAGGTATTTGTTCGCGACACCTGTCTAGGCTTCCGCCCCCGCTCGTTGCTGTTCAATCCGGGAATGCGTCTGCTCCAAGACCCAGCTGACGGCGGCACGAACTGCACGCCAAAGACGACGCGCATTTCTCTGCAACCGGGCGACGGAACCGGAAGCGATACGGCGCCCACCGGTCCCGCACTAAGCGGAAAAGCCAGACACGTGGCGACGAACGGCGCGAAGACCTCCACGGTCTTCACTCGTTCCGTTCCCGTGGATGATAGCGTTTTCCTGGCCATTACCAGCGGCGAAAACTGAATTTTGCCGCTTGCCTTGCATCACGCCTAGCGCCCGCAGACAGCCCTTGTTTTGTAGGTGGTTTCTGAGGTTTTCTTTTCTGCGTACTCTGTGCTCTCTGCGTCCTCTGTGCTTAGATCTTTATGTTATTTAAACTCGACTGCAAACCGTTGACTATTGACGCCCCCTTATGCGAACCGCACTTTAATGTCCGGCCTCTTTTCCAGGTGCACTGAATCAATGAACCGCACCTGCCGGTCATCCAGCGTCAGAATCATCGAGCTGGTGCGCACACCTTCTCCAAAAAATCGCACGCCCTTGAGCAAATTCCCGTCGGTCACTCCAGTGCATGCAAACACCATCTTTTTCCCTGGCGCCAAATCTTCCGTGTCGTAGACGCGCTTAGGATCCTTCACGCCCATTTTCGCCAGGCGTTCCGCATCTTCCGGTTTGCTGATCACCAGCCGCGCCAGAATCTGCCCGTTTAGGCAGCGCAGCGCGGCAGCCGTGAGCACGCCTTCCGGCGCGCCACCCGTCCCCATCACCGCATGCACTCCCGTGCCTACCACCGCGGCGGAAATGCCTGCCGACAAGTCGCCGTCGCCTATGAGCCGAATGCGCGCGCCGGCTGCGCGAATTTCGTCAATAAGCTTTTCGTGCCTCACGCGGTCGAGCACCACCACCACCAAATCTTCCACGTCGCGCTCCAGCCGTTTAGCAATGGACTTCAGGTTGTCCGCCACCGGCGCGTCCAGATCGGTCGCGCCCTTGCAGGACGGCCCGACCACGATTTTCTCCATGTACAAATCCGGTGCGTTGAGCAGCCCGCCGCGCTCGCTGGCTGCAAGAACCGCGATGGCGTTGGGTGCACCTGTGGCGCACAAGTTTGTGCCCTCGAGCGGGTCCACAGCGATGTCCACTTGCGGAAACAGCGCTTTCGGCGCGTGCGTCGCAAGTCCGACTTTTTCGCCGATGTACAGCATCGGCGCTTCGTCGCGCTCGCCTTCACCGATGACTACGGTCCCATCAATCTCCACCGAGTCCAGCGTCTTGCGCATGGCCTCGACTGCCACTTCATCGGCATGGTGACGGTCGCCAAATCCCATCGTGCGCGCTGCCGCGACCGCTGCGTTCTCCACCACGCGCAGAAAATCCAGGCTGAGTTGCTCTTCCATGAGTTCTCTTCTCCGGTTTACGCCGTCGGGGCTTCCGCTTCGAATGTTGCCGCTTCAAGGACTGCCCGGAACCCCTTCAGGGCCAGCATGCCTTTATCGGGCGGCGCTAATCATAGGCCAAAGCCGAGCTTATAGTCGAACTTTTCAGCTTTCCCTTGTAACGGTGGCTCTCTAGACCGTCCTTTTGGCGCTATGATAGATGCTCGCAAGTGTGTAAACACGATCCCAAGATGAGACGCACGCCTCATACTCTCACAAGCTCTGGTCTTCACGAGTTCGTTCAGGAACGTGTCCCGAGCAAATATGTCCGGCGGTCTTTGCCACACCCGCCTCGGCGGTCTTTTCACCAACTCCTCCAGCAGCCCCTTCAGCATCCACGGATGCGCTAACTTGCGTCTCGCCGTCGTTTCACCTTTCGTGGACCGCCGGCACGGCACAGAGCGTGCCATCGCCGAATTGCTCGAACGCCTTGCCCGCGACCACCACTGTGAGATCCATCTTTATTCCCAACGCATCGAAGGTCTTGCACTTGGCCAGTCCTCATCCCCCAGCGGGCAACAGGTAGGCATCACCTGGCACAAGGTCCCCACAATTCCCGGCCCGCACATTCTCCAGTTTCTCTTCTGGCTCTTCTTCAATGCATTTTCCCGCCGTCGCGATCGCGCTATTCGGGGAGTGCTTTTCGACCTTGTTCTTTCACCCGGAATCAATTGCTTCGATGCCGACGTCGTCCTTGTCCACGCGCTCTTTCATCGCCTGCGCGAGCTAGCCGACAAGGACACAAACCAATCCAGCCGGCCCGCGCTTCTTCGTCGATTCCATCGTCGCGCGTATTACTCGCTTGTGGCATTGTTGGAGCGGGCGATTTATTCAAACTCGCAACTCTCTCTCGCCGCAGTTTCGGGCCGGACTGCCTCCCTGCTTAAGAAGTATTTTCGTCGCAACGAGGTTCGCGTCATTCCAAATGGGGTGGACGCTGCATACTTTTGTCCCGCAAGGCGTCTCGCGCTTCGGGCCGGAGCCCGTGCGCGCTACAAGCTTCAGGAAACAGATTTTCTTCTCCTCTTGATAGGCAATGACTGGAGCAACAAAGGCCTATCCACAATCCTTGATGCGATGGCGGCTGTCCGCGAAATTTCTCTGAGCCTATTGGTCGCAGGTCAGGACGCTGCCGCCCCATTCTTTCTCAAGGCCGCGAAAGAGTTAGGTTTAAGTGAAAAATGTTTTTGGGAAATGGCTTCAGTGGATCCCGTCCATCTTTATGCTGCGGCAGATGCCTACGTCAGCCCGACTCGCGAGGACTCCTTCGGTTTGCCGGTATTGGAAGCCATGGCCTGCGGGCTTCCGGTTATCACCTCCATCTTTGCCGGGGCGTCCGAAATCATCACCCACGATTTGGATGGTTTTGTCCTCAACGATCCCAACGACGCCGTCACGCTGGCCCGCCACCTGAAGAACCTTCAGCAGGATCCCGCCCTCCGGCTACAGATCGGAGAGAAGGCCAGGCGAACAGGTCAGGCCTACACCTGGGAACGCCACGCCGCAGGCGTATGGGACCTGTTGAACGAAGCCGCCTCAAAGAAACAGGCCTAGCCGCCCGCTTCTGTAATGCCTTTGTTCTTAAAGAGATATACGTTGGGCAATCGAAGATCTTACGCGGTGTTCATGCTGCTGGGCGATTCAAGCAACTCTCTCCGAATTGTAACAATTCCGTAACACGAAAGCGCCAGACTTCCCTTATAGACTCAATTTCACGTCTGGAGATACGCATGAAGCGCATCGCAATAATCGCTCTGATGGGACTCGGCTTGACGGGCGTTCTCTTCTCCCAAGGCATCTTGTCAATAACGGGTGCGGGAGCCACCTTTCCCTTCCCCATGTATTCCAAATGGTTCGATGAGTATCACAAGAAGAATCCGAACATACAAATCAACTATCAGTCCATCGGTTCGGGCGGCGGCATCAAGCAGGTTACTGAGGGTACTGTCGATTTCGGTGCCACTGATGGCCCGATGAACGATGATCAGCTAAAGGCATTCCAGGAAAAGCATGGCTGTTCCGTCCTTCATTTCCCGACCGTGCTCGGTGCCGTCGTTCCGACCTACAACGTTCCCGGAATCACTGCTTCGTTGAACTTTACCCCGGAAGCGCTGGCCGGCATTTATCTTGGCAAGGTGACCAAATGGAACGATCCTCTCATTGCCGACGCAAATAAGGGGGTGAATCTTCCTGCGGACGAGATTATTGTTGTGCATCGCGCAGAATCTAGTGGCACGACCTATGTGTGGACCGACTTTCTCTCCAAGGTGAGTGAGGAATGGAAGACCAAAGTTGGCAAGGCCACTGCCGTTAAATGGCCCGTGGGCCTCGGGGGCCAGGGAAATGAAGGCGTTACAGGGACCGTCAAGAACACGCCGGATTCCATTGGTTACGTCGAGCTGATCTATGCGGAATCTAACAAAATTCCTTATGGCAATGTAAAGAATGCCGCTGGAGTCTTTGTCAAGGCGTCGCTTGCAGGCGTCACGGCAGCCGCTGCTGGCGCAGCGAAAGAAATGCCCGACGATTTCCGCGTCTCCATCACCAACGCTCCGGGCAAGGATGCTTACCCTATTTCCAGTTTTACCTGGCTGCTTATTCCTGCGAAGTTTTCAGATACTGCCAAGCGTGATGCGCTCAAGGGCTTCGTGAGTTGGATGCTCGCCGACGGGCAGAATTACGTTGAAGCACTTTCCTATGCGAAACTCCCAAAGGAGGTTGTCGCAAAGGAAAAGAAAGCTCTGAACAACGTTCAATAGCGTGGCAACGACAACTACAACGGTTTCCGGCGCGGGCCCGGTCGTGGGCTCGCGCTCGTTTTTGTCGCGCCTACGCGAAGGCGACGAAATCGCACGCCTCATTACGTTTCTGTTCGCGGCTTCGGTGGTTTTGCTTACGTTTTTATTGGTTTTTGAACTGTGGCGAGGTTCGGTTTTGCCCCGGCACACTTTCGGGTTCAGCTTTTTCCGGACGTCCATATGGGACCCGGTGTTCGACCAGTTTGGGGCTCTGCCTTTTATTTACGGCACGCTGGTTACCTCGGCGGTCGCCCTGTTGGTTGCCGTGCCTCTTGGCCTTGGCGCAGCCATTTTTCTCGCGGAACTTGCGCCATTAAGACTCTCCGACACTCTGGAGTTTTTCATCGATCTTCTCGCGGCCGTCCCCAGCGTCATCTATGGACTCCTCGGCATTTTCATTGTCGTGCCCCTCATGCGTCAGGTCGTTCAGCCTCTACTTAAGCAATATCTTGGATTTCTTCCGCTGTTTAAAGGGCCGGCTTTCGGGCTGGGCTTTCTGACGGCGGGTGTGGTCCTGGCCATCATGATCATTCCTTACATCATCTCTGTTTCCCGCGAAATTCTCCTTTCAGTCCCGCGTGACCAGCGGGAAGCGGCCCTGGCGCTCGGCTCGACGCGGTGGGAGTCTACCTGGAAGATCGTCGTGCCTTTTGCGCGTGGCGGCATCCTGGGCTCCATCTTCCTGGCGCTCGCCCGTGCGCTCGGCGAAACGATGGCAGTGACCATGGTCATCGGTAATACCCCGGTCATCAGTGCCTCGCTGCTCTCGCCCGGCGACTCGATCGCCTCAGTGATCGCCAGCCAATTCAAGGAAGCCACTGGTGAACTCTACACGCAGTCCCTGATCGAGCTGGGCCTCGTTCTTTTCCTGCTGACTCTTATTTTGAACGGCCTTGCCCGTCTGATGATCGTCATCACCTCCCAGCGTGGCAGCGGAATGGGACACGTATGAGCGCACGTCTCCGCTGGCGCAAGTTCGTGAGCGCTTTCATGCTCTCGATGACGGGCGTTTGCGCTGCAGTCGCCGTCTCCGCGCTGTTTCTGATTCTCAGCTATCTGGTCTACCACGGCGGAACTTCGGTAAGCTGGACCTTTTTTACCAGGCTTCCTGCTCCCGTAGGCGAGGCCGGCGGCGGTATGTCGAACGCGATTGTCGGCAGCGCCAAGCTGCTTTTGCTCGCGACGCTCATCGGCGTGCCTATCGGTTTTTTCGGTGCTATCTATCTTGCGGAATTCAGCGGAAGCACCACGGCCTTCGTCGTGCGTTATGCGGCTGATTTGCTGAATGGCGTGCCTTCGATTGTCATCGGCATCTTCGCGTATACCCTGGCGGTTCTTCCATTCAAACACTTCTCCACGCTGGCGGGCGGATTTGCTCTTGGCGTGATGATGATTCCGATCACGCTGCGCAGCACCGAGGAATTTCTTCGCTCCGTGCCAAATCCGTTGCGCGAAGGGGCCATGGCTCTCGGCGCAAGCAAATGGAAAACCATCGCCACGGTCATCGTGCCCTCCGCCTACCGTGGCATCCTGACCGCCGTGCTGCTGGCTTTCGCGCGTGTAGCCGGTGAGACCGCGCCGCTTCTGTTCACCGCTCTGGGCAATCGCTTTTGGAGCCCCGGGTGGAACCAACCCACAGCTTCGCTGCCGGTGGCGATTTATAACTATGCAATTTCTCCATACGAGGATTGGCATCGCCAGGCCTGGGCCGGGGGCCTTGTCTTGCTCGGCCTGATTCTTGTCATTAATATTGTGGCCCGCGGCATACTAGCGCGCGGCATATCGGTTTCGAGGACCTAACCCATGCACGCTTCTGTGAGGCCAGCCGTGTCCGTCAACCTTCCGCCAATCGGGACCAACACCGCGGCCCGCGAGTCCGCGGCGGCCCTCACCATGCGCATGACCGTTTCCAAGGTCAATTTCTTCTATGGCAGCAAACAGACGCTCTTTGACATCAGCATGGGAATCGCTACGAACAAAGTGACGGCCCTGATCGGCCCTTCCGGTTGCGGGAAGTCCACTCTCCTGCGCACGCTGAACCGCATGCACGAGACCGTTCGCGGCGCGCGCCTTGAGGGCGAGATTCTGCTGGATGGAAAGAACATTCTCAGCCAGGATGTGACTTCGCTGCGCCGCCGGGTGGGCATGGTTTTTCAGCGTCCGAACCCGTTTCCCAAATCCATCTTTGAGAATGTGGCGTACGGCCCGAGAATCAACGGCTCGAAGGCCCCCATTGCGGAATGCGTCGAGAAAAGTCTGCGCCGCGCAGCCCTATGGGATGAAGTGAAAGACCACCTTCACAAATCCGCTTACGAACTCTCCGGCGGACAGCAGCAACGCTTGTGCATTGCGCGCGCCCTGGCGGTCGACCCGGAAGTGCTGCTGCTGGACGAGCCTTGTTCGGCGCTCGACCCCATCAGTACGGCAAAAATCGAAGAGCTCCTGGTTCAACTAAAGGATCTTTGTACCATCGTGACTGTTACGCACAATATGCAGCAGGCCGCGCGCGTCAGCGACTTCACCGCGTTTCTGCTGATTGGCCAGCTCATCGAGTTCAGCCCGACGCCGCAACTCTTCACCACGCCCGGCGATCCTCGGACAGAGGCCTACATCACCGGGCGTTTCGGATGATGTAGCAGCAGTGCGCGTCACCTGGCTGGATCCGAAGGATCTCTATCGGTCATAAGAATGGGCCCAGGAATCGTAGTTCGTAGTTCACGGATTTAGGAAAAGGGAATCGAATGGAACGCCACTTCGAAAAAGATATGAACATTCTGAAAGAGCGCTTGCTCTGGATGGGGAGCCTTGCCGAGCGCGCGGTGCACCAGGCGGTTCACTCTGTGCTGGAATCCGATGAGCCGCTGGCGAAGCGAGTCCTGGAGGAAGAGGACGCGCTCAACGAGCTTCAGATGGAAATTGACGACCGGGTAGTGCAACTCCTGGCGCTGCATCAGCTCATGGCCACGGACCTCCGCTTCGTGCTGGCCATCTCGCGAATCAATAACGATCTCGAGCGGATCGGCGATCAGGCTGTAAACATCGCGCAGGGAGCGCTCCGCATTCTTCGCCATCCGCGCGTGAAGCCCTACGTGGACCTCCCGCGCATGAGCGATCTGGTGGAAGAAATGGTGCGCGACGCGCTGAACGCCGTGGTGCGGCGCGACGTGGATCTGGCGCACAAAGTGCTGGCCACTGACGACCAGGTGGACCACTACCGCGATCAAATTTTCCGCGAATTGCTCACTTATATGATGGGCGATTCGAGTGTCGTGTTCCCCGCATTTGAGTTGATTCTCGCTGCGAAGAATCTGGAACGCATTGGAGACCACGCCACCAACATCGCCGAGGACGTCATCTACATTGTGCAGGGGCAGGACGTCCGTCATCCGACCGTGGACCGCCGCTAGTATTGTTTTTGTATTTGGGATTAGCAGCCGCAGCCCTACTTTGGCGCTGGCACTGTGAAGTCTTGATCCACGTATGCAGCCAACGGGGTGCCTTCCTTGATCTCGACATTCTTACCATGCTTGATGAGGCCGAGGGGCCCAAAAAGTACGGTTAGCGCGACAGCAGTTCCCTCTTTGCCTTGCCCTTCCTTGCCTTTCGTTCCTCGCAGTTTCATCCTTGCGTCTCCCACGATCACGTATTCCAATCGCATGTTTAATTCGCCAGCTTTGCCCATCATTCCGGCCTTCTTCACATGCGTCACCGTGCCCAAGGCTTTGGCCCCGGCCTTAGCGACGATCACATCGCCGACTTTTAGATCTTCATCTAGAATCAGATTTACCGGGTCATCTTCAGCCGCCGTCTTCGAACTTAAGTCTTGGGCAAACTTCAGTTTCACGTCCGTGCCCTCTTTCAAAATCAGTTTCGCGGGCTCGGCCGCTTGGACCTGCTGCTGAGTTGGCTGAGGATTCTGGGCAGTGGCCGGTGCTGCCTGAGCTGGGGCGGGCGCGCTTTGCGCGACAGCAAGGGAGCTGGTAGAAACCAGAAACATTACGCTATTTAGAGAAACAAGTTTCCATGTCATTGCAAGTTGTCCTCTCACGTTCAAGGCCGAACCGCAATATACGCCTCAATTCTCCCGCATGCAACGCTTTAGCCACCACACCATATGGAGGTGGCCGAATAACTTTCTCGCCACCATCAACCGGGCGTGAACGCTACTCGATTCTCACAGGTCCTAATGCATCGTGCATGGCATCGAAAGCTGCCGTATTTACGCGTTTCCCGTCGAAGTGGTGATCCGGATACTGTTTCATGAGCTGCGCCGTGAGGAAGCTGCCGCGCAGCAGGGCCGAATCGTGATTGGACCAGAGCTTGCTCGTGGTGCGGGTTCCATAGCGCTCTAAAATGATCCTCATGAACCCAGGCGCGGGGCGTGGATCGTAGCCATGCTCGATCACGTTCTGCAGACCGAGGCGATCGGCTTGGTTTTCCAGCTCCCGCTGATGGCCATTGATCACGGAGATCATACCCAGCTCGGCCATAAACACGCCCAAGTCGCCGATGAAGGCCCCAGCGGCGATCCCGGCAATGAGGAGGCTGATACGTTGCGGCCTTGTTTCGTGCACTTCTCTCCAGTAATGCACTTGCAAGACGTGCGAGATTTCGTGGCTCAGGATAAAGGCGAGCTGCGCTTCATTTTCAACCGCCCCCAATAGCGCGGTATTTACCAGAACCGTTCCGTCCGGTAGCGCCGCCGCGTTGATGCTGGAATCTTCAATTACGAAGAAGCGGAATTCCAACGCCTTGGTGGTGCCCTTTGATCCCGCGGGAAGCAGGGAATCTCCCAGGTCCGAGACGTAAGTTTGCACGGTCTTGTCCGGAAACAGTTTCATCCGGCCATCCACTTTTTTTCCCCGCCGGAATTCCAGTACGTCGATTCCGGTTTGCGGATCTTTCGCGCGCACTATTTCCAGTCCGTGAGGCATTTTGTAGGCGTCAGCGGGTGCCGGCGCCCCCAACTCAACTTTTTCCGCCGAAATCTTGCCGTCGGCAAGGCGTGTGCCATGGTATTCCACGCGGTAACCCGCAAGGCTGCTGTGATCTCCGGCGTCTGCTGTGCTATCGGGAGTCTTTGTGGCGCTGGTGTCACTGGCATTTGTCACGGCTGGAGCAGACGCGGCCCAAGAGCGCTTCGTCTTGGAGTCAACGAGCAGCCGTTCCCCGTCGGCCTTTAACTCTGCGGGGGCTCCATTCTTGATCTTATCCGCTTCCTTCGGTTCTTCCTGAAGGTAAGCGGTGTAGTGGATTTGCTTCTCTAGGAGTCCCGCATCCACGGTGACCCTCTCGGCGGCGAATTGATGATGGGCCGTCCAGATTCCCTCGGCCTCCACCAACATGCCGGTCACCAACTCCGTGCCAGCGATGGGCCGTTCCCCGGAGCTGTCATGCGCTACGATCTTTGCGCTGTCAAAGTGAATCTGGTCGTCAAGGATGGCCACGGTTGTGTCATCGACACGAGCGGTAAGGTAGCCGCGCACTTTTAGTTTCGGCGGTGGTGGCGCTGCCTCCGCCAGATTCGGCGCCGGCATTCCTGCCTGGAGCAGAAGCCACACAGCCAGGCAGGCTCGCAACATCTGCCATCCGCGGTTATGTCCGTGGTCGAGCATTGGTGAAATCCTAACCGGGGCCTTCCGTTCGGTTACTTATTTCGCGCCGCCACTGTCTTTCAACGCTCTTTTTAGATCGTTAACAATTTGGTGGGCGGCTTGCTTGGCAAGCACCTTGTCTTTCCAACGCGGTGAGGCTCGCACATGGACCTGCGGACTTGCCATCACTGATTGGTCGCTGCGCCGTTTGATGGTGGTGTCCAACTTCAAGCTGCGCCAGCCCGCGGTAAATCCGATAAGGACATCCTTCGCGACGTTGCCCTTCTTGTATTCCGTGATGTTGCCCTCGATGAAGATGGAAGACGGGGCGTCCGCAGCTTCCACCACTTCGCCTTCCCCGATGACCTGGCCGAACAGTTTTGCCTTGGTCAGTTCCGCGCGCAGTTCGGCATACAGATAGTCAGTAAATTCCGGCGACAATTCCACTCCTTCGGCCCGTGTGAAGTGTTTGGCTTCCACAGACTTGAACTGTGCTTCCTTGTCCTTTGCAAACCCCGGCAGGACCGCCAGGAAAAAAGCTAACAGCACGATCATTCGTATTAATCGCATTGTGCGTCTCCTTTCAGGAATTCTTCACCGGCTCTTCACCTGTCGTTGCCCCAACTGGTTTCTCGGACGCCGGTGGCGCTGTCCCCTCGGGCGCCTTGGCGTCGGGCGGTACATCCAGAGCCGTGATTGCGTCTCGCAACTTTTCTCCGCGGAGCAGGTTCCGCAGCGCATCCCCGAAAGCCTTGTTGATATCGTCCTGCACATTCTTTTGGAGGTTCTTTTTGAGAATGGCGACTCCAGCGATGGAAGTTCCCGCGGCAGAGACTTGCTGGGACTTTCCAGTCTTTGCATTTTTTACCACTACGGCGAACTCGACTTTGCCAAAGAAATCCATCCCCGAGCTGTCGCTCAATCCAAACCGGAAGATGTAAACCGTGAGTAAGAAGTCCGCCGACTCGTGGTCCGCTGCCAGCGTACTTGCGAACTCCAGGCACTTTGTGAGCCCTTCACGCGTAATTTCGGCCGGCGTGCGGTCCAGGAAGACTCCCTTGCGGGGCTTGTAAACCAGCATAGGTTGGGCGTTGCCGGAACGGTCGGTTACATCGGTGACAAAGAATTTCAGAGTGCGCGCAAAGGTCTGTGGCTTGACGGGCTCGCTAAGTTCTATATGAATGGTGTTTTCAGGCGTCGGCTTGGGATCATCCGCCACTGCCAGGGCACACAACACGGAAAGAGCCAGCAGAATTACCGTCCCAAAACCAAGGACCCTGGACACCATCGGATCCTCCTCCGTCCCCCGCTGCCAGACTGCGCTCAAAACTTCCGTGGCACAACATGCGGGTACCTTGCTAGTGGTTGTGAGGCTATCTCGAATGGGAATGGTTGGCAAGCGACATGGAACGACATGGAGCGACATTGTGCTCCTTCTGTGGCATCGCGGCTTGCAACCAGGAGGAGACCTAAGGGTTTCTTCGGGGAGGTTTTGGCCTTCGCGCCGGTACTCCCCAGAGTGCAGCTACCAAGGCAAGTGTACAGACGCCTGAAAGCAGGCTGCCAAGGTAACGGTCCCGAGTGCGTACGTAACTTATCTTGATGCGTTCCGCGCCTGCCGGCAGAGGCAAGATGATTTGGGCTGTTGACTCTGGAGATTCTGGAATTACCCGGTGTCCGTTCACCTCGATGCGCCAGGCCGGATAATCGAGCAAGCGCACGGCCAGCCGGAGCGGCTGGGACGAACCTACGGTGAGGTCTTTTTCTTCCGCGTTCCAGCGAGCGATTCGAATTTCTGCGTTTGGCGCGGTTGTTTCAGCGCCTTCCTGCGGGAGAATTTGCACCGGAGGTGCTTTCAGCGGCAAGTTGGTGTGGTCGTCCTTGGCGGGATCGTATTCGTCGGTTCCGTCAAACCCTTTGCCGCTCGAGATAGCTTCCTGCAGAACGGGAATGTCTTCGGAATCCCACCAGGCTTTATGAATCAGAAACCCCGCCGTGCTGCCTATGGCGATGACCACAACCCCTGCCCAAACCCAGCCGGGCCGCCATCGTCGCACAGCCGCCGCAGCGAAATAGGCGTAAGGCACGGCAAGGATCCCCATCCAGCGCCACGGAAACTGCACAAACTGAAGTTTTGGGAGATGTTGCCAGAGAAACAAGCTGGAACGAAGCATCAAGACCACTGACGTCGCGCTGAGCAATAGCATCGCTTGCCATGGTCTTTTCTCTGCGGCGAATTCCTCTCTTGAGGCGTTCCGGTAAGCCACGATCGCAGCAGCGCCCACCATCGCCATCAACAAAACCGCAATACTCGAAGCAATCGAGTTGAACAGGTTGTGTTCCGGGTCTGCGATCTTCGTGTAAAGGAAATTCTCTGCAGGTTGCAAGCCGGACGCGAGCGCCTGGCCGATGTTCACCCAGCGCTGCTCGAACGCCGCAGGCAGGAGGTAAAATCCCGCCAATCCAAATCCCAACGTCAGTCCGGTTGCGCCTCGCCACAAAGGAACAATAGATTTTGTGGCAATCGCTGCCCATGCAAAAAGGAGCGCCATGCTGTAGCTGGCAAGGACGCCCGCGGGCGCGTTTGAGAGCCAAATGACGGCAAAGAGCAGGGCAAAGATCGCCGTCACACGCGGTCCCGAGCGCCAGCGATTCTCGATGAAGCCACACAATTGCAATGCCGCGAGCAGAAGTAACGGCAGGAAGGAACACGCCAGTTCCTCGGCAAAATCGCTGCGCATGTAGACAACCAGCAGAGCATACGGATTGGCGGCGTAACACCCGGCTGCGAAGATTGCCGCACCAGTGGGAAAAAAGCGCCGCGCGAGCGCAAACATGGAAATTCCGGCCAGCGTTTGCGCCAGCACGATGAAGGTTCCCGGCACGGCGTTCCAGGGTACGACAAACCCCAGGGCGGCTCCCAGCATCCAGGAAAGCGGCGGATAGAAAATGAAGCGCGGCTCGCCAAAACCATTGTTGGCCCACTCGCACCAGCGCGGAAAGAGGATTCCTTCCTTCCATTGGCCCGCGACATCCAGCCACGAAGACGCGTGAAAAGCAATGTCGTGACCCGACGCGTTTCCCAGCCAGAAGAATGGCGCAACGATGAGAAGCGCGGTTGCCAGGGAGACACCGAAGGCAGCCAGCCATGCACGACGGCCTGAACTGGTGCGCAATGTATAAGAAGCCTCGGACGAAGATGGCATTTTTGGTTCGTGCCATTGTACCCGGTGTGGCCGCTACGGGGATGGCTTCCAGTTCGAAACGTGATAAAATAAAAGCAGTTCTTATCTCATTTCGCTATTTCCAAATCTATGACCGAAACCAATTTTGGCTCCGGCGCTTCCGCCTGGAGCGACGAAGACTTTCTCCGTGCGTTTGAGGATCTTTCTTTTCCGCTGGGCCAGTTTCATCACCGGGAGCATATCCGGGTGGCATGGCTCTACTTGAAGTCTTCGGATGCGACGCGGGCCGCGGAACGCATGGCTGCCGGTATTCGCCGCTTTGCGAACCATCATGGTGCGACGCAGAAATACCATCACACGATGACACTGGCTTGGATGCGCCTGGTTGCCGCCGCTTTGGTGGAGACGCCGGAAGGCTATGACTTTAGGATGTTTCTTGCGGAACACTCGGAACTCGGCGACAAAGATCTCTTGAAGAAATACTATTCGCCCGAACTTTTGCAAACAGCCGCCGCCCGCGAAGGCTGGGTCGAGCCGGACCTCCAGCCTCTTCCCAATCTACGGGTTTACCGCTGCTGCTGATTTCTTTTCGTCTTTCTTCGGCTCCGCAGGTTTTGGCCCCTCCGGCTTCTCGCCCCAAATGTATTGCGCGAACCACTTTTCGTTTTCTTCCATGACCGCGCGCTGCTGCTTGGGCTTGGTAATGCCGTGCCCGAATCCTTTGTAAACGACCATTTTCACCGGCACACCGCGGTCTTCCAGCGCTTGCCGGAGTTCGTACGCATTCGGAATCGGCACGCGCCGGTCGTTCTCGCCGTGCTGGATGAGCGTCGGCGTCCGCGCCTTGGCAATATTGCTGATGGGCGAGGTCTTCCAGTAAATCTCAGGATCGTCCCACGGCGTCGCATGCAGGTATTGCCGCGTGAAGGGCGTAATGTCTGTGTTGACGTAATACGTAGACCAGTCGGAGATTCCCGCTCCCACCGAAACCGCTTTGAAGCGGTCGCTGAACGTCGTGATGTAGGCCGAAATGTAGCCGCCCTGGCTCCAGCCCATGGCACCAACGCGGTCCTTGTCCACGAAGCCCTTTGCGATTAAGGAGTCGACGCCGGAAATCACGTCGGCATAATCACCGATGCCCAGATTGCGCACGTTCAACGAGCGGAACTTTTCTCCGTAGCCTGCCGAGCCGCGGTAATTCGGCCGCAGCACCAGCGCTCCCTTGGCGACGAAGCGCTCGATGGGGTAATAACGGTCGGCGTTCACCACCGGCTGGTCCACGCCTGTCGGTCCTCCGTGAATGACAACCAACAGAGGATATTTCTTCTTGGCGTCGAAATTCGCTGGCGAGTAAAGCACTCCTTCAATCGCCGTTCCATCGCCCGACTTCCACGAAACCACTTCTCGGTGTGCCAGCGTGAACCCCTTGAGCTGCTCGCCCATCGCCGTCAGCTTTTGGCCTTGCCATGGCGCCACGCTGGTCGTGTAGATCTCGCCGTACTGATTATCGAGTGCCGCGCGGTACGCCACCGTTTTGTAATCATGCGAAAACGAAAAGCCGCCCGCCACCATCCCTTCGGGAGCGCTTATTTTCTCCACCGCTCCAGTTGCTGGATTCAGCCGGAACAAATGCCCCGTTGCCTTCTGGATCGCGCCAAAATAAATCCCGTCGGGCCCCCAGCCGATCAGCGACGGATCTTCATCAAACGATTCGGTCAGAATTTGGACTGCGCCGCCATCGGCCGAAACCACCCCAATCCTCGAGTCGGCGTAAAAGAAATACCTCGCGCCTGCGGCCGTGTCGAATGCGATCTTTTTCCCATCCGGCGACCAGTGCGGATTCCGGTCCGGTCCCGGCGTGCTCACAATCTTTTTCACCGCCTTGTCGTTCACGTTGACGACGTAAAGGTCTGCCGTCTCGCCCGAGATCAAATCCGGGTCCTTCTGGGCGCTAAACGCGATGCGCATTCCGTCTGGCGACCACGAAAAATCTCCCACGCTGAACTTGTCGCCTTCTGTCAGCCGCTTCGGCTCAGCCGCCGTGGCACTGCCGCTCGAAAACTCGACGGTCCAGAGATGGGTCATCTGGTAATCGCCGTGTACGATCGAATAGTCTCCGTATTTTTCTTTGCGATCCTTCATTACCTTTGTCTCGGGATCGCTCATGGAAAAAGCGATGCGCTTCGAATCCGGCGCCCATTCGAAATCACTCACGTCGTTTTCCACTTTCGTGACTTCCTGCGCCTCGCCGCCATCCGCCGAAATCACGTAGAGTTGTTTCTTGCCTTCCGCAGAGCCCGCAATTTGTCCCGGCCGGTCGGAAAGGAATGCGATCCACCTCCCATCCGGCGACCATGCCGGATTTGTGCTCGATTTCTTTGCCGTGGTCAGCGCGTGCGTTTCGCCGCTCGCAATTTCTCCAATCCACAAATTCCGCTCAAATGCATTTTCCTCCCAGTTCGTTTTCTGCACTTCGTAAACCACGCGCTTCCCGTCGGGCGAAATCTTCGGATTAAACACGCTTTGCCATTCCAGCGACTGGTCGATGGTTGGCACCGTGGAAGCCACAGCCTGGGCCGGCTTCGCGGTTTCCTGGGCTAGCGCCGAAACCGCGAACACTCCACCCCCCACCATCGCAAGGCCGAGCAAAGACACTTTTCGCATCGCTTCCAACCTCCGTCTCCTCAAGAAAACTTGTTCAGGAATTTCGGTTCCAGATGAGAAACCCGACGAGCAGCACAACACCGACAGTGGCAAATCCCAGGTAGACATGCCATCCATGCAGCTCCGTTGCCGACACAATCGCCCCTAAGGCAGACAGCACCAGCAAAAGGGCAGCCTTGCCCTTTGTGAGTTTTTTCTGTTCGACCACTCGCGTTCCACTTCGCTCGCCTCGATGCCCACTCTGCATCCAAGCGAAGCGTTTTCCCCGGCCTCAAGTTCTCGCTAACTCGCGGCTCAGGTAGACAATCTGGCCCACGTGATGATACGCGTGTCCCGCGCAACGTACAAAGATTTGGAAACGGTTCTCCGCCTCCGGTTCGCGTTCTGCGGTGTACGCTTTACGCCAATCCTCCTCGCTTTGCTTTCGAATCGTCGCCGCCACCATGGCCACGGTTCGGTCAAAAGCCTTCAGCGCCTCATCTTTGTGCGGCGGATGCGGATCGGTAAATTCTTTGTCCCGGTTCCGCACGTAACCCGTTTCCGCGACGCCTGCTCCGATGTAATAGCTCAAATTCCCGGTCAAATGCAGGACCAGGTGTCCCACGCTGTTCCCATACGGATACGGCTTGCGCCAGAACTGCTCGTTTGTCAGCGGGTCCACCCATTTGTGCAAATCTTCGGCGACATATTCGTAATACGCCGCCAGGCCTTTTGCAACTGTTTCGTTTAGCCCTGCCAACGAGTCCGCCTCCGCGTACGAAAAATTGTTTGAACCGTACAAAATTTATGTTCAGTGAGCTCCAGCTGCGTGATCATTCTTGTAGATCACGCCTTCTTTCATTACAAAGAAAACATGCTCCGTCGCGCGGATATTCTCCACGGGATCGCCCGGAACGGCCACCACGTCCGCCAGCTTTCCAGGTTCGAGCGTACCAATCTTGTCCGCCAAGCCAAGCAGCTCCGCGTCCGCCGAGGTGCCTGCCTTTAGCGCATCGATCGGTTTCATTCCAAGGTCCACCATTTGATGAAACTCTTCCGTGTTGCGCCCGTGCGGATAAACCGCCGCATCCGTGCCCAGCCCAATTTTGATCCCCACGCCAAGGGCTTTTTGAAATGTCTGGTGAATCGCTGCGATCGCCGCATTCGCCTTCACCAATATGGGAGGAGGTATCGCTACGCCCTTGGCCATTTGCTCGCTGAGTCCCTGCGCCGCCATCAACGTCGGCACATAATAAGTGCCGCGCTGCTTCATCAAGTTCAGCGCCTCATCGTCGAGGAACGAGCCGTGTTCGATGGAGTCAATTCCGGCGCGAATCGCGCGCTTCGCTCCTTCGGCGCCGTGCGCGTGCGCCGCCGTTTTCAACTTCAAGGCGTGAGCTTCGTCAACGATAGCATTGAGCTCTTCTTGTGTAAGCTGAGGCGTGTCCACAGCGTCGGCGAGCGAAAGTACTCCACCAGTCGCGCACGTCTTGATGATCGTCGCGCCGTACTTGTGTGCAAGGCGTACCGCTTGCCGCGCCTGGTCCGCCCCGTTAATCACTCCCTCTTCCGGGCCCGTCTCTTTGCCAAAAACTCCCGCGCGGTATCCCGTTTCGTCGCAATGTCCGCCGGTCGCGCCGATGGCGTGCACCGCCACAAGCATCCGCGGACCGGGCACGACGCCGCGGTTAATCGCATTGCGCAAACCCGCGTCGAGATAATCGTGCGAGCCGACGTCGCGCACTGTCGTGATTCCCGCCATCAACGTCACGCGGGCGTTGACGCTGGCGTCTAACGCCATCTCCGGAATTGGTTTCTGCAAACCGTCGAGCGCCGCCCGCGCATAATCTTCGCGGTAATTGCCGGTCAAGTGCGTGTGCGCATCAATGAATCCGGGCAGCAGCGTAGCGTCACCCAATTCAACCACTTCCGCGCCCACTGGAATTGCCCCGCTTGTCCCGGCCGCTACGATCTTGCCATCGGTTACAACGACGACCCCTGGTTTAACCAGTGCATTACTCTTTCCATCAAACAGGCGTGCCGCTTTCAAGACGTAGCTCTTACCCGCAGGCTTCTTTACCTGCCCCGGCGCTCCGGCTCCTGCGCATAGCATAAGAGCCAACGCGAAAATCGATTTAGTCTTCCTCAATTTCTCACCCCGCGATGGATTCCCCGGACGCCGACAATATCCCTCTCGCCGCAAAAGTCAAGAGTCAGGCCCTGCTGAATGGGCTGCTTGGGGGCCGCGCTCGAAATTGCTCTCAATCTTCTTTCGATCCCTTGCAGTTCTCGACAGCTTTTCCGCACCCTTTTCCACACATCGGCCGGGGGGAGCACTTTCGTACTATTGCCCCTGTTACTACCGTGTGACGACACTAAGGACAAGATGGCCCGCTACTCAGCCTTTCTCGGGCGTCGTGTGGAAGTGCAATACCGCGCTGGTGATATTCTTTTGCCGGCTTCAGGCATTTTCGTGGCTGATTCCGGCCGTTCCATCTTCCTCGAACAAAATTTCGAGCAACGCGGCAAGCACGGCCACTTCCGTTGGGAGATTCCCTACCAGTGTTTAGTTCGTATCGAAGAAAAACCGGACTCCGGCGCCACCGCCGAAGCTGCTTCTGTAGCGGTAAGACCCGCTGTCGTTCCCGAGGCTCCCGCTGCGCCCGTCACCGAAAGCGAGCCGCGCAGCGCCGCCCTCGCCGCCTCGGCTTCTGCCGGAGGCGGCGGGAAGCTCCTTCCTTTCTCCCACGGCCACAAAACCGCCTGAGCTTGTGGGTTAACTCTTGTAGCCTCGTTCTTGGTTCACTTTATGACAGAAAAAGCGCGGGTCGAGTGGTGGTTCTCAGCAGCATGCGCGATACCGTGGCTGGCGCTTGCCAGCCCGTATCTCGGAGCGTGCGTTTTTCGGCTGACCCAGTCGAGATGGCCGCGTCCAATGCTGGATGAACCCGGGCAAGTTTGGATGTCGCCCTTCTATCCAGTTTTTCAACTGCTTTTCCTTTTGTCGTTCCTCGCTATTCCCTTGCCTATGTTTTTGGCATTATGGAATCACCACAAGGTCCTACATGATCGGCGATACTCCAGTCGTGTTGCCGTGTTCGCTGTCGGCTTAGTAGCGGTTTTTGTTGTTTTTGTCATTCACTACGATCCCGGAAGCGTATACGATTGGTTCTTCGACTGACCCACAACTGCAAAACCTGCCCACCAACTATCCCTCTGCTGTTTTCATCGCTTTGGCTTGCTCGCGCGCTCTGCTAGAGTGACGCCATGCGAACGCCCACGTCCGCCGCTTGCGCGCTCAACCTGGGCGTCCTTTGCGCCTTATTCTTTTCAACCCCTCCTTCCCCTCCGCCCGATTCTGCCGACACGATTCTCATCAACGGCACATTTATCACTGTCGACGCAGACGACAGCATCGCGCAAGCGGTGGCCATCCGCGATGGCAAGATTCTTGCCGTCGGTTCGAAAGAAGTGGTAATGCGCTATGCCGCGCCTGGGACTCACATCATCGACATTCATGGGCGCACGGCTACGCCTGGCCTGATCGACGCGCATCTTCATTTTGCCGACGTTGATCCCATTTATTCCGTCGACCTGAGTCGCGCGCGCAGCATCGCTGACGTTCTCAAAGCCGTTCAGGACCGCGTTGCAAAATCCAAGCCCGGCGAGTGGATTCAAGGCCACGGCTGGGACGAAGGCAAGCTCGCCGAACACCGCTACGTTTGTGCTTCTGACCTCGATCAGGTCACGCCCCACAATCCCGTCTGGCTGATCCACACTACCGGACACTACGGCGTCGCCAACACCGCTGCGCTGAAACTTGCTCATCTCTCAGCCGAAACCAAGAACCCCGAGGCCGGGACCATAGACCGCGATGCCCACAAGCAGCCCACCGGTGTTCTTAAAGAAGATTCAGCGATGCAGTTTGTCACCTCATTAATCCCTCCATATTCTCGCGAGCAGATGCGTGATGGCTACCTCAAACTCATGGCAGACCTGAACAAAGAAGGAATGACAGCCATCAAAGATCCGGGAATTGCTGAAGAGAACTGGAACCTCTACCGCGAATTGCACGATCAAAGCAAATTCACAATTCGCTTGTTCGCTCTTTGGCTCGGGGGAAGCAAACTCGAGCAGACTCGCCAAGTCCTCGCCCGCATTCTTACTCTCCCAAAGCCGCGTTCCGCCCGGGCCGACGACCTCCTGATTTCCGGCGGCGTGAAGCTTTTTATGGATGGCAGCGGCGGCGCTCGTACTGCCTGGGTCTACGACGATTGGAACAAGAATTCCACCGGCACTGACTCCGGCAACCGCGGCTACCCCACCACCGATCCTGCGATTTACCGCCAACAAGTTCGCCTGCTCCACGATGCGGGGATTCACGTCAGCACGCATGCTGTCGGAGACCACGCGATCGATTGGGTCGTGGACACCTACGCCCAAGTGCTAAAAGACACGCCCACGTCCGGGCTACGACATGGCATCATCCATGCAAATATTCCTACGGAGCATGCGATCGCTACGATGGCCTCTCTCGAGCGGCAGTTCGACGCAGGATATCCGGAAGCGCAGGGTGAATTCCTGTGGTGGATCGGCGATACGTACGCCGCCAACTTTGGCCCGTCTCGCTCCCTTCGTCTCATGCCGTTTCACACCTATTTGACCCGCGGCATTCTCTGGGCCGGTGGTTCGGACTACTTCGTAACTCCGTTTCCGGCTCGCTACGGAATCTGGAGCACCGTGGTTCGCAAGACTCTCAATGGCACCTATGGCTATCAGCCTTTCGGCACTGCGGAAGCCGTGGACATTCACGCCGCTCTGCGCTCCTATACCATTTGGGCGGCCCATCAACTCTTCCTCGAAGAACGCATCGGCTCTCTCGAGGTCGGCAAAGACGCGGACATCGCTGTTTGGGATCGTGATCTGTACGCTATTCCTTCCGACGAACTAAAGGACATCCGGTGCGAGCTGACCTTGTTAAAGGGCCGGGTCATCTACCGCAATTCCGCTTCAGCGATTACCGTGCAATAGCCGGCATCGTTTTCCTCGCATTTCAGCTACAATTGTTTTCTTTTATCGGCAGAAAGCACGCTTCTGCTGTCAGCCGCCAGCCAGGAGGTTCTCTTGAATTCCCCCGCGAAGCACATCGGACTTATCGGACTCGGCCTCATGGGCCGCCCCATGGGGATGAACCTCCTAAAGGCCGGCCATCCGCTCACCGTTTGGAACCGCACCGCCTCCCGCGCCGATGAGCTCGTCGCCGCCGGAGCCAGACTCGCCAAGTCTCCGCAGGAAGTCGCCGCCGTTTCCGATTTCCTTCTCACTATGATCAGCGATCCACCGGCGCTCGAAGAAGTTCTCTGGGGCCCCTGTGGCGCCATGCAATCGCTCAAGGGCGGCAGCATCTATGTCGATTCCAGCACGGTGTCGCCCGCCCTGGCCCGTAAAATCGCCGCGGCTTGTTCTGAACGCAGCGTGCGATTCCTAGACGCGCCCGTTACCGGTGGCGACTGGGGCGCTAAAAAAGGCGAACTCGTTTTCATGATTGGCGGCGATGCAGAAACGTTAAAGGAAGCCGAGCCCATCCTGGGCGTCATGGGCAAGAAGTTGTTTCACCTTGGGCCCAACGGCGCAGGCCAGACGATTAAGCTTGCCATGAACGCGATTCTTGCCTTGCAAGTAGGCGCGCTCGCCGAAGCCCTCGCCCTCGTCACGCGCGCAGGCATCCCTGGGGAAAAGCTCGTCGATGTCATGCAATCGAGCATGGCACGCTCCGGCGTCCTCGACGTGAAGGCTCCCAATCTTTTGAAGGACCAATACGTCCCCAGCTTCCCTCTGCGCCTCATGCACAAAGATCTGGGTCTTGCCCTCGATCTCGCCAATCAGCTAGGCGTGGCCTTGCCGGCCACTGCGGCTGCCCGCGAAATCTACAATGCCGTCAAAGGCGCGGCCAAAGAAGACCTCGACTATTCCGCGGTCATGCGATTCTGGAAGCGCTGAGCAGGTCCCAGGCGGTCACAATCCCACGTCGAAGTTAGCTGCTCAGTTCGTGGCCTTGCCGCCGGGATTGGCTATAAACTTGGGCGACACCACCTCGTTCGCGAATTGGAAGCCCGTGAGATAAGCGAGCCGAAGAATCTTGGCCATCTTCCGGTAATTGATCTTGTCAGCCGTGTCCGTGGTGTGGTGGTAATCCGGGTGAAAGCCGGTGAACCACCAGAACGACGGAATGTTGTGAAGCACGAACGGGAACTGGTCGCTACGGAAGAAAATATTAAGCGCGTAGTCGCGGTCGAAACGGTAGTCCAAATCCAGGCCTACGTACTTATTCTCGTCCACGACCGCGCGGTTGTAGTCGGGGCTGTACGATGGGCCAATGAGGTTCAGACGATTCGTGGTATCCGCAGGAACCTCGATTAAGCCCTTGGTCTGGTCGCTTTCTGTTTCGTTCCGGCCAATCATGTCGAAGTTGATGACCGCGCGCGTGGTCTCGAGTGGCCGGAGCGGATGCGCGGCCATGTAGAAAGAGCCGAGCAAGCCGCGCTCTTCCGCGGCAAACACAACGAAGAGCAGCGAGCGTTTTGGTCGTTCGCCATGCGCCGCATTGGCGGCGTAGGCGTGCGCCAGAGCGACGACGCCCACGGTGCCGGAGCCGTTGTCGTCCGCGCCGTGCCAGATTTGATCGCCGCTGATTCCGTCGTGATCATGATGCCCCGAGAAAAGGATGGTTTCCGCCTTGAGCTTCGGGTCGGTGCCCTCGAGCACGCCGGCGACGTTATAGGTTTTGCCCGAGCTGACCGACGTGTTGCGGTAATGCAGCGTGACTTGCGTGTCTGGCAACGAGCGCGATTGCGGCTTCAGGTCACGGTCAATCGCCGCTTGCAGCTGCGAAAGATCCGCTCCCGAAGTGGCGAAAAGCTCCTTCGCTACGGTGTCGGAAATGATCGCCGCAGGCGTGTGGAGTTCGTCCTCAGCAAGCGCCTGTGAAGGAAGTGGCACGGCACGCGTGATCGAGCCTCCTATCCGGGCGACACGTTCCTGGTTGGACGGATGCTTGCGGTTGGGTTCCGCGACAATCAGCACGCCGACCGCGCCATGCGCCTGTGCGTTCAGTATTTTCACGCGCCCTGTGGCGTAACGCGTGTTGCCGGTGCCGTTGAAGATGGAGGCAGGGTCGGTCTCCTGCGGCTCGTGGTCGAAAATCAACACGATTTTTCCGTGCGCATCAATTCCCTGATAGTCGTCGTAGCGCAGTTCCGGCGCGGTGATGCCAAAGCCCGCGAAGACCACATCCGCGGTCACATCGACGTCCGAACGGTACGCGCCAAACGCCTCGGGAAATTTCCACTGCTTCTCACTGCCGTCGCGCTTCAGTGCCACATAACCTTGCGTTCGGTCGCCGCGAAACTCGATGAGTTCGACAGGCTGCAGGAAGCTGCCATTCGCAGCTGGCTTTAACCCCACCTTGGCAAATTCCGACGCGATCCACTGGATCGCCACCTCGTCGCCAGTTTGCAAAGACATGCGCCCCTGCAGCGCGTCCGAAGCCAAAAACGTCAGGTCCGCCCGCAAGCTGTCCTCGCGAATTTCGCGAAAGCCCATTGCGACACCAGCCGGCACCGGCTGTGGCGCTTGTGCGCGTGTCAGCAAGCCGAGAAAAGACGCAAATCCGACAACGATGAACGAAAGTTTGGTCATTTTCATAGCGAGAAACATACGCAATGCCGCCCCGCCAACGCAACCAGGGAATGCGTCGTGGGAAACCTATAAAACGGGTCTAGCAACCCAGACGTCCGGCTCTTATGGTGAGCTCAAACGAGATGGACTCGACCTGCTAATTGGAGAACAGTTCAGTGTCCTTCGCGGATAAAGGACATGGGCTTTTGGAACCTTTTGACGAACTGAGTCGCTTAGGTCGACGACAAAACCCTCAGGCGCGGGGCCGAGCCGCATGCGGTAATACTCTACAACCCCCTTGTAGAGTTGCCCCGCGAAGTAGCCCAACTGCTGGAGTCGGTCATCCGTCAAGTGGTAGCTCAGCTGAGGATTGCCTTCGGTGTTCTCTTCAAGGAGGAATCCCCCGGTCTCCTCTCCGAGATCAAAAATTGTCTCGCGGTTGGGGTCGATTTTGACTATTGGAAAGGGGCCGCTGGCAATGGGGCCCAGATGGGAGCTGTAAGTGGCTAAGTACAACACTCCAAATTGAAAACCAAAAAGCCGGATGGCGGAAGTGGTAAGAGTCTTTGTGACTTTGCCGTACTCCATTTCTCCCGGTTCAAGGCCCATGGTCAAGAGAATGATGGAATCACCTGGCTGAGAAGGTTGCAGCCAGCCGCTGGCTTCAAGCACGGCTTCGAGCGCGGACTTGCCCTGATCCTTTCCATTGGCTGGCGAAGATAGCTCTCTAATTGAAGAAAGGAGCATATCCCGCGGGATGCCAAACGGTAGTTCCTTTCGCGGCCCACGCGCGGTTAGAAACGCGAATGAATCCTCGGCGCGTGCATTTGTCACGATCCCACCAAGGACGCTGGCTTCTATTTTGCGCGCCGCCGAATTTACGCTCTTTCCATTTTCGACGACTAGCACGATGCGTCGGGGAGCGATATCCGCATCTACGGAGTGAATGGCTAGTGCATTGTCCCCATGATGAGCGATGAAACCATCTTTAGGCACGTGGCGCACTAGGGCGAGCTCGGGCGTAACAATATTGACAGGAATGTCCACTTCGCAGGGGTGATCTTGCCCGGCTGTGCTGCCTGAACAAGAAAGGAGCGTACAGATGAGCAACCATTGATACCGCATTGAAATCCACGCTTGGAAAGTATAGCAGGCCGTCTCAGAAGGAGTATATGCAAGTCACTCTTCCCCGAACCGGTAGCTCCCGTGGCTGTCGTAATCAATGCCGTGCTTTTTATCGGAATATTCGTTTGGGTTGCGCTATTCGTAGCGTAGCGCCTCGACTGGATCGAGGCGTGCGGCTTTGATGGCGGGATACATCCCAAAGAACAGTCCCACGCTCATGGACACGGCCACCGCCAAGATGACGGCCCATAGCGGAATGTACGAAGGCAACGACGGCACCGCCAGGTTAATCAGCAGGCTGATGCCTCCACCAAGAAGCACGCCGATGACGCCGCCCGATCCCGTCAGCACGATCGCTTCGGTCAGGAATTGCCAGATCACATCGCTGCGCCGCGCTCCAATCGCTTTGCGCACTCCGATTTCCCGCGTGCGCTGCGTGACCGACATCAGCATGATATTCATCACGCCCACACCGCCCACGAGTAGCCCAATCGAGCTGATGACCGAAATCAGCAGCGCCACCGACGAAGTAATTTGCTTGAACTGGTCTGCCACCTGTTGTGCGCTGGCCATCCCGAAATTGTCGGGCTTGTTGAAAGGCACATTCCTTCGGTGCCGGAGCACGGCGCGAATTTGGTCTTCCGCTTCCGGCATGTGGCCCGGATACGCCACCGCCCCAACCATGTTTTCGTCGTCCATGGGCAGATGCTTTTTATAAGTGCGGTACGGCACCAGCACCGCCCGGTCTGCGGACTGGTCTTTGACTAACTGGCCTTTGCGCGGTTCGAGCACGCCGATCACTTCGTACGAGACACCGTCGATCATGATGGGCTTGCCAAGAGGGTCGATGTCCGGATAAAGCGTCTTGGCGATGTCCGATCCGATCAATGCCACGTCCGCCCGGTGCTGGTTTTCCGCTTCGCTGAAAAATCTTCCACTCGCCGGCCGCGAATTAAACACTTCTTCGGTCGCCGGCAGTGTTCCGTTGTAATCAATCCCCGAAACTTCCTTGCTCAGGTAGCGCGCCGTGACTGGCCCGCGCTGCGGCCCGTCTTCCTCAAATCGCGGATACACGCTGGCGGTTACCGCGCGCACCGCCGGACATAATTCGCGAATCGCTTCGGCATCCTCGAACGTCAGGGGCTTGCGCGCGCGTTCTTCCGGAGTCAACCGCCCGGTGTGAATTCCCGGATCGAAGCGAAAAATAAACAGCGTGTCTGTCCCGTAGTCCGAGAGGTAGGCATTCACGTCCGCATACACCCCCATCAAAATGGATACAACGGAAAGCAAGGCGGTGATACCGATCACCACGCCCAGCACGGTAAGGAAAGAACGCATCTTGTTTTCTCGCAGCGTGGTCAGCGCCATCTGCGCGTTCTCTCCAAGTTGCATGCGTGCCGTAATCTTCACGCCCGCTAAACCTCCTGCCGCAGCGCTTCAATAGGCTGCAGGCCCGCCGCCTTCTTCGCTGGATACACGCCGAAGAAAATCCCCACCGCCGCGGAAATCACTTCCGCAATTAGCACCGCGACGAACGGCACGTTCATCGGCACTGACGTGGTAGCCTTCGTCAGTCCCGCAATGGTGTACGCCAGAATCACTCCTAAAACGCCGCCTATCGCTGCCATCACCGCGGACTCAATCAAAAACTGCATCAGGATA
>Ga0075426_10000524_pt1 | contig 26351 bp, 25 predicted proteins | sample SoiMethybrSBSTD5_FD_75304 | JGI IMG/M metagenome (GOLD analysis project Ga0075426, IMG submission 75304) | Bulk soil microbial communities from a Populus tree surrounding site in Tennessee, USA - Soil MetaG P. TD hybrid SBSTD5 | ecosystem: Environmental > Terrestrial > Soil > Tree plantation...
ATGCCATGGATAGGCCGAGAATCATCGCCTGCGACGCGCTACAGGACGAGGACGTGCTCGATCGCCGCGGCGAGGTCGTCGGCCGCATCGCGCATGTGGTGATCGACGCGTCGCACGGCACGATCGCCTACGCGGTGGTCGCGCGCGGCGGCGTGTTCGGCATCGGCGAAAGCCTCTTCGCCGTGCCTTGGAACGCGCTCGCCTTCGATCCGGCTCGCGAGGCTTTCGTCCTCGAGCGCCTTGAGCAGGCCGGTGGTTTCGACCATGAGCGCTGGCCCGCCATGGCCGACGCCCGGTGGGCGCGAGCGACGCACCGGGTCTATCGCGTGACGCCGTACTGGGAGCCGTAGCCTTCTCTTTCTTTGTCGGCTCTTGCCCACTTCGCGTCGATCGCGCCGGGTGTAGGACTCTGCCGACAGCCTTGACCCGCCGCGGCCGTTCAAGATGGCAAAAACTTCCCGTGTCGATGCGGAGGCATTGCAACCATGTCCCATGTACTCATCGTCGATGACGATGCCAACACCCGCGAGGCGCTTGCCGCCCTCGCCGTCCAGGAAGGCTTCACCACCGCGCAGGCAGGAAGCGTCGCCGAGGCGCGCATCCAATTGGTGCGCCAGCGTCCCGACGTCGTGGTGATGGACCTGCGGCTGCCCGACGGCAGCGGCATGGATCTGTTCGAGGACCTGGAGGACCGCTCCTCCATCGAGACCATCCTCATCACCGGCCATGCGAGCGTCGAAAGCGCGGTCGAGGCGCTGCGTCTGGGCGCATCCGACTACCTCACGAAGCCGGTCAACATGCAGCGGCTGCGCGCCGTGCTGTCGCGGGTTCCGAAGAGCGGCGAGTTGCGCGCCGAGATCGGGGCTCTGCGCGAAGAGCTGCGCAGGCTCGGCCGTTTCGGGCGGCTCGTCGGCCGGTCGCCGGCGATGCAGGAGGTCTACGACAAGATCGCGCGCGTGGCGCCGACGGAAGCGACGGTTCTGCTTCTCGGCGAGAGCGGCACCGGCAAGGAGATCGTCGCGCGCACCATCCACGAGCTCAGCCGCCGGCGCCGGCACCCGTTCCTCGCCATCAACTGCGGCGCGATCTCGCCCAACCTGATCGAGAACGAGATGTTCGGCCACGAGCGCGGCAGCTATACCGGCGCCGACCGCCAGCACAAGGGCTACTTCGAGCAGGCCAATGGCGGCACGCTCTTCCTCGACGAGATCACCGAGATGCCGCTCGAGCTGCAGGTACGGCTGCTGCGGGTCCTCGAGACCGGCACGCTGATGCGCATCGGCACGACGAAGGTGATCGAGACCGACGTGCGCATCATCGCCGCCACCAACCGCGATCCGCGCGAGGCGGTGCGCGAAGGCAAGCTCCGCGACGACCTCTTCCACCGCTTGAACGTCTTCCCGCTGGCGATGCCGCCGCTGCGCGAGCGCGGCGCGGACATCGATCTGATCGCGCAGCATTTCCTCGACGAGATGAACGACGCGTGCGGCACGCGCAAGACGTTCGCGCCGGGGGCGCTCGAGCGCATGCGCCGCCACCCGTGGCTCGGCAACGTCCGCGAGATGAAGAACCACATCCAGCGCATGTTCATCATGGCGGGCGACGACGGCCTCGACGGCCCGGAGCTCGAGATCGCCGAATCGGTACCGCTTCCCCTCCAGGGGGGCGCCGCGCTGCGCGGCGGCCCGGCGATCACCGTCCCGCTCGGCACCCCTCTCTCGGTGGCCGCGCGCGAGCTCATCCTCCAGACGCTCGAGCACTGCGGCGGCGAGCGCAAGCGCACCGCCGAGATGCTCGGCATCTGCACCAAGACCTTGTACAACCGGCTTCGCGAGTACGGCATCAACGAAGGACACAAGCGTGCCGCCATGGGTGACATGACGCGCGCCTCATGAACGTTCGCCCGGCGCCGATGCGCCCGGCGCCGCGGCCGTCCCGACGCGGCGGCAACGCCGATTACTTCCGCATCCTCGCGGACTTCGCGCCCGTCATGATCTGGCTCGCGGCGCCGGACCGGCGCTGCGTCTATTTCAACCCGCGCTGGCTGGAATTCACCGGCCGCACCCTCGAAGCCGAGCTCGGCGAAGGGTGGATGGACGCGGTGCATCCGGACGACCGCGCGAGCTGCGCCGCGGCTTACGCGGGCGCCTTCGATGCGCTCGAGCCCTTCGAGATCGAGTTCCGGCTGCGCCGCCGCGACGGCGATTACCGCTGGTTGCTGGGCAAGGGCGTGCCACTGCTCTTCGAAGGGGAGCTGAGCGGCTTCGTCGGCTCCTGCCTCGACATCACCGACCGGCTTCTCGCCGAGCGCGAGGCACGCCGGCGCGAGCAGGAATTCAAGCGGCTCGCGGAAAACATCCCCGACGTCATTGCCCGCATCGACCGCGAGCTGCGCTGCCTCTACGTGAATCCCGCGGTGGAGACGGCCTTCGGACGCAAGCCCGACGACTTCATCGGGCGCCGCGCAACCGAGGCGGGGCTGCCCGGGCAGATCGTCGAGCCGCTGGTCGGCGCCGCGCGCCGGGCGTTCGACACGAAGATCGAGCAGCGCTTCAACCTCGAATCCGAATCGTCGGGCACGCGCCGCCACTTCGCCGCCCGCGCGATTCCCGAATCCGACGGCGACGGCCACGTCGGCGCCGTTCTCGTCATCGCCTACGACGAGACGGCACGCGCGCGCGAGGACGAGCGCCGCGCGGAGCTGCTCGCGCGCGAACGCAGCGCCCGCGCGAGCGCCGAATCGGCCGCGCTCGCGCGCGACCAGTTCCTCGCCATCGTCTCGCACGAGCTGCGCTCGCCGTTGAACGGCATCACCAGCTGGGCGCACGTGCTCGGCAATTCGCTGCGCGACGCGGATGCGGGCGTGCGCCGGGCGCTCGCGGGAATCATGACCGGCGTCGAGCACCAGGTCGGGCTCATCGACGATCTCCTCGACATGACGCGCGCGCTTTCCGGCAACCTCAAGCTCGCCAGGCAGTCGATGGCGCTGCTGCCGGTGCTCGCCGAGGCGGTCGAGTCGCTGCGCGGCGCCGCGCTCGAGAAGGACGTGCGCCTCCAGAGCGACTTCGCCATCGGCGAGCGCGAGGTCGAGGCCGACCACGATCGCGTGCGCCAGGTATTCGTGAATCTCGTCTCGCATGCGATCCGGTCGGCGCGTGCAGGAGGCGTCGTGCGAGTCGGCGCGCGCGCCGAAGGCCACCTGGCTTGCGTCGAAGTGCGTCACGACGGCATCGGTATCGCGGCCGATGCGCTGGCGCACGTCTTCGATCCGTTCGGTCCACCGGATCGCGCCGCGGGCCGCCACCGCGGCGGGTTGGGACTGCGCCTCGCCCTGGTGCGGCGGCTCGTCGAGCTGCACGGCGGACACGTGACCTGCGAGAGCGACGGCATCGAGCGCGGCGCGACCTTCCGTGTCTTCCTGCCGCTGCTGCCGCAGAGTAGCGCTGCGCTCGCGACACCGGCGGCCGGGCGGGCGGCCTGCGCACTGCCGTCGCTTGCGGGGATCGGCGTCATCCTCATCGACGAGCTGCGCGAGAGCCGCGAATCGACCTCGGCCCTTCTTTCGCAGGCCGGCGCGCGGGTGGTCGCCGCAGGCTGCGCCGACGATGCGATCGCGCGGATCGAGAGCGCCGGCGCGGACGGCGCCGACGAGATCGTCATCTGCGACGTGGCCCTGCCCGGCGAGGAAGGTTACGTGGCGCTCGAACGCCTGCGCTCCTGGGAGCAGGCGAAAGGAACGCAGCCGCGCCCCGCCATCGCGCTCTCCGCCTTCACGCAGCGCGAGGACCGCATCCGCGCGCTCGCGCGCGGATTCCGCATCCACCTCACCAAGCCGGTCGCCCCGGCCGAGCTCATCCTCGTCGTCGCGAGCCTCGCGCACGGCGTGCGCGTGTAGTTCTTACTCCCCCGGCAAGCCTTACCCGAGCGCCAGGCGCGCGGGGGGCCCCTTCGCGTCCCACGCCAGGGCACGGATGTTGCGGCGATTTTCGGAGCCACATGCATCGGAGGAGGCTAGGAGATCGCTATGAGCTACACGCAACCCGCACCCAGTGCTCGCGCACCAGGCGCACGCATCATCGGTGGAGAGGACAACACGAGCGGGCCCGGCCCCGAGATCATGGCGGCCGATACGCTCGAAGGCGACAAGATCGTCAACCGCCAGGGAGACGATCTCGGCTCGGTGGAGCACATCATGATCGACGTGCGCCGCGGCTCGGTCGCCTACGCGGTGATGTCGTGCGGCGGATTCCTCGGCATGGGCGACAAGCTCTTCGCCATCCCGTGGAGCGCGCTCACGCTGGACGCCGATCGCCATTGCTTCATCCTCGACGCCGACAAGGAGCGCTTCGAGAAGGCTCCGGGCTTCGACAAGGACCACTGGCCCTCGATGGCCGATCCCACTTGGGCGAGCGAAGTGCACGCCTATTACGGCGCGCGCCCGTACTGGGATCAGACGGGGTCAACGGGCCTTGGCATGTGAATCTCAACGCCAGGAAAGGAAACCATCATGAAGATGCGACATGGAGTGATCCTCGCGGCCGCGCTCGCCATGAGCGGCGCCGCGTTCGCGCATGACTACGGCAAGCGCGCCGCGTACGACGGCTCGTATTACGGTTATGACCGTTATCCGGTGGGCACGGCCTCCGTGCACAGCGGCGGCATGACCGCCGACGACCAGGCGCTCGCCGACCGCATCGCCGCGGCGCTCGCCGCCGATCGCAAGCTCTCCGAGCCGGGCATCACGGCGACCGTCGTCGCCAACAACGGCCGCGTGAGCCTCAACGGCTCGGCGAAGGACGTGACGCAAGCCGCGCGCGCCGAGCAGATCGCGGTCGACATCGCCGGGCGCGCCAACGTTTCCGGCACGCTGGACTCCCAGCCGGGCTGAGGAACGCTACGCGGGATCGGCGGCGACGGGCGGGACGGTACCGTGCATGACGTTGGGCGCCGCCTGCAGCTGCGCGACCGCCTCGTCCGGCTCGCCGAGCCCCGCATCGGTTGAGATCGCGTAATCCTGGCGGACGGGCTCCACGAGTCCGTCCGCCGGGTCGCTCACCGCGCGGATCTTCACGCGCGGCATCGTCCACTGCACCGTGCCGAAGATCGTCGCGAAAGCGACGTCGCTCGCGTCGCGTCCCGTCGCGATGCGGATGAGGCCCATGCGCGGGGAAATCTCCGACGGGTCGAAAAGCCACCAGCGCTCGCCGAGGAAGGCTTCGACATAACAGTGGAAATCCGGCGGCCCGAGCGCGGGATCCGCGCCGTAGTCGATGCCGGTGGCGAAGCGCGCGGGAATGTTGAGCGCGCGGCAGATCGCGATCATGAGATGCGAGAAATCGCGGCACACCCCGCTGCCGCATTCGTAGGTGTCGATGGCCGACGTTCCCGGATGGCTGGTTCCGATCTGGAAACTGGTGCGCTGCTTCACCCACCGACGGATCGCTTCCACGCGTTCGTAGCCCGGCGCCATCGAGCCGAATTCCTGCCGCGCGATGGAGAGCAGGCGATCCGACTGGCAGTAGCGGCTCGGATAGATGTATTGCAGCACCTCGGCCGGCAGCTTCGCGATCGGCGTTTCCACGATGTCGGACGGCAACGCGAAGTGGTGCACGAGGTCGACGATCGCCTCGTAGCGCAGCCGAAAATCGCCCGGCTCCGCGTGCACGCGCAAATGCCGGTTCGCGGGCGCGCCGTGCGTCTCTTCCCTCCATTCGACTTGCGGCTCGGTCGCGAGCTGCTCCCACGTGACGCGCTGGTAAGGCGTGCCCGTCGGCTGGATGATGAAATCGAAGTCGCTCGCCGACTGCACGACGTAATCGAGCTGGATCGAGAGGTCGAAGCGGATCATGGCGTCTTTGACCCGCACGCCCGAACAAGATTCGCGCGGCGCTCGCGTCCCGCCGATACGCGGATAGGAACGCGCTGACAGACGCTCGCGGGCGCACGCGCTAATTTCTTCAGACGCATTCGCGAAATCATGCCATGAGCTCGAAGACGGCATCGGCGCTGCGTTACGCGGTCGTCGGCACGGGATACATCGCGCAGGCAGCCGTGCTGCCGGCCTTCGCGCACGCACGCGCCAATTCGCGCCTCACCGCCATCGTCTCGGGCGACGCGGCGAAACGCAAGGCGCTCGCGCGCAAGTACGATGTCGCGGCGTATTCTTACGAAGAGTACGAGGCCTGCCTCGCGGGCGGCGACGTGGACGCCGTCTATATCGCGCTGCCCAATAGCCAGCATCTCGAGTACACCGAGCGCGCCGCGCGCGCCGGTATCCACGTGCTGTGCGAAAAGCCCATGGCGGTGGACGAGCGCGAGTGCACCCGCATGATCGAGGCGTGCCGGCGCCATCGCGTGAAGCTGATGATCGCCTACCGCCTGCACTTCGAGCGCGCGACGCTGCAGGCGCTGCACGCGGTCGCCGACGGCCTCATCGGCGAGCCGCGGCTTTTCGTCTCGTCCTTCACGATGAACGTGAAAGGCCCCAACATCCGCGTCGACGCCGAGTCCGGCGGCGGCACGCTCTACGACATCGGTGTCTACTGCATCAACGCCGCGCGCCATCTCTTCCGCGCCGAGCCCCTGGAGGTCTTCGCGATGACGTCCGGGAAAAAGGGCGATGTCGAGGAATCCGCCGCGTGCACGCTGCGTTTCCCCGACGAGCGGCTGGCGACCTTCTGCGTGAGCTTCGGCTCGGACAAGACTTCCGAATACCGCATCGTCGGCACCAGGGGATCGCTTCGCGTCGAGCCGGGCTACGATCTCGCGAACGGGCTCGAGCATCACATCAGCCGCGGCGGCAAGGAGAAACGCAGCGTCGCTTACGCCAAGCGCGACCAGTTCGCGCCCGAGCTGCTGCATTTTTCCGAATGCGTCCGGCAAGACCGCGAGCCCGAGCCCTCTGGCGCAGAAGGGCTCGCCGACGTTCGCGTCATCCGCGCGCTGTACAAGTCCGCGGCGGAGCGGTGCCCCGTGCGCCTCGAGCCTGCGAAGCTCGCCGCCAAGCCCACGTTACGCAACGAGATCACGCGGCCGCCGGTGCGCATGCCGCGGCTCGTGCATGCCACGCCGCCGAGCGGCTGAGGAGAACCGCCATGCCCCGAGAGCTCTGGAAAGGCGCGATCCAGTTCGGACTCGTGCACATCCCCGTGTCGCTGTATCCCGCCGAGCAAAGCGAGGAGCTGAGCTTCACGATGCTCGACCGGCGCGACATGCAGCCGGTCGGCTACAAGCGCTACAACAAGGCGACCGGCGAGGAAGTGCCGTTCGAGCAGATCGTGAAGGGCTACGAATACGAGAAGGGCGAATTCGTCACGCTCGAGAAGGAAGACTTCAAGCGCGCCAATGTCGAGGCGACGCAGACCGTGGAGATCGTCGGCTTCGTCGACAAGGAGAGCGTCCCTCTCTACTTCCTCGAGTCGCCGTATTACCTCGCGCCCGGCAAGCACGGCGACAAGGGCTATGCGCTGCTGCGCGAAGTGCTCGAGCGCACCGGGAAAGTCGGCATCGCGAACGTCGTCATCCGCACCCGCCAGCACATCGCGATGCTGTATCCGCGCGGCAATGTCCTCGTCCTCAACACGTTGCGCTACCAGAACGAGCTCAGGCCCGCCGACGACCTCGACGTGCCGAAGGACACCAGGGAAGCGAAGGTGCAGCCCAACGAGATCAAGATGGCCGAGCGCCTCCTCGAGGACATGACCATCGAGTGGAACCCGAAGCAATTCCACGACACCTATCGCGACGACCTCCTCAAGATGATCGACGAGAAGGCCGGCGGCCACATGCGCGAGGCGCCGAAGAAGCGCGCGCCGCGCACGGCCGAAGTCGTCGATTTCGCGAAGCTGCTCGAGAAGAGCCTCGCGGCGCGCAAGCTCGGCGTGGCCGCCGCCAACGACGAGGAGGCGGAGGAAGAATCCGCGCCGCGCCGCAAGGCGCGCCGCAAGGCGCCGCATCGCGCTGGCGCGCACCAGCGCCGCGCCGCCTGAGGCCGGACGACCCGCGTGGGACTGCAGCAATATCACGCCAAGCGCCACTTCGACCGCACGCCCGAGCCGCGCGGAAGGCTCACGCGCTCGAGCGCCGAGCGCTTGCGCTTCGTCGTGCAGAAGCACCGCGCGAGCACGCTGCATTACGACTTGCGCCTCGAGATGGAAGGCGTGCTGAGGAGCTGGGCCGTCACCAAGGAGCCGGCCGACGACACCAGCGTGAAGCGCCTGGCGGTTCGCACCGAAGACCACCCGCTCGAATACGCCGAGTTCGAAGGCGACATCCCGAAGCCCGAATATGGCGCGGGACACATCGACATCTGGGACGAGGGCCGCTGGCTTCCGGAGGAGCCGCCCGTCACCGCGTATCGACGCGGGCGCCTGAAATTCGAGCTCAAGGGCAAGCGGCTACGCGGACGCTGGGCGCTCATGCGCATGGGCAACGCGCAAACGCGCAAGAAGGACCTCTGGCTGCTCATGAAACTGAGGGACGACGAGTGACGGTTCCTGACGGCGACGGCGTGGCGATCGCCGGCGTTCGCCTCACGAGTCCCGATCGCGTCCTCTTCTCCGAGCTCGGCCTCACCAAGGAGGCGCTCGCGCGCTTCTACGACTCGGTGGCCGAGTGGATCCTGCCCGACCTGAAGAACCGGCCACTGTCGCTGGTGCGTTGTCCGCAGGGACCCGAGGAAGGCTGCTTTTTCCAGAAACACATCGACAACGCGTGGTCCGACGAGATCGAGCGCGCCTCGGTGCCGGAGAGCGACGGTGTCGGCATCTACGCCGTCGCCAACTCGCCGGCCGCGCTCGTCGGCCTGGTGCAGAAAGGCGTCATCGAGCTGCACGTGATGGGCGCCACCACACGCGCGCTCGACAAGCCCGACCGCATGGTGTTCGACCTCGATCCCGGGCCCGGCCTCGCATGGCGCGACGTGATCGCTGCCGCGCTCCTCACGCGCGACGTGCTCGACGACGCCGGCCTCGAGTCGTTCCTCAAGACCTCGGGCGGCAAGGGACTGCACGTCGTCGTGCCGCTCGCGCCGCGCCACGACTGGGACGAAGTGAAGGCGTTCTCGCGCGCCGTCGCGGAGAAGCTCGCCGGAGACGACCCGCGCCGCTTCACCGCGAAAATGGCGAAGCGCGAGCGCGGCGAGCGCATCTTCATCGACTACCTGCGCAACAGCCCCGGTGCCACCACGGTCGCCGCGTACTCGGTGCGCGCGCGCAAGGGCGCTCCCGTGTCCACACCGCTGCATTGGGACGAGCTCGGGCCGCGCATGAAGCCCGGCTCCTACCACGCCCGCAACGTCGCACGCCGCCTGCAGGGCCTGCATTCCGATCCGTGGAAGGCGTTCCGGCGCAAGTCCCAGGCACTCACCGCGGCGATGCAACGCAAGTTCGGCGTGTCGGCATGAAACTGCGCGCCCACATTCCCACTCCCGAGCCGCCGCAGGAGCCGGACGTCGTGCCGCGTCCCGATCCCGCGGTGCCGGGCGAGATTCCGCCCACGCCACCCGAGGAACCTCCGCCGATTCGCGAGCCGCGCCGCGAGCCACCGGTGAAGGATCCGCCGCCGGACGAGAAACCGAACCCGAAGCGCTACTGACCGGGCTTCGTCATCTCCTCCGGTCGCACCCAGTCGTCGTATTGCTGCTCGCTCACGTAACCGAGCGCCACGGCCGCTTCGCGCAGCCCCGTGCCCTCGCGGTGCGCTTTCTTCGCGATCTGCGCCGCCTTGTCGTAGCCGATGTGCGGCGCGAGCGCGGTGACGAGCATGAGCGAGCCGTGCAGGAGCGCGGCGATCCGCTCGCGATCGGGCTCGATGCCGCGCGCGCAATGCTCCTCGAAGCTCGCCATGGCGTCGCCCAGCAGCCGCACGCTCTGCTGGAACGCGTTGGCGATGACCGGCTTGAAGACGTTGAGCTCCATGTGGCCCTGCGCGCCGCCGATGCCGATGGCGACGTCGTTGCCCATCACCTGGCAGCACGCCATGGTGAGCGCCTCGCACTGCGTCGGGTTCACCTTGCCGGGCATGATGGAGCTGCCGGGCTCGTTCTCCGGAATCGCGATCTCGCCGATGCCGCAACGCGGCCCGCTCGCGAGCAGCCGCACGTCGTTCGCGATCTTGGTGAGCGAAGCCGCGAGGCCCTTGAGCGCGCCATGCGCGTTCACCATCGCGTCGTGCGTGGCGAGCGCCTCGAACTTGTTGGGCGCGGTCGCGAATGCGCAACCGGTAAGCCGCGATATCTCGCGCGCCGTGCGCTCGCCGAAATCGGCGCGCGTGTTGAGCCCGGTGCCGACGGCGGTGCCGCCGAGCGCGAGCTCCGACAAGTGATCGAGCGCGTGCTCGACGTGGCGGCGCGCGTGTGCGAGCTGCGCGACGTAGCCGGAGAATTCCTGGCCGAGCGTGAGCGGTGTCGCGTCCTGGAGGTGGGTGCGGCCGATCTTCACGATCTGCGCGAATGCCGCGCTCTTCGCCGCGAGCGTGGCGTGCAGCCGTTCCAGCGCCGGCAGCAGCCGCCGGCGGATCGAGACCGCCGCCGCCACGTGCATCGCGGTCGGGAAGACGTCGTTCGACGACTGGCCGCGATTCACGTCGTCGTTGGGATGCACGAGCCGCTTCTCGCCGCGCTCGCCGCCGAGGATCTCGCTTGCGCGATTCGCGAGCACCTCGTTCATGTTCATGTTGGTCTGCGTCCCGGAGCCCGTCTGCCACACGACGAGCGGGAATTCGCCCGGCCACTTGCCGCCGAGCACTTCGTCGGCGGCGGCGATGATGGCCTTCGCTTTTTCGGCGGGAAGATCGCCGGTCTCGGCGTTCACCGCGGCGCAGGCGCGCTTCACCCAGGCGAGCGCCTCGATGAGCTCCGCGGGCATGCGCTCGCCGGAGATGCGGAAATGCTCGAGCGAGCGCTGCGTCTGCGCCCCCCACAGGCGAACCTGCGGCACTTTTATCGGTCCGAACGTGTCCTTCTCGATGCGCTCCTCGGCCATGCCGCCTCCGCGGAAATCGTGCCTGCGCTGAAGTGTTGGAGAATTAGAGAATACATCCCCCGGTAAAAGGAAGATCCCGATGAAGACCGTCCTCCTCGCGCTCGCGCTCGTCGCGACCGCCGCCATCGCGCAGGCGCAGATCAAGCCCGAGACTCAGGTGAAGCTGCGCAAGTCTGCGTATTCGCTCATGAACTACAGCTTCGGGGCGCTCGACGCGATGGCCGAAGGCAAGCGTCCGTATTCGAAGGACGATGCGGTGCGCTTCGCCGACCTCCTGCAGCAGGTCTCGACGGTTCCCAAGACAATGTTCGGCGAAGGCACGGACAAGGCCGGGGAGACGCGCGCGAAACCGGAGATCTGGACGCATCGTGCCGATTTCGACACGAAGATGAACAAGATGATCGACGAGGTCGCGAATCTCGCGCAGGTCGCCCGCAGCGGCGACCAGGCGGCGCTCAAGCGCGCGGTGCACGAGACCGACAATGCGTGCAATGCATGCCACGACGAGTACCGAACCAAGCGCCAGTGATCGCGCCAGGCGCGCAAGCAAGCGCATGGGACTTGCCGACGCGGCTCTTCCACTGGGCCCTCACCGTCCTGGTCGTGTTTTCGTACGTCACGGGGAAGCTCGGCGGCGAGTGGATGACATGGCACATGCGAAGCGGCTACACGATCCTCGCGTTGATCGGCTTCCGGCTCGCGTGGGGCTTCGTGGGTCCGGCGCCGGCGCGTTTCGCGAGCTTCCTTCGCGGTCCGGCGACCACCCTCGCCTATTTGCGCACGCTTCGCGCGGGCAACCGCCCGGCGCCCGCCGGCCATAATCCGCTCGGCGGCTGGAACGTCGTGCTGATGCTCGCGCTGCTCGCCCTGCAAGCGGGCACGGGACTCTTCTCCAACGACGAATCCGCGCACGAGGGCCCGCTCGCCGCCAAAGTGTCCGACGCGATGGTCGATCGCATGAGCGCGATCCACGGGTGGGTCCAGCTGGTCCTCGTCGTGGTCGTGGCGCTGCACGTGGCCGCGGTGCTCTTCTATCAGCTCGGGCTGCGCATCGACGTCGTGCGATCGATGGTCGCGGGCGCGCCGACGGCGCCGCGCACCGTCGCGCTCGCCGCCGCGTTCGCTGCGGCGTCGGCGGCCGTGGTCTACTGGCTCGTCGTGCTCTATCCCAAGCCATGATGGCCACGCCCGAGCGCTATACCCCGGCGGCGATCGCGTTTCACTGGATCCTCGCCGTGCTCATCATCGGCAACCTCGCCTTCGGTCTCACGATCGTCGACCTGCCGCTGTCGCCGCAGAAGCTGCGCTATTTCTCGTGGCACAAGTGGACGGGCGTCACGATCTTCCTCATCGCCTCGGCGCGGCTGCTGTGGCGCCTGTCGCACCGGCCGCCCGCGTTGCCGCCGACGATGAAGCCGTGGGAGCGGCGCCTCGCCCGCGTCGGGCACGTGCTCCTCTACGTGCTTTTCTTCGCGGCACCCCTCACCGGCTGGCTCTTCAGCTCCGCCACCGGATTCCAGACCGTGTATCTTGGCGTCCTGCCGATTCCGGACCTGATCGCGAAGAACAAGGAGCTCGCCGAGGTGCTGAAGCTGGCGCACCACTGGATCAACTACACGCTCGCCGCCGTCATCGTCCTGCACGCAGCTGCGGCGCTGAAGCACCATTTCGTCGATCGCGACGACGTGCTCGCGCGCATGCTGCCGCTCGCGCGCCGGCGTGCCGCATGATGCGGGCGGGGCGCATCGCCGCCGCCGCCGCGGCTCTCGCCGCGTGCGCGGCGTGGGCGCAAGCTCCGCAGAAGGTGATCGCCGACAGGAGCACCATCCGCTTCGTCATGAAGCAGATGGGCGTGCCGGTCGAGGGCGCGTTCCGCAAGTTCGACGCGACGGTCGCCTTCGATCCGGCGAAGCCCGAGGCGACGCGCGCCGACTTCGAGGTCGACCTCGGTTCCATCGACCTCGGAAATGCCGAAGGCGAAACCGAAGCGAAGGCAAAGGCGTGGCTCGACGTGCAGTTGTTTCCGCGCGCGAAGTTCGTCGCCGCGTCGGTGAAGCGCACGGCACCGGGCAGATACGAGGCCTCGGGGCCGCTCACGATCAAGGGCATCACGCAGCCGATCGTGGCGCCGTTCACCGTCGCCGAAACGGCCGCAATCCGCACCGTCGAAGGACAATTCACGCTGAAGCGCCTGCCGTTCAAGGTCGGCGAAGGCGTCTGGGCCGACACCGACACCGTGGCCGACGACATCCTCGTGCGCTTTCGATTCGTCATTCCGCTCGTTCACTGAAGGAGACTCGCTCATGAAATGCACCACGCTCGCCGCCGTGCTCGCGCTCTGCACGGCGGCTCCGGCGCTCGCCGATCTCGAGACCTACAGCATCGATCCCAACCATACGTTCCCCGCCTACGAGATCGGGCACTTCAACTATTCGTTCCAGCGCGGCCGCTTCAACAAGACCTCGGGCAAGATCCAGCTCGACATCGCGGCGAAGACGGGCAGCGCCTTCATCACGATGGACGTCGCGTCCGTGAGCACGGGAGTGCCGAAGCTCGACGAGGTGCTGCAGAGCCCGGACTTCTTCGACCTGGCGAAATACCCCCAGATCACCTTCCGCTCGACCGACCTCGTCTTCGACGGCGATCGCGTGACCGCCGCCCGCGGGGATCTCACCATTCACGGCGTGACGCGCCCGGTCACGCTGCAGGTCGCGTATTTCCGCTGCGCCATGCACCCGATGCTCACCAAGCAGAAAGTCTGCGGCGCGGACCTCACGGGCAACATCAAGCGCAGCGATTTCGACATGCGCAAGTTCCTTCCCAGCCTCGCCGACGACGTGCTCCTGCGCATCAACGTGGAAGCGATCAAGGATTCCTGAGCGGCGATGCTGGGCGAGCACTTCTCGCGCTTCCGCGCGGCCGATCCGAAGCGCCTGCATTTCGCCGCGCACAGCCACCATCCGTGGCCCGACGCGACCGAGGCGGCGCACGCGCAGTACTGGAAAGACTCGGCGGCGCTCGCCGATCGCAAGTGGGCCGAGCGCGTCTTCGCCGAGGTCGTGCCGAAGGCGCAGGCGCACGTCGCGCGTCTCATCGGCGCGCCCGCTCCGAAGGAGATCGCCTTCGCGCCCAATACGCACGAGTTCGTGACGCGCCTGTATTCGTGCCTGCCGCGCGGCCGCAGGCTGCGCGTGCTCACCACGGCCTCGGAATTCCACAGCTTCCGCCGGCAGACGCGCCGCCTCGCGGAAGCGGGCGACGTCGAGGCCGAGGAGATCGCACCCACGCCGTGGGAAACGTTCGGCGAGCGCTTCGCAGCCGCGGCACGGCGCGGCGGCTGGGATCTCGTGTGGCTCTCGCACGTCTTCTTCGACTCCGCCTTCGTCGTGCGCGATCTCGCCGCCATCTGCGACGCCGCGCCGCGCGACGCCATGATCGTGATCGACGGCTACCACGCGTTCTGCGCGCTGCCGGTGGACCTCGGCCGGCTCGCCGAGCGTGTCTTCTACATGGGCGGCGGGTACAAGTACGCGATGGCGGGCGAAGGCGCGTGCTTCCTCGCGATTCCGCCGCGCTGCGAGCTGCGCCCGGTCGATACCGGTTGGTACGCCTCGTTCGATACGCTCGCGAGCGGGCCCGGCGAGGCCGTGAGCTACGGCGAAGGCGGCATGCGCTTCTGGGGCGCGACCTTCGATCCGTCGGGCCTGTACCGCTTCAACGCCGCCCAGGACTGGCTCGTCTCGACCGGCACGACCATCGCCGACATCCACGCGCATGCGCGCGCGCTGCAAGAGCGCTTCCTCGACGGGCTCGAGCGCCTGCGGCTGCGCGAGATGAACGTGTCGCACCTCGTCCCCGCGCGCGCCGTCACCTCGCGCGGCAATTTCCTCATCTTCGACGTCGACGGCGCCGAAGATGCGCACCGCCGGCTCGCCGCCGAGCACGTCGGCATCGACCGCCGCGCGCGACGCTTGCGCTTCGGCTTCGGCTGCTACCACAGCGCGTCAGACGTCGATCGCTTGCTGGAAGCAGTGCGCCGCGCCCTGCGTTGATCCATGAGCCTCACGGGCCCGCTTTGCCTTGCGCTCGCCCTCGCCGTGCCGATGCACGCGGCGGCGCAATCCTACCCGTCGAAGCCGATCCATTTCGTGGTGCCCTATCCCGCGGGCGGACCGCTCGATGCGGTCGCGCGCCTTCTCGGCCAGAAGGTATCCGAGAGCGTGCGCGAGCCCGTGATCGTCGAGAACAAGGCGGGCGCGGGCGGCAACATCGGCGCCGATGCGGTCGCCAAGTCGCCGCCGGACGGCTACACCATCCTCATGGGCGCGGTCGCCACGCACGCGATCAATCCGACTCTCTACGCGAGCATCCCGTACGATCCCGTGCGGGATTTCATTCCCGTCACGCAAGTCGCCTCGACTCCCAACGTGCTCGTGGTGAATCCGTCGCTTCCGGTCAAATCGGTGCCGGACTTCGTCGCCTACGCGAAGGCGAACCCGGGCAAGCTCAACTTCGGCTCGGGCAGCACCGGAAGCGCGGGCCACTTGGCGGGCGAGCTTTTCAAGTCCATGGCGGGAATCGACATGACCCACATTCCATACAAGGGCGCCGCACCCGCGATGCAGGCGCTCATCGCCGGCGACGTCCAGCTCATGTTCGACAACCTCGCCTCCTCGCTCGGCCAGATTCGAGCCGGCAACGTGAGGGCGCTGGCCGTGACCACGGCGCGTCGCAGCGCGCTCGCACCGGAGCTGCCGGCGATCGCCGAGTCGGGCCTGCCGGGATTCGACATCGGGACGTGGTTCGGGATCTTCGTGCCCGCCGCGACACCGCGCGACGTGGTGGAGAAGCTCCATGGCGAATTCACGCGCGCGCTCGCCGAGCGCGACGTCCGCGATACCATGCTCAAGCTCGGCGCCGAGCCGGTCGGCAGCAGGCCGGAGGAATTCGCCGCTTACATTCGCGCCGAAGCGCAGAAGTACGCGCGCATCATCAAGGCCTCGGGCGCGAAGGCCGACTAGGAGAGCGCATGGTCCGCCGCATCGCATGGATGTTCGTCGGCCTGGGGCTCGCGATTTTCGCGGGCCTCTCGTTCCTGCTGCTGTCGGCGGACTCGCACCTGCGCATCCCGGCGACCGCCGCGATGGTCACGTTCGCCGCCGTCGTCATCTCTTACCTGGGCGGCATCGAGGGCGGGCTCGCGCTTCGCGAGGAAGGGAGCAACGAGCGCACCCGCGCCTTGTCCCTCGTGCTCAGCATCGTGCCGACACTCCTCGCCTGGGCGGTCTACTGGCTGCCCACGTCCAGGCTTCAGCTCGGCGCCTGCATCGCGATCTTCATCGGCGTGTGGGGCGCGGACCTCTGGCTCGCGCGCCAGGGACTGATCCCCTCCTGGTTCGTGGACCTGCGCACCGCCGCCACCGGAACGGTGTGCGTGATTCTCGGCTTCGCGCTCTGGCTGCTCTAGCCTAGCGGCGCCGCGCCGCCCCGCCCGGCTTCACGTAGCGGGCGAGCCACGCGAAGAATTCGCGGTACCAGAGGCGCGAGTTCTGCGGCTTGAGGATCCAGTGGTTCTCGTCGGGAAAGAACACGAGCCGCGACGGCACGCCCTTCGCCTTGAGCGTGTTGTAGTACGCGAGGCCCTGCGAATCGGGCACCCGGTAATCGAGCAGCCCGTGGATCACGAGCGTCGGCGTCTTCATGCGGCGCGCGCGGCTGCGCGGGTTCTGCGCGTCGACCTTGCGCGGATTGTCCCAATAGAACGCGCCGAGCTCCTTCGGGTGCCAATACCAGGCGTCGTCGGAGAACATCGATACCCAGTCGAAGCATCCGGCGTGGCAGACGTACGCCTTGTAGCGGTCGACGTGCCCGTTCATCCACGCGACCATGTAGCCGCCGTAGCTGCCGCCGGCGGCGACGAGCCGCTCGCGGTCGATGTAGCCCTGGCGCAGCATGAAATCGGTGCCCGCCTCCACGTCGGCGAGCTCGCGCTTGCCCCATTCGCCGTCGATCGATTCCATGAAGCGCTGGCCGAAGGACGACGAGCCGTGATAGTTCACGCACACAACGACGTAGCCTTGCGCGGCGAAGACGTGGTTGTTCCAGCGGAAATGGAAGTTGTCGCCCCAGGTCGCGTGCGGCCCGCCGTGGATGTTGTGCAGCAGCGGCCATTTCTTCTTCGGATCGAAGTCCGGCGGATAGACGACCCACATCTGGACTTCCTCGCGGTTCCATCCCGGGATGCGGAACTCGCGCACCTCGCCCAGCGCAACGCCTTCCATGACCGGATCGTTGAGCCTGTCGATGCGCCGCTCCGCCATGCCGGGCGCGCTCCACCACACCTGCGGCGGCGTGCCCATGTTGTTGCGCACGAATGCCGTCGTATCGCCGGCGACGTCGAAGTCGCTCACGACGCCGCCGCGCGCGACGATCGAGGCTTTCTTCTCGGCCACATCCCAGCGCCACAGGTGCTGGCGCGCGTTCTCCTCGGCGACGAAGAGCACGCCCCGTGAATCGCCGGACCAGACCAGCGGGGGGTGGATGGTGCGGTCCCAGCGCGCGCTCGCCACTGTCAGCGTGCCGCGGCGCCGGTCGATGAGCGCGAGGCGCTGCGTGTCGATGAAGCTGCGCTTGAGGTTCTGGGTGATGAGCGCGATCCAACGGCCGTCGGGCGAATAGCGCGGCGTCTCGTGATTGAGAGGCGAGCGCGCTGTCACGTTGCGGAAGCGCCGCCGCGCGAGGTCGACCGTCACGATGTGGTATTCGTGGTCGAAGCGCTTGTCCGCGGCCGGATCGTAGGCGAAGGCGATTTCGCGGCCGTCGGGCGAGATGTCGTAGTGATGCGCGGTGGGATCGGCGCGCGAGATCTCGTACGGCGTGCCGGCGAAGAGGTTGCGCACGCGCCCGGAATCGATGTCCACTGAAAAGAGCCGCGGTACGCGTCCGTCGGTGAGCCAGCGGTCCCACCATCGATAGGCGGAATTCTCGACGACATGCGCCTTCACCTTGTCGTCCTTCCAGCTCTTGTACCGCTTCGCGATCGCCGCGACGGTGCTCTCTTCCGGCCAGGTCCACGACAGGAACGCAAGGCGGCGCGAATCGGGAAACCATTTGAGGCCGAACGCCCCGGTCGCGAGCGCCGTGAGCCGCCGCGCCTCGCCGCCGTCGGGTGCGATGAGATAGATCTGCTGCTCGTCGTCGGCCTTCTCGCCGCCCACCGCCGCTCGCTTGGCGACGAAGGCGATCCAGCGTCCGTCGGGCGACCACTTCGGCTCCGCATCCTTCTCTCCCGCGCTCGTGAGGCGCCGCGGCTCGCCGCCGAAGGCCGAATACAGCCACAGGCTCGCCTGCGTGCGGTTCTCGTTCATGTCGTAGGAGGCCACCGAGACACACGCCTGCGCCCCGTCGGGGGAAAGCGTCGGCTGCACCGGGCGCTCGAGCTTCCACAGGGCCTCCACCGTCATGCGCTTCTTCGCCATGCGTCGCTTTCCTGCTAAAAAGAAACGCGATGGTAGTACGGGCTTAGAATGGTTGCCATGACCGCCCGAGACCTCAAGCCCACGTTCAAGTGGGACGATCCCCTCCTCCTCGAAGACCAGCTCACCGAGACCGAGCGGATCGTGCGCGACAGCGCCCGCGCGTACGCGCAGGAGCGCCTCATGCCGCGCATCCTCGAGGCGAACCGCCACGAGAAGTTCGATCGCGCCGTGTTCACCGAGATGGGGGCGCTCGGCTTCCTCGGCCCGACGATCGACGGCTACGGCTGCGCCGGCGTGAACCACGTGAGCTACGGCCTCATCGCGCGCGAGATCGAGCGCGTCGACTCCGCCTACCGGTCCACGATGAGCGTGCAGTCCTCGCTCGTGATGCATCCGATCCACGCGTACGGCACCGAGGAGCAGCGCCAGAAGTGGCTGCCGCGCCTCGCCACGGGCGAGCTCATCGGCTGCTTCGGCCTCACCGAGCCGGGCTTCGGCTCCGATCCGAACGGCATGATCACGCGCGCGAAGAAGGGCGGCGGCGGTTATCGCGTGAGCGGCGCGAAGATGTGGATCACGAACGCGCCGGTCGCCGACGTCTTCGTCGTGTGGGCGAAGGACGACGCGGGAGACATCCGTGGCTTCGTGCTCGAGAAGGGGATGAAGGGGCTCACGGCGCCCAAGATCGAGGGCAAGTTCAGCCTGCGCGCGAACGTCACCGGCGAGATCGTGATGGACGAGGTGGCGGTCCCCGAAGCGAACCTGCTGCCGAACGTGAAAGGCCTCAAGGGACCTTTCGGCTGCCTCAACAAGGCGCGCTACGGGATCTCGTGGGGCGCCATGGGGGCGGCCGAATTCTGCTGGCACGCCGCGCGCCAGTACACGCTCGACCGCAAGCAGTTCGGAAAGCCGCTCGCCGCCAACCAGCTGGTGCAGAAGAAGCTCGCGGACATGCAGACCGAGATCGCGCTGCAGTTGCAGATGTCGCTCAGGCTCGGGCGCCTCATGGACGAGGGCCGCGCGACGCCGGAGATGGTGTCGATGGCCAAGCGCAACGCCTGCGGCAAGGCACTCGAGATCGCGCGCGTCGCCCGCGATATGCACGGCGGCAACGGCATCTCGGACGAGTTCCACGTGATCCGCCACGCGATGAACCTCGAGGCGGTGAACACCTACGAAGGCACGCACGACATCCACGCGCTCATCCTCGGGCGCGCGCAGACGGGAATCTCGGCCTTCTAGCTAGGTTCCCTAGTGCACTTCCTCGGAGGGAAGGACGTCGGCGGGAACGGTGTAGGTCGTGACGCCCTCTTCGTGGAGCTCGGCGGCCTCCTCTCGCGTGACGTGCCCGCGGATGCCGCGTGCTTCCTCTTCCTTGTAGTGGATGCGCCTTGCGATCTCGGCGAACCTGGTGCCGACGTTCTCGGTGTTGGCGAGGATGTATTTGCGCAGCGCCGCGACCGCCGTCTGGCGCGCGGCCTGCGCGTCGGGCGACGCCGCAGCCGTCTCTGCGGACGTGTGCACATGCGGCGCCGACGGGAGCTTGCGGATTTCCGCGCTCGAGCACGTCGGGCATTCGAGGAGACCGGCCGCGGCCTGCTTTTCGCACGCCTCGGCGGAGGCGAACCAACCCTCGAAGAAATGGCCGCCGGGACAGGCGAGCTGGTAGACGATCATGGAGTGGAAGTGGGGGCTGCGGGCGGCGTTTCAACCACGAGCGCCTCGACCGAGCGCGCAAGGCGCTCGACGACGGCCGAGCAGGCGACGCGATGGCGGTTCACGTATTCCTCGTGGTTGCGCTCCACCTGGTCGAGATCGTACACGTAGTTCACCATCAGCCCGAACGACTGCGCAAGTCCCCGGGGGCTCGTATCGGCCGCCCAGTCGATGCGCTCGAGCCGCGCGCCGTTGCCGAGGTGGAAGCGCGCCACCGGATCGCACGCGTGGCCGTTCTCCCACTCGCGCGTGAGGAACCATGCCGCGAGCCCCTCGAGAGGCTCGCGCAGCTCCACGCCGGGCGCGGCCGTCGCGTCCGCGATCGCGGCGAAGAGCGGCGCGAGCGCGGGATCCTCGTTCGCGCCCGCGCGGCGCACGGCCCGCTTCGCCCACGCGCGCAGCCCCGGCGCCGGCGACAGTGTCGCGAACACCTTGAGATTCGGAAGCTCGGCATGCAGGTCCTCGGCAACCTGCTTGATGAGGAAATTGCCGAAGGAGATGCCGCGCAAGCCCGGCTGGCAGCTGGTGATCGAATAGAACACCGCGCAGCGCGCGCGGCGCGGATCGCCCACCGCGCTCTCCTGCGCGAGGATCGGGGCCACGGCCGCGGGCAGCTCGTCGACGAACGCGACCTCGACGAAGATGAGCGGCTCGTCGGGAAGCGCGGGGTGGAAGAACGCGAAGCAGCGCCGGTCGCGCTCGAGCCGGCGCTTCAGGTCGGGGAATCCGTGGATCTCGTGCACCGCCTCGTACGCGATGAGCTTCTCGAGGATCGCCGCGGGCGTATTCCAGTCGATGCGCCGCAGCTCCAGGAACCCGCGGTTGAACCACGAGCCCAGCAAGTGGCTCAGGTCCTGGTCGATGACGGCGAGCTGCGGTTGCGACTTGATCGCCTCGAGCAGATCGCGCCGCAGCCCCACGAGGACCGCGGTTCCTCCCGGCGCCATGTTCATGCGGCGGAAGACCTCCTGGCGCGCCGGCTCCGCCGCGCGCTGCAGGCGCCGGTGCGCCTCGGGCGACGGATCGTCGTGGTAGGCCTGCGCGGCCGCGAGCACGGCGTCGCGGTCGGGCGAGAAATCCGTCGCGAGGCGTTCGAAGAAGCAGGCGCGTGCGGCGGCATCCAGCCCGCGATAGAGCGCGATCGCGCGCCGCGCGAGCACCGCGCCCGCGGCCTCGCCGCGCTGCGAGACGAGGGTGCGCAGGAGCTCGGCGAGGCGATCGGCGCGCCGCTCGGCCACGCCCTTGGAAACGCCGTTCCGGAACGAGCCCACGATGCGCTCGAGCAGCGCACGCGGCGTCATCTTGTTCGAAACCTCTCGCGCAATATGTTCTTCCATATCTAGCCCGTCGCTTTCCCCGGCAATGCCTCGACGAAGTAGACGCGCCCCGGAACTTTGAAGTTCATGGCATCTTGGGAACGAATCCGAGCTTGAGCTCCTCGTCGGCCACTCCCGAGGCCCGGTAATCGGCGAACGCCGGCGTCTCCTCGCGGCTCTCGCCGAGGATCGCCGCGACGGCCGCCCCGGGCAACACCTGGATGTTCGCGCCATAGACGCTCGTCACGCGCGCCGCGGGCGCCGCCAGCGCGACGTACACGCCGCCACTCGCCTGCCCGACCACGGTGAGGCCGACCCGCGCGCCTGCCGCGGCGGCGGCCGAAAGCGCGAACGCCATGTCGACGACGAACTCCGTCAGCACGATGCGCTCGTCGTCCAGGCGCGCGGCATGCGTGCCGCAATCGAGCAGCACCTCGATGCGCGCCGGCGGTGTCGCGGCGAGCTGCCAGACGCTCTCGGAGAAATGCCAGGCGCGATGCGCGCCCAGCGGGCTCTTGCCGACGATGCCGACGAAGCGCTCCTCGGCGCCGTCGCGGCGTCCCGTGCCGTTGAGCACGCCGTGGATCTCGTTCGCTTCGTAGCCTTGCGCGTAGATCTTCTCCAGATCGCGGCGGCGCACCGCCTCGGGGCGCGCGCCCGGCGCCTGCTTCGCCAGGCGCAGCGCGAGCGCCTCGTGGCGCAACCGCAGCGCCGCCGCCGCGTCGCCGCCCGGCACGAGCGCCTCGCGCAGCCAGGGGCGCACGTCGTCGCTGGCCGCCCAGATGCGATTGGCCGAGGTCGCCTTCGCGCGCGCGGCCGACGAGATCGCCGCCTGCGCCATCGCCGCGAACATCTCGTCCATCACGGTCGTGCCGCTGGCGGTGGCGAGGATCGACGGCCCCGACATCGCGAGCTGCGTGCCCGCGTCGAACAGCCGCTCGCGCGCGAGGTGCGCGAGCATGCTCGAGCCGCCGAAGCAATTCTTGCCGAGGATCGCCGCGACCGGCACGCCCGCGAACACCGCATCGAGGCCGGCGCGGTAGAGCTTGCGGAAGGCGCCGAGCGCGGCAAGCCCTTCCGACAGCTTGGCGCCGGCAGAGTCGAGGAAGAGCACCAGCGCCGTGCGCTCGCGCGCGCACACCGCGAAGAGTGCGGCGAGCCGCTCGCATTCGAGGCGCCCGAGCGAACCGCTCGCCGCGCGATTCTCGACGAAGGCAGCGCGTACCGGGCGCGATTCCAGCGTGCCGCGGCCGATGGTGACGTTGCCCGCGCGCTCGCCGAGGGGCTCGAACGCGAGCGCCTCCCGGAGCGCGTCCGCGAGCGGTGCCGCTGCGCTCACAACGCCTCCGCGACGGCGACGACCGGATGCACGGCGCGGCGCGCGGTGCCGTCGAAGATCTGTTGGCGGCAGCTCGTGCCCGCCGCCACGATCGTCGCACCACCCGGGGCCGCGCGCACCGCCGGCAACAGGGCCGCCTCCGCCATCGCCATCGACGCCTCGAAATGGCCGAGCTCGTGGCCGAAGGCGCCCGCCATGCCGCAACACGACGATTCGATCGGCCCGACGTCGGCGCCTGGAATCGCGCGCAGCAGCGCGAGCGTCGCATCGAACGCGTCGAAAGCCTTCTGGTGGCAATGACCATGCACGCGTAGCGGCGCCGCGCTTCGGTCCGCGCGCCACGCAAGCTCGACCCTGCCCGCCGCAAGCTCACGGGCGAGATACTGGTCGATGAGCTCGACGCGCGCGGCGCGCCGCACCGCCGGATCGCCGGGAAAGAGCGCCGCATGCTCGTCGCGAAAGGTGAAGACGCACGAGGGCTCGAGTCCCACGATCGGCGTCCCCGCCTGGAGATGCGGCTCGAGCGCCGCGAGCGTACGCCGCGCTTCATGCCGCGCCTCGTCCACGAGGCCGACCGCGAGATACGTCCGGCCGCAGCACAAAGGCCTGCCCTCGCCCCCCGCCACGATGACCTCGTGTCCGCTCGCCTCCAGCACGCGCTGCGCGGCATCGAGATTCGCAGGCTCCCACCATGTGTTGAACGTATCGGCGAAAAGGACGACGCGCTTCGCGCCCTTCACGCCGACGCGCGCGCGCCAGCGCCGATGCCACGCGGGCAGCGGCCGCCGCCGGTCGAAGCCGAGCGCCTCGATCGCGGCGCCCGCGCCCGGCATGCGCTGGGCCGCGCCGAGGAGCGGTTGCAGCCGCGCGAGCCACGGCGCGAGCCGCGGCAGGTGGCCGACGATCCGATCGTGAAGGGAAAGAACGCCGCGCTCGCGCCGCTCGCGCGCGAGCACCTCGATCTTCATGCGCGCCATGTCGACGCCGGTGGGGCACTCGCGCCGGCATCCCTTGCACGACACGCACAGGTCGAGCGCATCCAGCACGGCCGCGGTCGCCTCGGGCTCGGGCCCGAGCTGGCCCGAGAGCGCGAGGCGCAGCGTGTTGGCGCGGCCGCGGGTGAGGTCGCGCTCGTTGCGGGTCGCGCGATAGCTCGGGCACATCGTGCCGGCGTCGAACTTGCGGCAGTGCCCGTTGTTGTTGCACATCTCGACCGCGCGCGCGAAGCCGCCCCAGGCGCTCCAGTCGAGCGACGAGCGGTCCTCCGGCGCGCGATACGACGGTCCGTAGCGAAAGAGCGAGCGGTCGTCCTGGCGCGGAGGGTTGACGATCTTGCCGGGATTCATGAGGCCCCGCGGATCGAACCACGACTTGATCTCGGCGAGCGCGCCGGTGAGGCGCGGGCCGAAGAACGGCGCGATCCATTCCGAGCGCACGAGGCCGTCGCCATGCTCTCCCGAGTACGCGCCCTTGTAGCGGCGCACGAGCTCCGCGGCCTCCTCGGCAATTCGGCGCATGCGCACGGCGCCGTCGCCTTTCATGTTGAGGATCGGCCGCACGTGCAGGCATCCCACCGATGCGTGCGCGTACCACGTACCTTCGGTGCCGTGCTTGCGGAAGACGTCGCTCAGCTGCGTGGTGTATTCGGCGAGGTGCTCGAGCGGCACGGCGCAGTCCTCGATGAACGAGACCGGCTTTCCGTCGCCCTTCATCGACATCATGATGTTCAGGCCGGCCTTGCGCACCTCCCAGAGCGAGCGTTGCTCGGCGGCGTCCACGATCTCGACCACCGCGCCAGGAAAGCCCAGGTCGCCCATCAGCTCGCCGAGGCGCCTTACTCCCGCGAGCTGCGGGTCGCGTTCGGCGCCGGAGAATTCCACCAGCAGGATCGCCTGCGGCTCGCCCTTCACGAAACGGCGGATGATCGGCGCGAACGCGGCGTTCGAGAGTGCGAGATCGATCATCGTGCGGTCGACGAGCTCCACCGCGCTCGGGCCGAGCTTCACGATGTGCTGCGCGGCCTGCATCGCGTCGTAGAAGCGCGGGAAGTGCGCGACGCCGAGCGCGCGGTGACGCGGCAGCTCGGCGAGCTCGATCTCGATCCTCTCGAACCACGCGAGCGTGCCTTCGCTGCCGACGAGCAGGCTCGCGAGATTGGGCACGAGGCGGTTGAGGTTGTAGCCCGCGACGTTGCGCGCGGTCTTCGGGTAGCGTGCGGCGATCTCGTCCTTCTCGCGCTCGAAGAGCGCGGCCGCCCTGCGCGCGAGCTCGGCAATCTCCGGGTCCACCGGCGCCGCATCGAATCGCCCGCGCACGCCCGTCGGCAGCCACGCGTGCACCGCCCGCACGCGGTCGACCATGTTGCCGTAGGCGAGCGAGCGCGAGCCGCACGAATTGTTGCCGGCCATCCCGCCGAGCGTGGCCTGCGCCGAGGTCGACACGTCGACCGGATACCAGAGCCCGAGCGGCCGCAGCCGCGCGTTCAATTGGTCGAGCACCACGCCCGGCTCGACCACGGCGCGCCGCGCCGCCGCATCCACGGCGAGCACGCGATGGAGAAACTTGCTGTCGTCGATGACGAGCGCCGCGCCCACCGTCTGGCCGCACTGGGAGGTGCCGGCGCCGCGGGGCAGGATCGCCGTTCCCGATTCCGCCGCGATCTCGAGGGCGGCAATGGCGGCCTCGGCGGTGCGCGGGACGACGACGCCGATCGGCATCACCTGGTAGATCGACGCATCGGTCGCGTAGCGCCCGCGGCTCGCCGCGTCGAAAAGCACCTCGCCATCGACCTCGCGCGCGAGCCGCTGGGCGAGCGCGGCGCCGCTCCGCTCGGTCTTCCGTGCGAAACGCACGGGTTGCGAGTGGGTTTGTGTCATCGAGGCTTTTACCGCGAGATCGTGCGGCGGGTACCCGGGTGCGGCATTATTGACCGAGAATATCGGTTTTTCGAGGTCCCCATGCCCGCCGGCCGCCATTTCCTGCAAATCCCCGGTCCGACCAACGTGCCCGACCGGATCCTGCGCGCCATCGACCGGCCGACGATCGACCATCGCGGCCCCGAGTTCCAGCAGCTCGGCAAGGACGTGCTCGAAGGCATCAAGCGCGTCTTCAAGACGCGCCATCCGGTGGTGATCTACCCGGCATCGGGAACGGGAGCGTGGGAAGCGGCGCTCGTGAACACGCTCTCGCCGAAGGACAGGGTGCTGATGGTCGAGACCGGACACTTCGCGGCGCTGTGGCACAAGATGGCGAAGAAGCTCGCGCTGGACGTCGAATTCATCCCGGGAGACTGGCGTCATGGCGCGGATCACGCCGCGATCGCCGAGCGCCTCGCGGCGGACAAGGCGCACGCCATCAAGGCGGTATGCGTCGTGCACAACGAGACCTCCACCGGCGTCACGACCCGCATTCCGCTCGTGCGCAAGGCGATCGACGAGGCGAAGCATCCGGCGCTCCTCATGGTCGACACGATCTCGTCGCTCGCCTCGATCGACTACCGTCACGACGAATGGGGCGTCGA
>Ga0075426_10000526_pt1 | contig 26332 bp, 26 predicted proteins | sample SoiMethybrSBSTD5_FD_75304 | JGI IMG/M metagenome (GOLD analysis project Ga0075426, IMG submission 75304) | Bulk soil microbial communities from a Populus tree surrounding site in Tennessee, USA - Soil MetaG P. TD hybrid SBSTD5 | ecosystem: Environmental > Terrestrial > Soil > Tree plantation...
GCGCGACCTCGGCATAGGGCTTGCCTGCGAAGCTCGCGATCGTGTCACGATCGAGTCGCGGCCACGTTTCGGGCACGTAGAGCCCGCCGTCGCGTGCGAGTCCCGCAAGCGTGACGTCGATGAAGCCGAGCGGCGGGGCTTCGCCCCGAGTCGAGATGTAGCGCACCACGTTCACCCTGCAACGCCATTCGGCACCCCGACGCACGGAAGCGATCCGCGTCGCCCCCGCGCATCGTTTAACTGTTTGGAATCGCAACCTTAACGCCGACGCAGGATCGCGTCGCGCGGTTCGCAAAAGACTAGTCGGAAGGGCCCGCCGGCACAAGAAAGGGATTAACGGGAACCCGTAATTTGGGTTACCGGCCGCGGCGCCGGCCGGCCGCCCAGACCCCGAAAATGACCACCAGGACCAGGGCCAGTCCGTACCAGGTAATTGCATACCCCAGATGATTATTGGGGAAGGAGGGCTGCAAGGCCCCCACCTGGGGCAACCCGCCCGCGGCGGGGGGCGCTTCCTGCTCAATATAGAAGGGGGCAACCGGCCCCACCACCTTGGCGGCCGCAATCGCGGCCGGATCGCGGGCGAACCACAAATTGTTGGCCGGATCGGCCGCCGGGGTGAACAGGCCCGGCCGCTCGGGCCAGCGCAGCACCCCGACGATCTGGACCGGGCCGGTCACCTCGCCCTCCCGGCGGGTGGCCGGGTCCTGGCGGCCTTGCGGCACGAAGCCGCGGTTGACCATTACGGTGCCGCCGTCGAAGCGGGCGGGGGTGAAGACCCAGTAGCCCGGTCCGGATTCCCCCGCCCGCAGGCTCGAGCCGGTGGTGTAGACCAGCGCCTCCTTGTCGTTGAGGAAGCGGGCCGACACGACCACGCGGCGGAACTCATCCTGCTCCGCATTGAGGCGGGCCCATTCGTCGGGGGCCGGCAGCGGGGTCGGCGGGGCGGCAAAGCGCGCGGAGACGGTCGCGATCAGCGCTTCCTTCCACGCCAGGCGCCGGACCTGCCAGGTGCCGAGCCCGATCAGTATCGCGAAGGCGCAGGCCGCCGCCACCGCCGGCATCACCAGCCCGCGCGATGCCGCCTTCTCCGGCATCACGATTCCCCTGGGCGCTGGAGCCGGCCTTCCGCCGCCTTGTGGTGATATTGCAGGGCGACCAACACGCCCTTGATCGGCCGCAGGGGCAGCACCGCAGTAACGATGACGAGCGGCACCCACAGCGCCGCATGCACCCAGAGCGGCGGCTCGTAGACCGTCTCGACCACCAGCGCGGCGCCGACGACGATGAAGCCCGAGAGGAAGATCACGAACACCGCCGGTCCGTCCCCGGCATCGGCAAAGGAATAATCGAGCCCGCAGGCCTTGCAGGACGGTGCAAGCGTGAGGAAGCCGGAGAACATCTTGCCCTTGCCGCAGCACGGGCAACGGCCCGCGAGCCCGGCGAGGATCGGATTGGGCGGCTCAGGCCGGGCGTCGGCCATGGGATGCTTCTCCTGACAAACGCGCAGATCGTCACCCCGGCCGCAAAACGCAAGAGGCGGCCCGCGCGGCCGCCCCTCGCCTCACGCTTCTATCGCGTATCGCGCCTCATCCGGCGTGCGCGCCGGCTCCCCAGACATAGATGCAGGAGAACAGGAACAGCCACACGACGTCGACGAAGTGCCAGTACCAGGCGGCGAACTCGAAACCGAGGTGCTGCTTCGGCGTGAACTGGCCCGCCAGGGCGCGGAGCAGGCACACGATCAGGAAGATCGAGCCGACGATGACATGGAAGCCGTGAAAGCCGGTCGCCATGAAGAAGGTAGCGCCGTAGATGTTGCCTTTGAAGGCGAAAGTCGCGTGGCTGTATTCCCACGCCTGCACGCAGGTGAAGGTGAGACCGAGCGCGATGGTGCAGATGAGCCCCCACTTGAGGCCCTGACGGTCATTGTGCAGCAGCGCGTGGTGCGCCCAGGTGACCGTGGTGCCTGAGGTGAGCAGGATCAGCGTGTTGAGGAGCGGCAGATGCCAGGGATCGAAGGTCTCGATCCCCTTCGGCGGCCAGACGCCGCCGACGAACGCGTCTCGCGCCACCTGGTGGACGTCGTTCGGGAACAGCGCCACGTCGAAATAGGCCCAGAACCAGGCGACGAAGAACATCACCTCCGAGGCGATGAACAGGATCATGCCGTAGCGGTGCGAGATCTGCACCACGCGGGTGTGATATCCGCCGGCTTCCGCCTCCTGCACCACGTCGCTCCACCAGGAGAACATGACGTAGAGGATGCCTGCGAAGCCTGCCGCCATCAGCCAGACCGCGCCCGGGAACATGTTGTGCATCCAGGTGATGGCGCCGACGGCCGTGACGAAGGCCGCGAGCGATCCCACCGCCGGCCACGGGCTCGGGTCGACCAGGTGGTAGTCGTGGTGCTTGGCGTGGGCCTCGGCCATCTGCGTGGTCTCCGTCGTCGATCGTCGTCAATGCGCACGAAGCGAAGCCAGCTCGGCCGCAGCAGCGGGCCGCAGCGATTGCTTCGTCGTGCCTTTCAAAGCGTCGGGTGTTGCGGCGCTGGGCGCCGGCTTCAAGTCGCGAATGGGATAGAAGGTGTAGGACAGCGTGATGGTGTTGAGATCGTCCTGGTCGGAATCCTTGGCGAGCGCCGGATCGACATAGAACACCACCGCCATCTCCCGCTTCTCGCCCGGCGCGAGCCGCTGCTCGGTGAAGCAGAAGCAGTTGATCTTGGTGAAATACGAGCCGACGGTGGTCGGCGCGACGTTGTAGGCCGCCTGGCCGGCGGTCGGGCGCGCGGCTTCGTTGGTGACCGTATAGTAGACCGTGGCAACCTCGCCGATCCTGAGATCGATCGACGTGACCTCGGGCGCGAACTTCCACGGCAGGCCGGGGCCCACATTGGCGTCGAAGCGGACCGTGATCTTGCGGTCGAGCATGCCGGCCGGCGCGACGCTCGCGATCTGCGGGATGCCGCCGAACCCGGTCGCGCGGCAGAACCAGCTGTAGAGCGGGACCGCCGCATAGGCGAGGCCGACCATCAGGGCGACGAAGACGCCGCAGGCGGCCGCGACCGCGATGTCGCGCCCGCGCCTCGCTCCCGGCTGTTTGCCCGCGTCGCTCATCATCGACCCTGCTGCGTCACGCCCGGCTGGGCCGGCAATCCCAGATTGCCCGCTCCGAACTTGACGATGGTAAGCACGAAGAACAGCAGCATGAGCCCCGCGAGCACGAGCGCGATCGCAACCGATCGCTTGCGCTGGCGACGCTTCTGCTCCTCGGTGAGGACGATGCCGTTCTCGTCATCGTGGGCCACTGCCGTCATCCGCCGCTACACCGTCCGGCCGAGCAGATGGCTGAGCCGATCGTCGGCCAGGAGCACTGCGAAGAGCATGAAGAGATAGAGAATGGAGAAGGCGAACAGCCGCTTGGCGGCCACGAGCTCGCGCTCGCGCATGACCTGCAGCGCCAGCGCCACGATGACGGCGCCGGCGACGATGGCGACCGCGCCATAGAGCGCGCCCGCATAGCCGGCGAGCCATGGCGCGATGCCGAGCGGCGCGAGCATCAGGGAGTAGATCAGGATCTGCCGCCGGGTCTCGGCGCGGCCGCAGACCACCGGCAGCATGGGGACGCCGGCGCGCGCGTAGTCGTCGGCGCGCCACAGCGACAGGGCCCAGAAATGCGGCGGGGTCCAGAAGAAGATGATGAGAAAGAGGATGACCGCCTCGGCGCCGATGCCGCCGGTCGCCGCCGCCCAGCCGATCATGGGCGGAAAGGCCCCGGCGGCGCCGCCGATCACGATGTTCTGCGGCGTCGAGCGCTTGAGCCACATGGTGTAGATCGCGACGTAGAAGAAGATCGTGAAGGCGAGCAGGCCCGCCGCCAGCCAGTTGGTGGCGAGCCCGAGCACCGCGACCGATCCGACCGCAAGCGTCATCCCGAAGCCGAGCGCCTCGCCGCGCGTGACCCGGCCGGCCGGAATCGGCCGGCTCGCGGTGCGCGTCATCACGGCGTCGATGTCGGCGTCGTACCACATGTTCAGCGCCCCGGCGGCGCCGGCGCCGACCGCGATGCACAGCAGCGCCACGAAGCCGAGCACCGGGTGGAGATGTCCCGGCGCCACGATCAGCCCGACGAGGGCGGTGAAGACGACGAGCGACATCACCCGCGGCTTCAGCAGCGCGACGAAATCCCCCACCTCGGCGCGGCTCGGCTCGATGCGCGGCTGCGCGATGCCGGGACGGGCGAGATTGGCGCCTTGGGTGACGAGGGACATGGCGGTTGCCTGGGTCGTGATCGGCCGCGCCTCACTTGATGCGCGGCAGCACCTCGAACTGATGGAACGGCGGCGGCGAGGACAGCGTCCACTCGAGCGTGGTCGCGCCCGGCCCCCACGGATTGGCGGCTGCACGCTCCTTGCGCATGAAGGCGCGCGCCATCCCGAAGAAGAAGATCAGGATGCCGAAGCCGGAAATGTAGGAGCCGACCGACGAGATGAAGTTCCAGTGGGCGAATGCATCCGGATAGTCGGCGATGCGCCGCGGCATCCCGGCGAGGCCGAGGAAGTGCTGCGGGAAGAAGACCATGTTCACGCCGACGAAGGTCACCCAGAAGTGCAGCTTGCCGATCCACTCCTCGTACATGTAGCCGGTGATCTTGGGGAACCAGTAGTACCAGCCGGCGAAGATCGTGAAGACCGCGCCGAGCGACAGCACGTAATGGAAGTGCGCCACCACGTAATAGGTGTCCTGCAGGATGCGGTCGACCGCTGCGTTGGCGAGCACGACGCCGGTGACGCCGCCGACCGTGAACAGGAAGATGAAGCCGATCGCCCACAGCATCGGCGTCTTGAACTCGATCGAGCCGCCCCACATCGTGGCGATCCACGAGAAGATCTTGATGCCGGTGGGCACCGCGATCACCATGGTGGCGGCGACGAAATAGGCCTGCGCGTGCGGCGACATGCCGACCGTGTACATGTGGTGCGCCCACACGACGAAGCCGATGAAGCCGATCGCCACCATCGCATAGGCCATGCCGAGATAGCCGAACACCGGCTTGCGCGAGAAGGTCGCGATGATCTGGCTGACCATGCCGAAGCCCGGCAGGATGAGGATGTAGACCTCGGGGTGGCCGAAGAACCAGAACAGGTGCTGGAACAGCACCGGATCGCCGCCGCCGTCCGGACTGAAGAACGTGGTGCCGAAGTTGCGGTCGGTGAGCAGCATGGTGATCGCGCCGGCGAGGACCGGCAGGGCGAGCAGGAGCAGGAACACCGTCACCAGGATCGACCAAACGAACAGCGGCATCTTGTGCAGCGTCATGCCGGGCGCGCGCATGTTGAAGATCGTGGTGATGAAGTTGATGGCGCCGAGGATCGAGGAGGCGCCGGCGAGATGCAGCGACAGGATCGCGAAGTCGACCGCCGGGCCCGGGTGGCCCGAGGTCGAGAGCGGCGCGTAGATCGTCCATCCGGCGCCGACGCCCGGCGCGCCCGGCTCGCCCTCGACGAAGGCGGAGGTGAGCAGCAACGCGAACGAGGCCGGCAGCAGCCAGAACGAGACATTGTTCATGCGCGGGAACGCCATGTCGGGCGCGCCGATCATCAGCGGCACGATCCAGTTGCCGAACCCGCCGATCATCGCCGGCATCACCATGAAGAAGATCATGATCAGGCCGTGCGCGGTGGTGAACACGTTGAACTGGTGGGTCTCGTGGAAGACCTGCAGCCCGGGGAACATCAGCTCGGCGCGGATCGCGATCGACATCCCGGCGCCGATCACCCCGGCTGCCATCGCGAACACGAGGTACATCGTGCCGATGTCCTTGTGGTTGGTCGAATAGACGAAGCGGCGCCAGCCGGTCGGATGGCCGTGGTCGCCGTGATCAACGTGCGCTGCTGCGTGCGTAGCCATTGTCTGGTCCTTCGAGTCTTTATCGTCCGACGGTCGCCCCTAAGCTCCCCGGCCGGCGGTCACTGGTGTCCCAATTCGGCGAGCGTGCGCGGCCCGCCCTCATCGGCCGTCACCCAGTCGGGATGGGCCTTCTTGGTGTCCGCGAGCCACTGGTTGAAGGCCTGCTCGCTGACCACCCGCACGGCGATCGGCATGAAGGCGTGATCCTTGCCGCAGAGCTCGGAGCACTGGCCGTAGTAGACGCCTTCGCGCTCGGCCTTGAACCAGGTCTCGTTCAGCCGGCCCGGAATGGCGTCGATCTTGATGCCGAAGGACGGCACCGCGAACGAGTGGATCACGTCGGCGCCGGTGGTCAGGACGCGGACCACCTTGTTGACCGGCACCACCAGCTGGTTGTCCACGGAGAGAAGCCGAGGAACGTCCGCATTGCTGTCCTTGGCGAGGCGCGCCTGGCGATCCTGATCGCTGAGCATCAGCGAGTCGAACTCCAGCTTGGCGTCCGGATAGGTGTAGGTCCAGAACCACTGCTTGCCGGTCGCCTTCACGGTGAGGTCGGCCGGCGGCGTATTGAGCTGGTAGAACAGAATCTTGAAGGACGGAAGGGCGATCGAGAGCAGGATCAGGATCGGGACGGCGGTCCAGGCGATCTCGAGCCAAGTGTTATGGGTGGTGCGCGACGGCGTCGGGTTGGCGCGGGCGTTGAAGCGCACGATCACGGTGACGAGAAGCACGAGCACGAACAGCGTGATGATCGTGATCACCCACAGCAGATAGGTGTGGAATCCGACGATGTCGTCCATCACAGGGGTGGCGGACTCCTGCGGACCGATTTGCCAATCGCTCGGGCGCCCGAGCCCCGCCCACGCGGCGCCGCTGCCCAGCAGCGCCATCACGGCAACGATCGCCGCAGCATAAAATCGCGAGATGACCTGCATCGTCGTCCAGCTCCTTCGACGAAGGCGGCCGTGACCGGCCTATATGTTGGCGCATGCTCCGATCGGCGAGCCGCTTCCCACTTCGCCGGGACATGCGCTGGTGCACCATTTGCGCGAGGCAGGTGCGATGTTGGCGAGCCGCTGCGACCCGGAGCCGCATTGGCGAGCTTCCGGTGCGCGGGGCAGCGCACCCGGACGAAACCCGCGCTTCTCAAACCACAATTCAGCCCGCCTCGCAATGCGGCTCGTTGCATGACGCAAGGGAGATGTGGGCAGAGCGGCGGCGCCCATTTCATTCGGCGGTTCAAGCGGATCGCCGCATCGGACGGCCCCGCCCCTCATTCTTGACACGATGGGTCGCTCCTGTACCTCAAGGCATCGACGTCACGGAGGGCTGCGATTCGGCCCACACGAGGCCCGCCGGCCGGGGCATCCGGGCCACAGGGAAGCTTGAGAGATGGGTCATTTCCGCAAAGGCGCACTGCGAGCGGCCGCAATGGCTGCGGCCGGCGCGGCGGCATGCCTGCTCGCCTCGGCCGGGTCCGCCTCGGCCCAAGGGGCGATCCGCTCCGTGCACGGCGACTGGCAGATCCGCTGCGAGACGCCGCCCGGGGCGCAAAGCGAGCAGTGCGCGCTCTTCCAGAGCGTGGTGGCCGAAGATCGCGCCAGCGTCGGAATCACCGTGCTGGTGCTGAAGACCGCCGATCAGAAGACCCGTCTCATGCGGGTCCAGGCGCCGCTCGGCGTGCTGTTGCCGGCCGGGCTCGGCCTCAAGGTGGACAATGTGGACGTCGGCCGCGCCGGTTTCGTGCGCTGCCTGCAACGCGGCTGCTATGCCGAGGTCGTCATGGACGACGAGCTGGTCAAGAAGCTGCGCGGCGGCCAGACCGCTACCTTCTTCATCTTCCAGACCCCGGAAGAAGGCATCGGATTTCCGCTCAGCCTCAAGGGCTTCGGCGAAGGCTACGACCAGCTGCCGTAACGGCAGCGGCGCGGCCCTCAGTGGCCGAGCGTGCTCTCCGCGGTTGCCGGCGCGAGCGCGAGCAACGCCTCATAGGCGTCGACCAGGCCTGCCCCGTCGCCCCCCTCCTCGCGGCTGCCTAAGGAAAGATGCTTCGCGGTCTGCGTCAGGATGGCCTGCACGGCGGCAGGCGTGAGATCCGGGTTGCGATCGATCAACAGGGCCGCGAGCCCGCTCACATGCGCGGTCGCCACCGAGGTGCCGGTCGTGAAGCCGTAGAGGCTGTCGGGCGCGGCGACGAAGATGTCGACGCCGGGCGCCGCGACCGACACATAGGCGCCGCGATTGGCCACCTTCAGCAGCCGGTCGTCGGCATCTGTCGCCGTGACGGCGATGACCTCCGGATAGGCGGCCGGATAGTCCGGCGCCGCCTGCGGACCGTCATTGCCGGCCGCGGCGACCAGCACCAGCCCCTTGCGGCGGGTGGCCGCGATCATCTCGTGCAGCTTCGCATCGGCCGGTCCGCTGAAGCTCATGTTGACGACGCGGGCGCCGGAATCCGCCGCCCACTGCAGCCCATCGAGCACGCGCGTGGTGGTGCTCTGCGCACTCGCGGCGGCGCCATCGAAGGCGCGCACTGCGAGAATGTGCGCGGCGGGCGCCACGCCGACGAGCCGCCCGTGCGCCGCAATCGCGCTCGCCATCGCGGTGCCGTGCGCATGCGGCGAGACGCGGCCCTTGATGGCGTCGAAGCGGCCAGCCAGCACGCCCCGGAGCTCGGGATGGGAGTCGTCGATCGCCGAGTCGATCACCGCGACGAGCACATGGCTTCCGGTCGCGAGCGCGTGCGCCTGGGCGAGATGCAGCTTGCCGACAACATATTGCGCGGGGTCGCCGGCGAGCGACGCCGGCGCGGCCTGCTGGGCGAACTGCTGCAGCGTATAAAGGTAGTTCGGCTGCGCGGCGCCGATGCGGGCGTCGCCGCGCAGGGTGCCGAGCACGGCCGGAACGGCGCGCCGATCGGTGATGCGGAATTGGTAGAGCGCCGTATCGATGAGCGGCAGGCGGTGCACGCCGAGGAGAGCAAGCCGCTGGCTCTGGGCAAAGCGCACGATGGTTTGCGGCGAGATATTGCTCGCAAAGCTCACGAGCACCTCGTCGGGAACGAAGCGGCGCTCGCCGGCCGCCGGAGTGACGATGGCGGGCGCGCCACCACCCGGCCCGCCCCTGCTCGCGGCAGGTGCGGCGACGGGCGCAGGCGGCGGATCGACGATGCCAACAGGCGCTGCGGGCGGCGGGAACTCGACGACGATCGGCCGATGCGGACGGTGCGGCCGGCCGGGCGGGCGCGGCGGGTTTTCGCGCGGCGGCACGACCACGATGCGCGAGCCGGTGCGCGCGCGAATGCGGTGCGCGGGGGTCCCCTCCGGACCGCTGCGGGTTCCGATCCGGCTGCCTGGGGGCTGACCATGATAGACGGAGTCGTGGGGCGGACCGTTCGAGCCGCCGGAGCCACGCAATGCCATTGCGCTCGCGCTGGCGCTGCCCGCCGCGAGCGCCGCAACGCTTGCGGCGAGGGAGAGCGCCAGGGAGGCGGCGATCCGGGCGGCCCCTGCGGTCCGTGTCGGCCGTTGCGAAAGGCCCGCACTTCCCCCCGGGCGCTGATCGGTCGGCATGACGCACTCCTCCGGCTTGACCACGGAGCGTCCGCCCTGCGCTACCGACGGACACCTCAAGCCTTAGTGCCTGCCTGAGGCCCTTCGGTTCAAAAAACACTGCCGGAAAATGCCGCTCGCGGATCGGGCCGGCATCACCTATCTAGGATGCAATCAAAGGGAACCTCTCATGACCCTCCCGACTGCATCGCTGATCGACCGTGCAGGGCTCGACCGCACGCGCATCGACAAGATCGTCGTCCGCGGCCTCGAAGGCGCGGATGACGGCGAGCTCTATCTCGAATACCGCCAATCCGAAGTGCTGGTGTTCGACAACGGACGCCTCAAGCAGGCCACCTACGACACGGCGCAGGGTTTCGGCCTGCGTGCCGTCAAGGACGACGCGGTCGGCTACGCCCACGCGTCGGACGTCTCGGAAGCCGCGATCTCACGCGCCGCGGACGCGGTGCGCGCCGTCAAGGGCGGCTATTCGGGCAGCTTCGCGCAGGCTCCCGGCCGCACCAATCGCCGGCTCTATGGCGACGAGAATCCGCTCGGCGCGCCCTCCTTCGAGACCAAGGTCAAGCTCTTGGAGGAGATCGATGCCTATGCGCGCGGGAAGGACCCGCGCGTGCGCCAGGTGACGGCGAGCCTCGCCGCCTCATACCAGGTGGTCGAAATCCTGCGGCCCGATGGCGAGAGCTATCGCGACGTGCGGCCGTTGGTGCGGGTCAATGTCTCCGTCGTCGCCGGTGAAGGCGACCGTCAGGAGTCCGGCTCGCACGGCTATGGCGGGCGGGAAGGCTATGAGCGCTTCATCGCAGCGGGCGAATGGCGCGGGGCGGTCGACGACGCGGTTCGCCAGGCGATGGTCAACCTGAGCGCCGTGCCGGCGCCCGCCGGCGAGATGGACGTGGTGCTGGGCAGCGGCTGGCCGGGCGTGATGCTGCACGAAGCGGTCGGACACGGCCTCGAAGGCGACTTCAATCGCAAGAAGACCTCGGCCTTCGCGGGCCTCATGGGCCAGCAGGTCGCCGCCCGGGGCGTGACCGTCGTCGATGACGGCACGCTCGCGGCGCGCCGCGGCTCGCTGTCGATCGACGACGAAGGCACGCCCACCAACCGCACGGTGCTGATCGAGGACGGAATCCTGGTCGGCTACATGCAGGATCGGCAGAACGCGCGGCTCATGAAGATGCGGCCCACCGGCAACGGCCGGCGCGAGAGCTATGGCCACGTGCCGATGCCGCGGATGACGAACACCTACATGCTGGCCGGCGAACGCGATCCGGGCGAGATCATCGCATCGGTGAAGAAGGGCATCTACGCGGTGAGCTTCGGCGGCGGACAGGTCGACATCACCTCGGGCAAATACGTCTTCCAGTGCACCGAGGCCTATCAGATCGAGGACGGCAAGGTCGGCGCGCCGCTCAAGGGCGCGATGCTGATCGGCAACGGACCGACCGATCTGCATCGCGTTACCATGGTGGGCAACGATCTCACGCTCGATACCGGCATCGGCACCTGCGGCAAGAACGGCCAAGGCGTGCCGGTCGGCGTCGGCCAGCCGACGCTGCGAATCGATCGCATCACGGTCGGCGGCACCGGCTGAAGACGCCTGAGTCTTCGCGCTCTCACACGATCGTTCAACAAAGACAATCATGCCGCGTTCTGCGCGGCATGATTGTAATCAGCATACGTTTTCGCTCTAGGGCGCAGTATTAAATTTGCTTAAGCGGGGAACTTTGACCGGTTCCCGATTCGAATCCTTTGCCGCGCCGCGAAATCTCCTACATTTGACCAGGATATGGCAAAAATTGCCCGGCATTTCGCACCCCACACCACATCGAAACCTCGTACGGGGAACGGAATGAAAGCGAACGTCGTTATCTGCTGCGCCATTGCTGGAACTTTTCTTGCGACAACCTCTGTCTTTGCTGCCGAGAAACATTCACGTGCGCACGCTCGTGTGCATAGCGTGCATGCCCATAACGCCCGCGTGACTAGCGAGTCGGGCGCGCACTCCGACACGTCGGCCCACGAAGCATTCCAGGCCGGCATCGCGTCGGTCTATTCGGGCGAGAAGACCGCGAATGGCGAATACGCCAGCCCGGGCCGGCTCACTGCCGCGCACAAGACGCTGCCGTTCGGCACCATGGTGAGGGTCACGTCGAAGGAGAACGGCCGGTCGGTGGTCGTGCGCATCAACGATCGCGGCCCGTATGTGAAGGGACGCGTGATCGACCTGATGCCGGCGGCCGCGCATGCGCTCGGCTTCTCCGGGCTTGCCCATGTCTCGCTGGCAGTCGTCGGCCGCAGCTAAGCACGCCCCCAAGACATCGCACGGGGAGTGGAAGAGGACGGGGCCCCCCGTCCTCTTCTTTATTTGTGCTTTAGTTGTGCGACAGCATCTTGCGTAGCATCACATTGCAATCTTCTGCTGGCCGTTGCCTGATCGGCCGCAGGCGCTCAGCGCACCACCCCGGAGATGCAGCAGGGCTTGTGGTGTGGCGTCTTGACCTTGTCCTTGAGGTAGCAGCGCGCCGATGAGCCGCCATAGCCGGGACGCACATAGGTCCAAGCGCGGCAACGATTGTCCGCTTCGCACGCCGCCTTGCACGACAGGCCGGTCGGATCCGGGGCAAGGTCGACATTCTTATAGTCGCCGCCGCCCCGGTCGATGGAGAACTCGACCGGGCCGCGCTTGGGCGCTACCACCCCGGCGCCGCGCACGCCGGAGACGCTGCTCGGCTCCTCGATTCGCGTCGGCACCTGCGCCTTGAGCCAGCAGGTGGCGGTGCCGTCGGCGCTTGGATAGCTGAACGCCCAGGCGCGGCAGCGCGCCTCGTGCTCACAGCGCAGCGCACAAGCCGCCGGATCGCCGCCGCGGATCGGGAAGTTCGCATAGTCGCCCCCCGGCCGGTCGAATCCGACTTGCGCCCGGGCCGGAGCAGCAACGGTCAGGAGCAAAAAAATAAGCGCGATCAATCGCATGGAATTCGGCCGACCCCCGGCATCGTGTGCGCGCCCCGCTTGCATGCGATTCCATGTTATTGAAGCGCGCGCGCGGAAGCGAGGCATAGGCCCCGATGGGCCGCCACATACCCACCGGAACCGCAGGAGCCGCCCGCGAGCCCAGGACGTCCTGTCGCATCGGCGCCGCGTGACAACCCCATGACAAGCGTGCGGCTGCCCCGCACTATGCGGCCTTAGGGGAAGCGGCGAGTCGCGCAGCGGGGGGTTTCACGTCTCCATGAAGTCCGTCATCCGGTGGATCGCGGCGCTGGCCGCGATGACCGCTCTGCTTGCGCCCGCCTTGTGGAATCGGTTCCCCCTCCTGCAGTACGACACGGGCGGCTACCTGGCGCGCTGGTTCGAGGGCTATCTGGTTCCCAGCCGCTCCGTCGTCTACGGACTGTTCGTGGCCGCGGGCTGGCCGCTCGACTTCTGGCCGGTCGTGGTGGTCCAGGCCGCCGCGACGGTGTGGATCCTGGCGCTGGTGCTGCGCGCCTACGGCTTCGGTGGCCGGCCCGGTACCTTGCTCGCCCTCGTGGTCGGGTTATCGCTCACGACCACCCTGCCCTGGATCGCCGGCATTCTGCTGACCGACATCTTCGCCGGGCTCGGCGTTCTTGCGCTGCATCTCCTCGTGCTGCGCCCGGATGCGCTCAGCCGATCCGAACGCGTGTCGCTGGTCGTGTTCGCGGCCTTCGCGGGCGCGACCCACAGCGCCACCTTCCTGGTGCTGTTCGGGCTCGCGGCTGCAGCACTGCTGTTCTCGATCGGCGAGCGCGTGGTCGCCCGTGCGGCCGCGGCGCGCGCGGTCTTCGTGGTGGCGCTCGCCGCCGCGATGCTGCTGGCGGCGAACTTCGCGGTGGCGAAGCGCCTCGCGTGGACGCCGGGCGGCTACGGCATCGTGTTCGCGCGCATGCTCCAGGACGGGATCGTGAAGCGCTTCCTCGACGCGCATTGCGCCGAGCGGCACTTCAAGCTGTGCCCCTATCGGAACGATCTGCCCGCGACCGCGGACGCGTTCCTGTGGGGCAACAGCGCCTTCAATCAGCTCGGCCGTTTCGACGGCCTCGGCGAAGAGATGCGCACGATCGTTCTCGAGAGCCTGGTCGAGCAGCCGGTCCAGCAGATCGAGGCCGCCCTCGCCGCCACCGCCAAGCAGCTCGTGAGCGTCCGCACGGGCGAAGGCGTGCTGACGACGATCTGGCACACCTACAGCATCATCGAGCGCTACACGCCCGCGGTCGTTCCGGCGATGCGGGCGGCGCGCCAGCAGCATGGCGAGCTGCATTTCGCCGCACTCAACGCCATGCAGGTCCCCCTCGCGCTCATGGCCATGGCGCTCCTTCCGGCGCTGATCGTGCTGGGCCTGCGGCGGCCGAGCTTTGCCGATCTCGGTGCGCTCGCCGCGACGGTGTCGCTCGCGATCCTGGGCAATGCGTTCATCTGCGGCACGCTCTCCAATGCGCATGACCGCTATGGCGCCAGACTCGCCTGGGTGCCGCTGTTGGTGGCGGCGCTCGCGTTGCTGCGCCGGCAGAGTCTCGCGGCATCCGCGGACGAGCCGGCGTTGGCGCTGCCGAGCGCGACCGCCCCGGTCTGAGCGCTCCGTTTCGCGGCGCGGCGACATCGCCTATGGTGGAGACCGGGCGCGCCGGCCGTGTCGGCGCGTGGACGGATCCGCCCAATGAACCAATCGCACGACGAGATCGGATTTCTGCTGCTCCCGCTCGCCTTTCTGGCGGCGGCGGTGGTGAGCGTGCCGCTCGCGCGGCTCCTGCGCCTCTCCCCGATCGTCGCCTACCTGGCGGCCGGCATCGTCATCGGTCCATACGGCGTCGGTCTGTTTCGCGACCCGCAGACGATCCTCACGGTGGCGGAGCTCGGCGTGGTGCTGCTCCTCTTCCTCATCGGGCTGGAGCTCGAGCTCGGCCGACTCGTCGCGATGCGCCGCGCGATCTTCGGACTGGGCGCCGCCCAGCTCGCGCTCACCACTGCGGTTCTCGCCGGCGCCGCGATCGCGGTCGGGCTCGCGTCCTGGCGCGGCGCGATCGTCGCGGCGCTCGCGCTGGCAATGTCGGCGACCGCGATCGCGCTGCAGATCCTGGACGAGCGCGGCGAGCTGCAGCAGCCGCATGGCCAGCGCGCCTTCGCGATCCTGCTCTTTCAGGACATGTCGGTGGTGCCGCTCCTCGCCCTGCTCCCGCTGCTCGCCCCGGGCGGCGAGGCCCATGTCGGCCTCGGCCAGGCGCTGCTCTCGGTCGGGACAATCGCGGCCGCGATCGCGGCCGTGGTGGTGGCAGGGCGCTATCTCCTCAATCCGTTCCTGCGTCTCCTGGCCGGCACCGGCGCCCGCGAGGTGATGACGGCAGCCGCGCTCCTGGTGGTGCTCGGGGCCGCGGCCCTGATGCAAGCGGCCGGCATGTCGATGGCGCTCGGCGCGTTCCTCGCCGGCATCATGCTCGCGGAATCGAACTACCGACACGAGCTCGAGGCCGACATCGAGCCATTCCGCGGACTGCTGCTCGCGCTGTTCTTCATGGGCATCGGCATGTCGATCGACCTCGGCGTGGTGCGCGCGAACCTGGCGCTGATCGCGGCGGCGGCGCTCGCCATCACGGTGCTCAAGATCATCGTGGTCTGGGCCGTGTTTCTGCCGATCTGCTCCACGCGCCGCGAGGCGCTGCGTGCGGGGTCCGTGCTCACCGCGGCCGGCGAATTCTCCTTCGTGCTGATCCCGCTCGGCGTCACGCTCGGGTTGCTCGATCGCTCGCAGGGCAGCCTGTTCGCCGCGATCGCGGCCGCCACCATGCTGATCGCGACCCCGACGGCGGCGCTCAGCGCGGCGCTGCTCGACCGTCTCGACCGCGACCGCAAACGCGAGGCGGACGCGTTCGACGGCGCGCGCGGCTCGATCCTGCTGGTCGGCTTTGGCCGCTTCGGCCAGGTCGTCGCCCAATGCCTGCTCGCCGAGGGCGTCGATGTCACCCTGATCGACAACGACCCGGAGATGATCGAGGCCGGCATCCGCTTCGGCTTCAAGGTCTATTATGGCGACGGGTCGCGGCTCGATGTGCTGCGCGCGTCGGGCGCCGGCACTACGCGGGTCATCGCGCTGTGCACCGACAAGCCGGACACCACGAGCCGGATTGTCGATCTGGTGCGGGTGGAATTTCCCGACGCGAAGCTGTTCGTGCGCTCCTACGATCGCCGGCATTCGCTGCGCCTGATCGCCAAGGGTGTCGACTTCGAGCTGCGCGAGACCTTCGAGTCGGCGCTGGCCTTCGGGCGCCGTGCCCTCGAAGGGCTCGGCCTCGACGCCGAGCGCGCGCAGGCAGTCGAGGACTTCGTGCGTGAGCGCGACCTCAACCGCCTCGCCGTGCAGCAGGCCGAAGGCGTCTCCGCCGGCCTCGAGCTCCTGCAGACACGGCTGGTGCAACCGACCCCGCTGTCGGAGCCGAGGCGGGAGGCGAGGTCGCTCAATCTTGCGGCTGCCCCCGCGCCCGAGGCCGAGCGCGAGCGCGCACCGCAATGAGCGCGATGGCATGAGCAAAAAAGCGCCCGCCGGAGGGCCGGCGGGCGCAGGGTCTCGAGCGCGAGAGGGGAACCGCGGTCGAGCCGGAGGCCGATCAGGGGGAGGACCGGCCGGAAGCGAAATCGGCGCTCGGACATGCGAGCGGAGCGGAGCGACGGTGCCACCCCCGGCGTCGCGCCGGGAACGGGCCCGCCATCAGGGCCGCGTTGCGCGCGCTGCGCCGCTCGATGCGCCGAAGCTCCAGCACCGCGGTCGGGTCGCGCCACAGCGGCTGCGCAATGGCATCCCTGACGTCGCCGCGGCTGAGACCGATGTCCTTGAGCATCACGTCGTCGAAGGACGCGAGCACGGCCATGTCGTTGCGGCGACGCCATGCGGCGGCCAGCCCGCGCCCGAAGCGCACAAGGCCTGCCCCGAGCTTGGCCACGGCGTGGCCTGTGGGGTGCGGCGTGGACAGAGTGATGAGCGCGGACATGGCTTTAAATCCTCGGGTCCGCATCCCGCTGCAGGCGGCAAATCCGGGCCGCCCGGCCCTGGCCGTGCGACCCTCCCCCAGTCCAGCAGCGAGGTCGGACAGGCGGAGGGTCGCAAATCCCGATCAATAAGGAAAACGAATGTTTTTAATCTGACTAATCAGCCACAATGATGTATATTCCTTCCGCGGGACCGCCGGTCCGGCCCATTGCGGGAGCCCTCCGATGACGGCGCTCATCGATATCGACCAGTTGCGCACCTTCATTGCCATTGCGGAAACCGGAAGCTTCACCAAGGCCGCGGACTTCGTGCACAAGACCCAGTCGGCGGTCTCGATGCAGATGAAGCGGCTGGAGGAGCGCCTCGATCGTCCGATCTTCGCTCGCGACGGCCGCGCCTCGAAGCTGACCGAGGATGGCGAGCGGCTGCTCGATTACGCGCGGCGCATCGTCAAGCTCAACGTCGAGGCGCTCGCCGCCTTCTCCAAGGCCGAGCTCAGCGGGCGGGTGCGGCTCGGCGTGCCGGACGACTATGCGGATCGCTATCTGCCGGAGATCATGGCGCGGTTCTCGCGCGCCTATCCGGGCGTGGAGCTCACCGTCTCGTGCCAGCCCTCGGCCGACCTGATGACGCTCATCGACGACAACCAGCTCGATCTCGCCATCGTCACCAATTGCGACGGCAAGCGGCCGGTCGAGGTGTTTCGCCGCGAGCGCCTGCTGTGGGTGTCGTCCAACCGTCATTCGATCGATGTCGAGGAGCGGCTGCCGCTCGCGCTCGGGCGCCCGAGCTGCGTGTGGCGGCGGAGCGCGATCGAATGCCTCGAGGCGAGCGGGCGGCCCTATCGGGTGCTGTTCACCAGCGCGAACTCGGGCGCTGTCGCGGCCGCGGTGCTGTCGGGACTTGCGGTCTCGGTGTTTCCGGAATCGGCGCTGCGGCCCGGCATGCGCGTGCTCACGCCGGCGGAAGGATTCTGCGAGCTGCCGGCCTGCGAGGTCGGGCTGATCCGCAATCCGCACGAGCGGCCAAAACTCGCGGACGCGCTCGCCGGTCACATCATCTCGTCGCTCGACAACCTGTCCGAGGCGCGCGACGCGGCGGAGTGACGCGTGAATCGCATCGTCATTGCGATCGCTCGCAATGACGATGCGGCCCCTTACAGCCCGTATTCGTCGTAGATCGGGGCGACCGAGCCGCCCCACGAGCCAGAATATTTCTCCAGCAATTCCTCGGCCGGGGTCATGCCGCGCGCCACGAACTGCTCGAGCGGTTCGAGATAGCGCGTCTCGTCGCGTCCCTCCGCGTCGAGACGGCGGCGGCGCTTAAGGCCCTCGCCGGCGATCGCCAGCGCTTCCTTGGCGAGGTCGCGCATGCTGCGGCCGCGGATCGAGGCCGCAAAACCGGCCTTCGGCACCTCGTCGCGCAGCCTCTGCCGCTCCTCCGCGGTCCAGTCCTTGACCAGATCCCAGGCCGCGTCGAGGCTCGCGTCGTCATAGAGCATGCCGACCCACAGCGCCGGCAGCGCGGGCAGGCGCAGCCACGGATTGGCGTCGGAGCCGCGCATCTCGAGATAACGCTTGAGGCGGACCTCGGGAAAGATCGTGGAGACGTGGTTCGCCCAGTCCGAGATGGTGGCGCGCTCGCCCGGGAGCGCGGGCAGCTTGCCGGCCATCAGGTCGCGGAACGACTGACCGGCGGCATCGATGTAGCGATCCCCGCGCTTGACGAAATACATCGGCACGTCGAGCGCATAATCCACCCAGCGCTCGAAGCCCATGCCGGGCTCGAACGCCCAGGGCAGCATGCCGGCGCGCTGGTTGTCGGTGTGGCGCCAGATCTCCGAACGGAACGACAGGAAGCCGTTGGGCTTGCCCTCGGTGAAGGGCGAGTTCGCGAACAGCACGGTCCCGACCGGCTGAAGCGCAAGCGCCACGCGCAGCTTCTTCACCATGTCGGCTTCGGACGCGAAGTCGAGATTGGCCTGCACCGTGCAGGTCCGATACATCATGTCGAGGCCGAGCGTGCCGACCTTCGGCATGTACTGCGTCATGATGCGATAGCGGCCCTTCGGCATCATCGGCATGTCGTCGCGGCGCCAGTCGGGCGTCATGCCGATGCTGACGAAGCCGATTCCGAGCGGACGGGCCGCCTCGCGCAGCTGGGCGAGATGCGCCGCAAGCTCGGCGCGGGTCTGATGCACGGTCTCGAGCGGCGCGCCCGAGAGCTCGAACTGGCCGCCCGGCTCGAGCGAGATAGCCCCGCCGCCCGTCACGTCGAACAGGCCGATGATGTCGTCCCCTTCCATGATCGGCTCCCAGCCGAGCAGGTGCTGCATGCCCTCCAGGAGCGCGCGGATGCCGCGCGGACCCGCATAGGGGACCGGGCGGTGCCCCTCCCGGGTGAAGGCGAACTTCTCGTGCTCGGTGCCGATGCGGAATTGCGACTTCGGCTTGCAGCCCTGCTCGAACCACGCGACGAGCTCGTCGCGCGTGCGTAAGGGCGTCATGTCCACCTGGTCGCGGGCCATTGGGGATCCGTCGGGGAAAAGGGCGGCGACCTTACACATGGGCCCGAACAAAGGGCAACGCCATGCCGCGCCTGTTCGGCACCCCCGCCAGGGCGCTCGAGGCCCATGGTTCCGGGGTGCCATGGGGCCCCCCCCGCTGTCGGGGGGGGGCCGGTCCTGCCTAAGAATAAGATCCTTGACCACCCACCGCGCGGCTGACGGACCTAGCTGGATTCCGGGCTCGCCCGCTTCGCGCTCGCCCCGGAATGACATGTGGGCCCGCCCCGGCGGAGCCGCCGGATGGGCGCAATTTCGCAAGGATTGGCCACTAATGTCGCGATCCGGGTGCATATCGGGGACGATGCTCAGGGGTTTTCGTCGCTTGCCAAATGTCTTGACCACGCCCCGGCGCCTGCCGCCGATCGGGCCCGCACCAGGCTGGCGCCGGGCTGCGATCATGCTCGCCGCCGCCAGTTGTGCCGCATTCGCGCTCGCCGGATGCGCCGGCGGGACGGACAGCGTGACCGGGGGCAGCTTCTGGGCGCAGCCGGGAAAATATGACTTCCTCAAATGCCCGGACCTCGCCAAGCAGTCGATGGCCGAATCCACGCGCGAAAAGGAGCTGGTGAGCCTGATGGAGCGGGCCAACCAGAGCAGCGCCGGGCCGGTGGTCAATTTCATGGTCTACGACGCGGATCTCCAGCAGGCCCGAGCCAATCTGGCGTTGCTGCAGAAGACGTCGCGCGAGAAGGGCTGCGACAACCTGGTCCCGTCGGCGCGCGGCGCCCGGTCGAAGTAGAGGCGCGCCCGCGCCTTCGCCCGTCATTCCGGAAGCCGCGCGAAGCGCAGCTGTCCGGAATCCATCATCAGCGAGTTTGTTGCTGGCTTCCGGGTTCGCGCCGGAGCCCGTCATCGGGCCGGCCGAAGGCCGGACCCGTTGGGGCGCGCCCCGGAATGACCCGCGGTCTTACGGCATCACGTAGGCGTAGATGCGACCGCCCGCGTAGGTCGATTCACGCACGCGGTTGCCGTAGTTGCCCGAGATGATGATCGGATTGCCGGAGGAATCGAAGCCGCTCACCACACCGACATGGCCGCCGCCGCGCCGCGTCATCACGGCGATCGCTCCGACCCGCGGGCCCGAGACCCGGTGGCCATAGGCGGCGAACGATCGCGCCATGTCGGACCCGGTGCCGCGATGGCCGGTGCGCTCGAGGACGAAATTCATGAAGGCCGCGCACCACAGGCTGCGACGGTGCGTCGGGTTGTGGGGGCCGAGCCAGCGCCGCGCCTCGGTCACGATGTCGGAGCCGATGCCCGAGAAAGTCGCCCGGCTTTCGGTCTCAACCGATTTGCTGGCGAGACGGCTCGCGACCACGCGGCGATGACCGCGATGATGGGCCACCCGCACGATGTGGTGATGAGCCGAATGTGCCTGATGATGCGAAGGCCGCGCCTGTGCGGGCGTGCCCATGGTCATCACGACCAGGCCGACACCCCCGAGCATCACCGCCGCCGACGATTTCAAACGAGCCTGCATTTGGCTTCCTCTTGTTGTGGGAAATTACGCCCCAAGTACACTGACGCATCGGCAAGACGACCGACGTGGTCAGCAAGTCATACGACAGTTGAGGCGGGGGACAATCAGGCTGAATAAGGCGTTTACGTGAAGCGGTTAAGTCTAACTATGAATGAGTTAACGCCGGAGAGGCCGGAGTAAATGGAATTACTGGTTCAACGTTGGATGAGACCAGTTTGTTTATACGATCAGCTGGGCTGGCAATATTATTACGGTAAAGACCTTAACCATGGGTCGCGCAGGACTGTCCTGCGAATCGACATGGGTCGTCCTGGAGCGGATTTTCGGGGTGAAATGCCGCCATCCGGCGGCCGGACGCGGCCCGGCGGAGGCCCCGACCGCGGTCGGGGAACCGTTAACGCCGGCGGCTGAGCAGGAACACCGCCTGCTCGCCGAGCAGGTTCCAGAACCACCACGGCGCAGTGAGCCGCAGCGGCCGGCCCCAGGCATTGAGCGCGACGGCCTTCTCCATCTTGGCTCCCACCACATCGCAGAGCTGGCGGAAGTCCTTGATGGTGCAGAAGTGGATGTTGGGCGTGTCGTACCAAGTATCGGGCAAGTTGGCGGTGGTCGGCATCTGGCCGCCGAACAGCAGAAGCAGGCGGATCTTCCAGTGCCCGAAGTTCGGAAACGACACCACCGCGTGGCGGGCGATCCGCAGCAGGTGCTCGAACACGATGCGCGGCCGCTGGGTGGCCTGCAGGGTCTGCGACAGGATCACGTAGTCGAAGGCGTCGTCCGGGTAGTCCGCGAGGTCGGTATCGGCGTTGCCCTGGACCACCGCGAGGCCCTTGGCGACGCATTCGTTGACGCCCTCGCGCGAGAGCTCGATGCCACGCCCGTCGACGCCGCGCGCCTCGAGAAGCTTCAAAAGCTCGCCATCGCCGCAGCCGACGTCGAGCACCCGCGAGCCGGGCTCGATCATGTCGGCGACCAGCAGATGGTCGAGGCGCGTGCCGCCGTCGCCGCGCGCCGCTTCTGCCATGGTGCGATCAGGCCGCTGCCGCATCAGCACGGGCGTCACCCTTTCTCCAGGCCGCGCGCGCGTCCCGCGCCGTCGAGAAATCCGCGCACGATCGCGAACAGCTCCGGCTCCTCGAGCAGGAAGGCGTCGTGGCCCTTGTCGGTCTCGATCTCGGCGAACGACACGCGGGCGCCGCCGGCGTTGAGCGCGTGCACGATCGCGCGCGAGTCCGAGGTCGGAAACAGCCAGTCCGAGGTGAAGGAGATGACGCAAAAGCGCGTCGGCGTATCGCGAAACGCATTGGCGAGCACGCCGCCGTAATCGGCCGCGAGATCGAAATAATCCATGGCGCGCGTGAGATAGAGATAGCTGTTGGCGTCGAAGCGCTCGACGAAGGTCGAGCCCTGGTGGCGCAGATAGCTCTCGACCTGGAAGTCGGCGTCGAACGAGAAGGTCGGATTGGCGCGATCCTGGAATTTGCGCCCGAACTTGCGGTGCAGCGCGGCGTCCGACAGATAGGTGATGTGCGCGCCCATGCGCGCCACCGCGAGCCCACGGCGCGGATTGCCGCCGGAGGCGAAATACCGCCCGCCGTGCCATTCGGGATCGGCCATCACGGCCTGCCGGCCGACCTCGTGGAAGGCGATGTTCTGCGCCGAATGGCGCGTGGCGGTCGCGATCGGCAGCGCGGAGAACACGCGCTTCGGATAGCTCGCCGCCCATTGCAGCACCTGCATGCCGCCCATCGACCCGCCGGCGACGGAGAACAGCGACTCGATGCCGAGGTGGTCGAGCAGCATCGCCTGCGCCCGCACCATGTCGCGCACGGTGATGACGGGAAAGTCGAGGCCGTACACCTCGCCGGTCGCGGGATCGAGCGAGGCCGGGCCGATGGTGCCCATGCAGCCGCCGACCACGTTTGGGCAGATCACGAAGTAGCGCTCGGTGTCGATCGGCTTGCCGGGCCCGACCATGGTCTCCCACCAGCCCGGCTTGCCGGTCACCGGATGCACGTTGGCGACGTGCTGGTCGCCGGTGAGCGCGTGGCAGATCAGCACCGCGTTCGACCGGTCTCGGTTGAGCGTGCCATAGGTCTGATAGCCGATCTGGAACGGCGCGAGCGTCGACCCGGCGTCGAGCTTGAGCGGCTCGTCGGCGGAAAAGCGCACGACCGGCGAGTGCGGATGCTCCGCCTCGCGCAGGCGCACGTCCCGATCGTTCTTGAGCTGCGTCTCGGCCATGCCTGTCCCGGGCCACCAAGGCCCTGATCCTGGTTTAGCGCGCGGATGGGCTCGGGACCACTGGACCGAGCGCGGTTTAGATAGTTTAGACCCTGAAAGTGTCAATGTTTTCTTTGATTTCGGGCTCTCCGGCCCCTATCAATGACGGCCCGAAAACACAGCGCTTCGACCATGGCGGACACGTCCAATCCCCCCTCGCTCGCCGAGCTGCGCGCCGAAATCGACCGCATCGACGGCGAGATGCACCGCCTTTTGATGGAGCGCGGCGAGATCATCGGCCGCCTCATCAAGGTCAAGCGCACCGCCGAGTCCGGCTCCGCCTTCCGTCCGGCGCGCGAGGCCGACATGATGCGGCGGCTGGTCGAGCGTCACCGCGGCATCCTTCCGCTCGACACCGCCGAGAGCATCTGGCGGGTCATCATCGCGACCTTCACGTTCGTGCAGGCGCCGTTCCGGGTGCATGCCGACCTCTCCGCCGGGGAGCCGGCGATGCGCGATTCCGAGCGCTTCCATTTCGGCTTCACGGTGCCGCTCGTCGGCCATATGGGCGCGGCCGGCGCGGTCGCGGCCGTGGCGCAGTCCGGCGGCGACCTCGGGCTCGTGTCGGCGACCGGCAGCGGCAGCGCCTGGTGGAGCGCGCTCGAAGGCGAGACCGCGCCAAAGATCATCGCCCGCCTGCCGTTCGTCGAGCGCGCCGACCACCCGGCCGGACTGCCGGTGTTCGCGATCGCGCGGCCGCATCCCGATGCAATGGTGCGCGAAGTCACGATCTGGAGCATGAAAGTGTCTGGCTGGGGCGGCAAGGCGGCGCGCGCCGCCTCCGCATTGGCCGACCTGATCGCCATTCCGGAAGGCGCCTTCGACGGCGCCGCCCTCCTGGTCTCGGTGCCGCACGGCAAGACCGTCGATGAGATCGTCGCGGCGCTGCGCGGCGCGGGCGTCTCGGTCCGCAGCCAAGCCCTCGTCGGCAGCCATGCGACCCGCTATACGGTCGGCGCCGACGGCGCGCGGCCGGTCCCGACCGGGCGTTGAGCGGCCTCCGGAGCAGTCCCATGTCGTCCTCGCGTCCGCAACCGCGCCCCGGCGTGCTCGCCATTGACCCGTACGTGCCGGGCAAGAGCCGCGCACCCGGCGTGGCCAAGGTCTACAAGCTGTCGTCGAACGAGTCGCCGCTGGGCCCGAGCCCGCGCGCGCTCGAGGCCTATCGGCGCGTCGGCGAGCATCTTCAGGACTATCCGGACGGCGCCGTGACCGAGCTGCGCGAGGCGATCGGGCGCGTCTACGGGCTCGACCCGGCGCGCATCGTCTGCGGCGCGGGCTCCGACGATCTCTTCCATCTGCTGGCGCGCGCGTACCTCGCGGACGGCGATGAGGCGATCTACACCACGCACGGATTCCTGATCTTCCCGATCGCGATCCTCTCGACCGGCGCGACCCCGATCGTCGCCGCGGAGAAGAACTTTACCGCCAATGTGGACGCCATCCTCGGGGCCGTCACGGCGAAGACCAAGCTCGTCTTCCTCGCCAATCCGAACAACCCGACCGGCACCTATGTGCCGTTCGACGAGGTCCGGCGCCTGCAGCGCGGACTGCCGCCGCACGTGCTGCTCGTCCTCGACGGCGCGTATGCGGAATACGTCTCACGCAACGACTACGAGGCCGGCATCGAGCTGGTCGCGACCTCGGAGAACGTGGTGATGACGCGCACGTTCTCGAAGATCCATGGGCTGGCGGCGCTGCGGCTCGGCTGGATGTACGGGCCGGCGCACGTCATCGACGTGATGAACCGCATCCGCGGGCCGTTCTGCGTCAATTCGGCGGCGATGGCGGCCGGCATCGCGGCGATCGAGGACAGCGCGCACCAGGAGCGCTCGCGCGAGCACAACACGCGCTGGCTCGCCTGGCTGACCGAGGAGATCGGCAAGCTCGGCCTCAAGGTGACGCCGAGCGCAGCAAACTTCGTGCTCATCCACTTCCCGACCGAGAAGGGCCGGGCCGCGCAGGACGCGGACAAGTTCCTCACCGCGCGCGGGCTGATCCTGCGCCAGGTCGCCGGTTACAGGCTGCCCCACGCGCTGCGCATGAGCGTCGGCACGGAGGAGGCGAACCGCCTCACCGTCAAGGCGCTGGCCGAGTTCGTCGGGAGCGCGGCGTGACCGAGCCCATGTTCGACCGGCTGGCGCTGATCGGCGTCGGGCTGATCGGCTCCTCGATCGCGCATGCGGCGCGCCGGCAGGGCTTGGTGCGCGAGATCGTCGCCACCGCGCGTTCGGCGGCGACGCGCAAGCGCGTGGTCGAGCTCGGCCTCGCCGATCGTGTGGTCGACACCAACGCTGAGGCCGTGCGCGATGCCGATCTCGTCATCGTGTGCATTCCGGTCGGCGCGTGCGGCGAGGTGGCGAAGGAGATAGGGCCGCATCTCAAGGCCGGCGCGATCGTCTCCGATGCCGGCTCGGTGAAGGGCTCCGTCGTCAAGGACATGGCGCCGCATCTGCCGAACGGCGTGCAATTCGTGCCGGCGCATCCAGTCGCCGGCACCGAGCATTCCGGACCCGATTCCGGCTTCGCCGAGCTCTTCATCAACCGCTGGTGCATTCTCACGCCGCCGCCCGGCACGGACGACAAGGCGGTCGAGCGTCTCGCCCAGTTCTGGCGCGCGCTCGGCGCGAAGGTCGCCACCATGTCGCCGGAGCATCACGACCTCGTGCTGGCGGTGACGAGCCACCTGCCCCATCTCATCGCCTACACGATCGTCGGCACCGCCGACGAGCTCGGCGAGGTCACGGAATCCGAGGTGCTGCAGTATTCGGCCGGCGGCTTCCGCGATTTCACCCGCATCGCGGCCTCGGACCCGACCATGTGGCGCGATGTCTTTCTCGCCAACAAGGATGCGGTGCTGGAAATGCTCGGCGCCTTCCAGGAGGACCTCTCCAAGCTCACGCGCGCGATCCGGCGCGGCGACGGCGAGACCCTGTTCGAGCATTTCTCGCGCACGCGCGCGATCCGCCGCGGCATCGTCAGCATCGGCCAGGATTCGGCCGCGGCCGATTTCGGCCGGCCGCATCCGAGCCTGCCGGAGACTCCCGTGCCGCGGCCGTATGCGAGCGAAAAGGATTAGGGCGGCGGACGCCCCCTCACCCGCCGCGCGCGACCAGGGCCCCGCTCACCGCCTTGCGGATCTCCTCCATCGTGAAGGGTTTGGCGATCACGTCGTGGATCAGCGCATCGAGCCCGTGCGCGCGCTCGCGCTGATCGGCGTAGCCGGTCATCAGCACGATCGTGAGCTCGGGAAAATCGCGCGCCGCCGCGAGCGCGAGCGCGATCCCGTCCATCACCGGCATGCGGATATCGGTGAGCAGCAGGTCGAAGCGCCCCCGCTCGCGGGTGAGCACGTCGAGCGCTTCGCCGCCGTCGGCGGTGGCGACGACCTCGTGGCCGTCCTGGGCGAGTGCGCGGGCGATGAACGTGCGCGAGACCTCCTCGTCCTCGGCGATGAGAACCCGCGTCGCCATGGTCAGCGGCCGCCCGATGCGAGATCGCGGCGATTGAAGAAGCGCA